>Ga0302319_10015929_pt1 | contig 13885 bp, 10 predicted proteins | sample Bog_T0_2_FD_203319 | JGI IMG/M metagenome (GOLD analysis project Ga0302319, IMG submission 203319) | Peat permafrost microbial communities from Stordalen Mire near Abisko, Sweden - Bog_T0_2 | ecosystem: Environmental > Terrestrial > Soil > Wetlands > Peat | place: Sweden: Abisko, Stordalen Mire...
GCCCCCCCGATTAATGGGCGGCGGCGCCTTCGGCCCCCAGACCGGTTTCCGAGCGCACGCGTTCGGCCGGGAATTTGTCGCGTTCCTTGGCGGCGCTGGTGCTGCTGTCGGTGACCGAGACCAGCCAGGTGGTGAAGAAGGCGAGCGGGATCGAGAAGATCGCCGGATAGTCATAGGGGAAGATCGCCGCCGGATGACCGAGGATGGTCTTCCATACGGTCGGCCCCAGCAGGATCATGGTGATGACGCAGATGAGGCCGACCACGCCGCCGGCGACGGCGCCGCGCGTGGTCAGGCCGCGCCAGAACATCGACATCACCAGCACCGGGAAATTGGTGCTGGCGGCGATCGAAAAGGTCAGCGCGACGATATAGGCGACGTTCTGCTTTTCGAACATGATACCCAGGATCACCGCCACCACACCTAAGCCGACAGTGGCCCATTTCGACACGGTGACCTCGGTCTTCTCGTCGGAGTGGCCGCGCGCGAAGACGTTGGCATAGAGGTCGTGCGAGATCGCCGAGGCGCCCGCCAGGGTCAGGCCCGAGACCACCGCCAGGATGGTGGCGAACGCCACCGCGGCGATGAAGCCCAGAAAAAACGAGCCGCCCAGCGCATCGGCCAGATAAAGCGCCGGCATGTTGTTGCCGCCGATCAGCGCCCCCTTGATATTGTCGCCGCCGACGAAATAGGCCGGGTTGGAGCGCACATAGATGATCGCGCCAAAGCCGATGATGAAGGTCAGGATATAGAAATAGCCGATGAAGCTGGTGGCATAGAACACCGAGCGACGCGCCTGCTTGGCGTCGGGTACGGTGAAAAAACGCATCAGGATGTGCGGCAGGCCGGCGGTGCCGAACATCAGCGCCATGCCGAGCGAGATCGCCGCGATCGGGTCCTTGACCAGGCCGCCCGGCGCCATGATGGCACCATGCTTGGGCGAAATCTCAACCGCCTTGGCAAACATGTCGTTGAAGCTGAAATTGAAGTTGATCATCACCATCAGCGCCATGAAGCTGGCCCCCGCCAGCAGCATGCAGGCCTTGACGATCTGCACCCAGGTGGTCGCCTTCATGCCGCCAAAGGTGACATAGATGATCATCAGCGCGCCCACCACCACCACCGCATACAGATAATCAAGACCAAACAGCAATTTGATCAGCTGTCCCGCCCCCACCATCTGACCGATCAGATAGAAGATCACCACCACCAGCGAGGATATCGCCGACAAGGTCCGCACCGGCGTCTGCGACAGGCGGAACGATACCACGTCGGCAAAGGTATATTTGCCGAGATTGCGCAGCCTTTCCGCAATCAGGAACAAAATCACCGGCCATCCCACCAGCCACCCCACCGAATAGATCAGGCCGTCAAAGCCGCTGCCATAAACCAGCGCCGAAATGCCGAGAAAGGACGCCGCCGACATATAGTCGCCGGCAATCGCCAAGCCGTTCTGCAAGCCGGTGATGCCGCCGCCGGCCGCATAAAAATCAGCCGCCGTGTGGGTATGCTTGGCCGCCCAGCGCGTGATGAACCCGGTCAACGCCACAAACGCCAGAAACATGCCGATCGCGTTCCAATTGGTCGGCTGCTGTTGAGTCTGCCCCACCGCGTCGGCCGCCAGCGCCAAACCCGGAAGCACAGCGCCCAAAGCCGCCACACCCGCCCTGAAGATGAATAAGGCGCGCATCATTTCGACTCCTCGATCAATTGCTGGGTAAGCCGGTCAAATTCGCCATTGGCGCGCCTTACGTAAATGCCGGTCAATATAATCGCCCCGACAATGATCGAGACGCCGATCGGAAAGCCGATGGTGGTGACGCTGCCCTCACTGATCGGCGTGCCGAGAAATGACGGGTCGTAGGCAATCACAAAAATGAAACCGTAATAAACAACCAAAATCACAATCGTCAAAAACCAGGCAAAATTCGACCGCCGGCTCACAAGCTCCTGGTATTTCGGATTCTTCTCAATGCGCGCAACCGCGGGATTGATGGTCATAATCGAGTCCTCCCCATTTTCCTGGATCCATTGTCGCCCCTCCCCGGGGTCAGGATCCGGCCGAACAACCGCCGCGACCGGCGGTCACTCGACCGAACCCCTATCATATCGGCGTCAGAACCGCACGCGAAAGCCCCACATGAAGGTGATCTGGTCCTCGCTGCCCGAGGTTCCGACCGAGGTGCCGACATAGCCATTGGCCAGACCATCGGTGACTTCCGAATAGTTCACGCCAGCATAGACGTCGTAATGCTTGTTGAAGGCATAGTCGACCGACCCCGAAACCTCATTGAAGTCGCCGGCGCACAGCAACCCTGCCGCGGAGCAGCCGATTGCCTGCGTACCGCCGGTGCCCAAACCAATCGTCCAGCTGTTCTGCGTGGCGTGATAGAAAGCGCCCGTGAAGCTCCAGCCGGATGGCAGCACGTATTTGGCGCCCACCCATTCAAGATTATATTCCGCCGAGTTGTTGATATTGATGCCGAGCGAGATCGGATAGCCGTCCTGGGCGTTGCCGAAGCTGGCGCTCGAATGGGCCTTTTCCATATGCGAATAGCCGGCATACAGGGTGACTTTGTCGGGCGCCGTCGAACCGCGGTTGATGTCGAAGCTGTATTTTCCCATGATGTTGTAAGACGTGTCGATCGAGGCGTAGGCCGCCAATCCTGGAGTCGGAATAGGGCCGGCGCCATTGTCGAACGAGCTCCGCAGATTGATGGCGCCGCGCTCCTTCTGATAGACGGCGTCGAGCGAGAAACCCATATAGCTGCCGCCGGCATTGACCCCGAAGGATTGCCCCAAAATGCCTGTATCGGAACCGCCATTGGAGAACATGCCGGCCAGATGAACCGGGCCGTGCGTAACGGCATATTTGACCGAGTTGTCCCAGCGCGCCGCTTGGGTGCTGCCGGCGCCGCCGTCGAAACCTGAATAGCCGAGAAACGAAAAGGCATAGGACAGGCCTTGCGGATCGTAGGCGGCAAGCGAGGTGAGCTCGAGAGCGTTGTGACGGCCGATGGTCAAGGTGCCGTAGGTCGGGCTGCTGGCGCCGCCGAACGCCACGCTGTTGAAGGCCTGGCCGCAGCGACTGCTGTCGGCGTTGGCGGTCTGCTGCCCTTGCGGCACACCGCTGTTTTCCGAGAGACTCTTGCACGCGTCGGTCAATTCGCCGGACAGCGGGTTGAATCCGGTCTCGAGATTGGCCACCAGGCTAAGGCCTTCAATAATCGGCTCGTCGACCCGGATGCCGATCTTGGATTGTTCGAGGCCGCTTTCGGCGACGGTTGACTGCGCGCCCGCGAAATTGCGGGTCGTCGTGAAGGCTTGATATTCCAGGCCACCAGGAAAGGACCCATTGAGCGGCACGCCCTTGCTTTGATAGGCATAGCCGATATCGACCGTTCCGTAGACGGTAACGCCGGCCATCGTCAGGCTGTCCGGCAACGGATCCTTCACCGCCGACAGCGGGGAGCCGTCGAACAAATCGGCCAAGTCATTGGCCTGTGCGGCGCCACACAGTAACGCCAGAGCGATCGCCGCCCCCGACAGATAACAACATTTCTTCATCGCGGACCCCCTATTAGCATTATGGTTGTGGATTGAATTTCAGTACCGGCAGACACCCGGTCTGCCTGGCGTGTTGCCAGACGCGCGCGGGGTCAGCCGGGCCGTTCTTGATCCTCGCGGATCCAGATTTGGAAAGCATGGCACGTTTCTTCCTCTGTCCTGCCGCCGGCCGTAATACCGAACCGGAAGCATTGGCTATTCCGCCTTGACAATTTACAGTGACTCACGACTGCGCACTTGTTAGCCCCGACCTTGGTCGAGGTCGGCCATATCGCCGTTTTCATTACCGCCCTGTGGCCCAATAATGTCGGAAGCGGAAAAAGCGTCGGAGAACGCCCGTGCAGAGTTGGCTCGTTTTTGCCGTTTCGATGAGCTATATCGGCGTGCTGTTCGCCATCGCCTGGCGCTTCGACCAACCGCCGGCGGCCAGGGAGGGACGCATCGGACGCTGGGAAACCAGCGCGGTCTACAGCCTGTCGCTGGCGGTTTATTGCACCTCTTGGACCTTTTTCGGATCGGTCGGCCGAGCCGCGTCGAGCGGGCTCGATTTCTTGACCATCTATATCGGGCCGGTTCTGGTCTTCGGATTAGGCTGGCCGCTGATCGCCAAAATGGTACGCATAGCGAAACGCTACAATACCGTTTCGATCGCCGATTTTATGGCGCTGCGCTATGGCAAGAGTCAGGCGGTGGCTGCCCTGGTAACCATCGTGGCGGTGATCGGGCTGGTGCCCTATATCGCCTTGCAGCTCAAAGCCGTGAGCGGCAGTTACGGGGCGTTGACCGCACCGCTCGGCGCGACCTCGGTCGCCCTCGTCGAAGGGGCGGCGCGCGCCGGCGACCGCACCGCGCTGTTCGTCGCCGCGCTGATGGCGGTGTTCGCCATCCTGTTCGGCGTCATGAATATCCAGGCCAGCGAGCACCACCGTGGCTTGATGCGGGCGATCGCCTTCGAGTCCCTCGTCAAACTGGTGGCCTTCCTGACCGTCGGCATCGCGGTCACGCTCATGCTGTTCGGCGACCCCGGGCCGCTGCTTGACCGCCTGACGGCACAGCCGCAGCTCGGCAGGCTTTTCGTCCCCAGCGCAGGCCCGGTCGGATGGTGGTCTTTGACCATAGTCGCCGCGCTCGCTTCGCTATGCCTGCCGCGACAATTCCATGTCGCCGTGGTCGAGATCGTCGACGAGGCGGATGTGCGCGCGGCAGCCTGGCGGTTTCCGGTTTATCTCGTGCTGATCAATATCTTCGTGGTTCCGGTCGCGCTGGCCGGCTTGCTGCAATTCGGCGGCGACATCAGCAATGCCGATGCCTTCGTCGTCCTGGTTCCCTTGCATCGCGGCCTGTCATTGCTCGCTTTAATTGCTTTTGTCGGCGGACTTTCGGCGGCGACCGGCATGGTGATCGTGGAGACCGTTGCGCTCAGTACCATGGTGTGCAACGACGTCGTGGTGCCGGTGCTGCTGCGCTTGCGCCCGGATCTCGGCACGATGCCGCAAAGCCGGGTCGACATGCTGTTGCGCGTGCGCCGTATTGCCGTCGTCCTCATCATCGGCCTGGCCTATTTTTACTACCGCATGGTCGGCCGTGCCTATCCCCTGGTCAGCATCGGCTTGATCTCGTTTGCTGCCGTCGCCCAATTCGGACCCACCTTGCTGGGTGGGCTTTTGTGGCGGCGCGGCAATCGCGCCGGCGCTTTGGCCGGAATCAGCATCGGTTTCGTGGTCTGGCTTTGGACCTTGATGTTGCCGTCGCTCGCCGATGCCGGCTGGATCGACTGGGACAGGCTGCGCAGCGGGCCATTCGCCTTCGGTTTGCCGATCGCCGAACTGATTCCCGGGCTCGGCGGCTTGGACGCCCTGTCGCGCAGCATCATTGTCAGCCTAACCCTCAATACATTCTGCTATGTGCTGTTGTCCTTGCTGTGGCCGGATCGCCTGATCGACCTGCAGCAGGCCGAATTGTTCGTCGAAACCCAGGCGCCCGCCTATGGCCTTTTGCCTCTGGGCAACGATACCGTCACCCTGGCCGATTTGCGGGGGCTGGCCGGCGCCTATCTCGGGCCGGAGCCGGCCGCCCACGCCTTCAACCGATTTCTGGCGGCGCGCTCCGTGCGACAGGGCGCCGATTCTGACAGCACCAGCCAGCGCGCCGATCTCGATGATATCCGCTTTACCGAACGGCTGCTGGCCGGCGCCATCGGCGCCGCCTCGGCGCGAATCGTTGTTGCCGGCTCGATACAGCGGCAAAGACTGTCGAAGACTGCCGCGATGGCGATGCTCGACGAAGCGTCGGATGCCATCCGCTTCAATCACGCGCTATTGACCGCGACCATGGAAAACGTGCCGCAGGGCATCTGCGTGTTCGATAAGGAGCTGCGGCTGGCCGCCTGGAACCGACGCTTCGTCGAACTCAACGATCTGCCCACCGATCTGGTGCAGGTCGGCGTGGCGTTCGGCGACATCGTGCGGCTCAGCACGGCCCGCAACGGCGAACGCGACGACGGCGGCGGCAGCAGCATGCTGACCCAGGGTGCGTTATCGGGCTCCGGCAACACACTCTATCGGCGGCCGGATGGCACCATGCTCGATGTCGCGATCACTCAAATGCGCAATGGCGGTTTCGTCGCGACCATCACCGATGTGACGGAGCGACATCAGGCGGCGGCAGCGTTGCGCGAAGCCAATGAAGGACTGGAGCGCAAGGTCAAGGATCGCACCATCGCGCTCGAGGCGGCCAAGGCCGAGGCTGATTCCGCCAATCTCGGCAAGACCCGGTTTCTCGCCGCGGTCGGACATGATCTTGCCCAACCCTTGCACGCGGCGCGGCTGTTCGCGGCGGCCTTGGCGGATCGCTATCGCGACGATCTGCTCGCCAAGCTCGACGCCGCGCTGCGCTCGGTCGAGGTGCTGTTGAGCGCGGTGCTCGATGTCTCCAAGCTGGATGGGGGCGCCATCCGCGCCAAATCGACAAGGTTCCGCGTCGACGAGATCCTGACGGTGCTGGAGGAGGAGTTTACCGCGATCGCGGCGGAGCGGGGCCTCTGCTTCACCACGGTCCATTCGAGCTTGGGGGTGCAGAGCGATCCGGCCTTGCTCCGTCGCATCCTGCAGAATTTCCTGTCGAACGCAGTACGCTATACCCCCCAAGGACGCGTCCTGCTGGGTTGTCGCCGACAGGGCGGCGCGGTCGCGATCGAAGTCTGGGACACCGGCGTCGGTATCGCCGACGCCGATATTGGCGAAATCTTTCGCGAATTCCGGCAATTGCCGCTACCGGAGGATCGGATGGAAAAAGGATTGGGGCTCGGTTTGGCGATCGTCGAGCGCATCGCCAAAATTCTGGGCCATCCGGTCCGCGTACGCTCCCGGCCGGGCCTGGGCAGCTGTTTTGCCGTGTTGGTGCCGGTGGCGAACGCTGCCGCCCATGTGTCGCGGCTCGGCGTTGGCGGGCGACGCAGGCCGGGCCTCGGCGGTGCCCTGGTGGCGTTCGTCGACAATGACCCGACCGTTCTCGACGCAACGCACGCCCTGCTCAGCGGTTGGAATTGCCGGGTGGTTGCGGCGACGACGGCCGGCGAGGCGATGCGCCATCTGACCGACGAGGTTCCGCAGGCAGTGATCGTCGATTTTCATTTGGAGCTGGGCCGCACCGGGATCGAGGCGGCCCAGGAATTTCGCCGTCGGTTTGGCGAAACCCTGCCGATCATCGTCGTGACGGCCGACCACAGCCCGTCGACCAAGCACGCGCTGGACCAGCTGGGCTACACATTGACCTACAAGCCGATCCGTCCGGCCGCCCTGCGGGCGCTGCTGGCCCGGGCAATCGCGATCAGCCGGGTGGCTTGATGCGAGCACGAGGGTCAATCCCCCGATTCCAGGCTGAAGCGGCGGGTCAGGATCGCCGCCTGGGTTCGGCTCGTTACGCACAGCTTGCGCAGAATGAGGGTGACATGCGCCTTTACCGTCGCTTCGGTCACCTGCATGGCGAAGGAAATCTGCTTGTTGAGCTTGCCGTCGGCAATGAACAGCAGCACCCTTAGCTGCTGCGGCGTCAGCGAGGCCAGGCGGGCGCGGAATTCGATCTCCTGGTCCGCTTCGGCATATTTCTCCGACAGGATCGGAACGCATTCGTCACCCTGCAGGACGGCACTGATGGTGGCGACGATGCGCTCCTCGGGAGCGGATTTCGGGATAAAGCCGATGGCGCCATAGGCGATCGAGCGACCGATGGTCGTCGGATCCTCGCTGGCCGAAACGACGATAACCGCGGTCTCCGGAAATTCCGCGCGCAGCGTCAACAAGCCGGCAAAACCGTTCATGCCCGGCATGCGCAGATCGAGCAGCACAAGGTCGATTGGCTGGAGGGCGCGATGGGTGGCGAGCGCGGCCAAGGTCTCGCTGAAAGAGCCGGCTTCGAGGATCAGGTGATCGGGAGCGGTGCGCGCGGCGGTGCGCACCAGCGCGCCCCGCATCAGCGGATGATCGTCGGCGATCAGGATGCGGCTGGCCTGCATGTCTCTCCTTCCGGCTGCGGCACGGCGGATTTTATCAGACATTTCCGGCTAGCTGGCGCGGATTTCTTCCACCACCGCGTCGATCGCCTGTTGCAAGGTTTCGGCGCGACCCTGCAGGTCATCCGCCGCCTTGGCCACTTCCCGCGCCATGCCGCCGGTGCTGATCGCCACCTGCTGCACGTTCGAGACCATGGCGGCGGTGCCGCGCACCCCGTGCACGCCTTGTTCCGAACTGCGGGCAATCTCGCCGGTGGCGGCGCCTTGCTGTTCGACCGTCTCGGCGATGGTCTTCGACAGGTCACTGATGGTGGCGATCGTCTTGCTGATGCCGGCGATGGCATTGACCGCGGCGTTGGTTTCGGACTGAATCGACGAGACCTGTTTGGCGATATCCTCGGTGGCTTTGGCGGTCTGGCTGGCCAGATGCTTGACTTCATTGGCGACCACCGCGAAGCCTTTGCCGGCATCGCCGGCACGCGCCGCCTCGATCGTCGCATTCAAGGCCAAAAGGTTGGTCTGGCTGGCGATGTCATTGATCAGGGCGACGATCTCGCCGATTTGGGCGGCCGCCACAGCCAGGCTGCGCACGGTCTTATCGGTAGCTTGCGCCTGGCCGACCGCTTCCTGCGTGATCTGCGCGGCATTGGCGACCTGCCGGCCAATCTCGCCGACCGAGGCCGACATCTGTTGTGTCGCCGCCGAGATCGATTCCACTTCGCCGGTGACGGTCTGTGTCGCCTGCGCCACCTCCGTCATCTGGTCGATGGTGTCCTGGGCGTTTTGCGACATCAGATCGGCATTCTCGTTCATCGCGCTGGTGGCGGCACCGATCGCCTGCATCACCGTCGTGACTTGCGATTCGAGTTTGTCGGCGACGCGTTGCATTTCCAGCTTGCGGATATTTTCGGCCACCACGGCGGTCTGTATCCGTTCCGCGACGGTGAATTGCAGGCGCGACTTCAGCGCCCTGACGGTCGAGGTAATCTGGCGAAACTCACGAGTCGGCTCGACAGCGACCACGAATTTCAGATTGTCGGCGACGATCTCCGAAAGATTGCTGCGCAACCGCGCCAAGCCGTTCATCACGGTCTTGAGCAAGGTGAAGCCGGTCAAGACTCCCAGCAGAATCGACAGCAACACCACGACCCCGGTGGCCGGCACCAGTTTCTTCATCAGTTTGTAGGAACTTTCATAGGTTTCGCCGGCACCGGCGATCTCCACGGAAAGCAGATCCTGCTGCGCCGATTCCAGCAGCTTGTTGGCCGCCTCCAACTTTGCCGCGGTCACCTTGCTCCAGCCCTCGGCATCCTTTTGTTCGGCAGCGGTGACGGCCGCCAGCAGAACGCCGCTATCGAGCGCATCGACGGCTTTGACAAATTGATCCATCGCCTGCTTTTCGTCGTCGGACGTCATCCAGTCACCGAGACGGCTCATCTGGCTGGCTGCCTGCCCGGAGTTATGCTTTATTTTCGCCATCCTCTTGTCGATCGCCATGCCTTGCGCCGATTCGCTTTGCGCCAGCAGCAGTTGCACGACGCTGCCGCGCAGCGGGCCGACCACTTTCTCGATCTGCAAGAGATTGACGGTACGATTTTCGTAGAGGCTCGCCAGCGCGGCGACATTGGAGCGCATGCTCAGGAAGCCCAAGGCGCCGATCGCGGCAATCAACAGGGTCAGGAAGGCGAAGCCGATGATCATGCGTATCCGGATCGCACTCAACCAGTTCGTCAGCCGCGCGCTGGCGGTAAGCGAAATGATGGTGCCTGCGTCGAGTGCCAGCCCGGCACCAGTGCCGCCTCTGATCCGCCGATAGGCGTCTTCAGCCTTCTCGATCTCGCCGCGCGTCGCCTTGCTTCTGACCGAAGCAAAGCCGGTTATCTCTTCATTTTCGATGATCGGCGTCACATTGGCATGCACCCAATAGTGATCACCGTTCTTGCAGCGGTTCTTGACCGCCCCTTCCCAGGGCAGTCCGGCTTGGATGGTCGCCCACATATTGGCGAAGGCTTCGGGCGGCATATCGGGATGTCGAACGATGTTATGCGGCGCGCCGATCAGTTCGTCTTCCGCGAAACCGCTGATCTCGACGAAATCCCGATTGACGAAGCTGATGCGTCCCTTGGAGTCGGTCTTCGAGACCAGCAGGCGCCAATCGGCTAGCTCCAGCTCTTGATTGGTTACAAAGCCATTATCGCGCATCGGTAAAAATTCCGTTGTCACAGCGTTTCATGCGTGTCGCACCGGTCCCCCGGATCAACGCCACGCACGCACACTAAGACCTAATTTCCTTACGAAGTCTGCCCTTTATCGCGGTAGCGCGCGAAAGATAGGCGCAGGGCGGTGCGTTTTGGTCAGCTCGCCCGATTGACCTGTATCAAGGCGAGCGACGCCGGCGGACCACAGAATGACACTAGGGACGGTGGCATTTGGAGGACACAATGGATATTGGACGACCCGCACTGGCGCGTCTCTTGCCGCATCCGGCGGCGTTTGCCGCCGTCAGTGGCCTCTTGATGCTGATCCTGACCGCCTGCGCCGATCACAGCCAGCCCGGCGATATCGCGCAAATCGAACATATGTGTTCCTCCTGTCATGGCGTCAACGGCTATAGCACCTCGCCCACCTTCCCGCGGTTGGCCGGACAGCAGCCCGATTATCTTGTCAATGAGCTGAAAAGCTTCCGCGACCATTCGCGCGCCGAACGCGACGCCCACACCTATATGTGGGGAATGGCGCTGCGTCTCGACGACCAGTCAATCGTGCTGCTGGCGGCCTTCTATGCCCGTCAGCCGCCGATGGCGGGCGCCGGCGGCGATGAGAACCGGATGGAGGCCGGCCGGCGTCTCTACCGCCTGGGCAACCCCACCACCGGCGGGCCCGCCTGCCTCAGCTGTCATGGCGAACGCGCCGAGGGTGCGCCGGCCCGCGGCGACCTCCCGTCCACGCCACGCCTGGCCGGCCAGCATCGCGACTACCTTGCGCTGCAGCTTAAGATCTTTGCCGCCAATGCGCGGGCCAACCGGACCATGCATGACAATGCCGTCGCGCTGAGCGCCGAACAGATCGATCTGCTCGCCGATTATCTGTCGAGCCAATGAGACGTTTTCACAAGGGGGTGCGTTTTTGCAGTTCCGACAACTTTGCACCCCGCGAATTTCGGAACTTCAAAAACCCGCGCTCTAGACCGTCGGCGGCGCATTGGCGGGCTTTTCCATCGCCAACAGCCAGCGGCAGCGGAGCGCGCCGGCTATGATCAGCACTGTGGCGAACAAGACCAGCAAGGCGAGCGACCGGGTCATGCTGCGGCTGGTATCGGTTACGTCCCGCAACAGCACGACATCGCCGATCGGCTTCTTTTCCAGGTCGAGCAGCGGGTGCACGCTCATCGCCAGACTGCGCTTTCCCACGCCGACAATGGTGATGCCGCCGGTCATCGAGGGCTGACCGTCTTCCAGCATCAGTCCAATAGCGGTCGGAATGGTGGGCAAGGTGCGCGCCACCGACACCGCATTGGCCAGTTCGTCCCAGCTCCCTTGCGCGCCGCTCTGGCGCTCACCTTCTTCCCAACGATCGCGGTCGAGCAGTTCTTTTTTGACCAGCAGCAGGATGTCGAGCCCCATGACGCGATGCACTTCGTCGATCAGCGGCGCAATATCCCGGCCAATTTCCACGAAGCCGATCAGTTTCCCACTGGTGTCGCGCCACACCACAGTAACCCGCAAGGTCACCACCCCAAAGGCGTTGAGATCGAGACCATCGGACGAGCCGGCGGATTCCGCGGTATCGTAAAGGGTCAGACGGTCGACCACCTGGCCACTTTTGCCGGTGCCGTCGAGGCGCAGCAAAGGCGAGCGATCCGGGCGGGTGAAATAGAGATGGCTGATATTATGCTGGTCGCGCATATGCGCGAAGATCGGCGCCACTAGCCGTTCCAGGGTCCCAGCATTGCCGGCCGCCATCGCCTCGGCCAGTTCACGATTGTCCGACAGCCCGTCGATTTGCGCGTGCAGGGTGGAGGACGCTTCGGCGATCTCAAGCCGCAGCAAGGCCTGGGAGCGCTCGGCATCCTTGATCAGCCGCCCACCGCGGATTTCCTCCTGATAGACGACGGTGGCGGTCAGTACCATCGCCAAAATCAGCAGCGGCACCACCACGACGATCAGGAGAACTTGTCCGCGCGCCTGCGCCACCGCGTTTAGCCGCAACTTTTCCCCCGCTTGTGGCAATCCGTCATAGCTTCGGTGGTCTTATACGCTGATGCAACAGCAGCCAGTTTCTTTTTATTTCGCTCCACCACGCTTGCCAGCGTGCGTTGGTCGCCTTTACCAGCGGCAGACCGTACAAGATTTCGTGGGCCCACCTGGTCCAGCGCATCAGCACGCCTTCGACGATGACGAACCAGCGCCATTGGTGCAAGGCCGGGCGGCACAAATCATAAAGACGCGCGAGAAAGGCGACACCGAAGGCTTCGCCGCCGACGAACAGCAGCACGCCTTTGACGACCTTGCCCATGGCGATCAGCCACAGCGCGCCCAGCTTAACCGGCAGCATGATCAACCAAGGCAACAGAAATAGAGGCAGCGCCAGCATAGGCGGCAGTCGGCGAATCTTTCGTTCCAGCCAGGCCACCGGCGCGAAGGCCGACAGCTGGCTTAACAGACTGCCGAACCAAATCCACAGCACTTCCTCGAACAGCACGAGAATCATGCCGACCAGCGATAAGCACCAGCGCACAAGAGTATTCAGGCCTGAGAGAAGCATGGCGGCCGCACCACCTGGGCGGGGGGAATCAGCCGTCGATTCGAACGATTACGTCGACCCGACGAATGGTGGTGCCGGCGGGCGGTGGCGGCAACTGCGTCACGACCACATCGGCGCCCGGAATATCCGCCAACAGCCCGGTCCGCTCGTGAAAAAAGTGATGATGATCGGCGATATTGGTATCGAAATAGGAACTGCCGGCATCAACTACGATTTCCCGAAGCAGACCGGCTTCGGTGAATTGATGCAGCGCGTTGTAGACAGTGGCCAGGGATACCCGAATGTTGGCGCCGATCGCTTCGCTGTGCAAGGTCTCGGCAGTGACATGACGATCGCAGCCGTCAAACAGCAATTTTGCCAACGCCAATCGCTGGCGAGTCGGCCGCAGGCCGGAGGCCCGTAAACGATCGAGCGCGTGACGATAAGGACGCTGGCAGTTCAACAACATTTTTTCAGCAATCATCGGAATATCAACGATATAGTTCTATTGGGAAACCGCGCCACAATCAATTGGAATCGGACGGAGCAGGCGCGGCGTACGAAGGTTATTCTGTTGCGCATCGCTGCGCGTTAACTTAGGTGATCGCCTGGCGGCGAGCGGGCCAACCCTCGCGCACCCTGTTGCCTCTCAGGGACGTCGACTGTTCCAGTCGACGTCCCTGAGACGCCCGGAAATCCGTTGACCTCGACAACCGCCCTTTTGGCCGCCCCTATTTTTGTTGAATTTATTCAAAAAAATAGGGGTGGAACGGGAGCGCGAGGGCCGGCCCTCGCTCGCCGTAAGGCGAACAACGCGTGATCTCGACGAGAGGGGGAGCATGCCCATTGGCTTGCGCTGGGACCGCGAAAGACATCCCCAACGCACGACACCCTCATGCCCCCGTCTTCAGCCGCTCGATCAATTGCCGTACGGTCGGGATGAAGCCACCTTCATAAAACGGATCAGTGCCGAAGCGGTAGGCGTTGTGGCCGGCGAACATCAGTTCCTGTTCGACAGCGCCCTCATGCGCAATATTCTGGAGTGTCTTCTGGATACAGAATGAC
>Ga0302319_10015930_pt1 | contig 13885 bp, 11 predicted proteins | sample Bog_T0_2_FD_203319 | JGI IMG/M metagenome (GOLD analysis project Ga0302319, IMG submission 203319) | Peat permafrost microbial communities from Stordalen Mire near Abisko, Sweden - Bog_T0_2 | ecosystem: Environmental > Terrestrial > Soil > Wetlands > Peat | place: Sweden: Abisko, Stordalen Mire...
GCCGACGATGACAGCGTCGAACTCTCCAACCTCCACCGCCAGATCGCGCACGCCACCAATCGCCTCGGCCAGCCCAAAACAACCTCCGCCGCCACCGCGGCCGCAGCGCTGAACCCGCTGGTCCGCGTCAACCAGCACCAACTCCGCCTCACGGCCGCGAACGTAAGCAAGCTGTTGGCCGAGTACGACATCATATGCGACGGCACCGACAACGCCGCCACGCGCTACCTGCTCGCGGACGCCTGCTACCTTGCCGGCAAAACCCTGGTCTCGGCCGCCGCCATCCGTTTCGAAGGCCAGCTCGCCACGTTCAGCCCCGGCACGCCCTGCTACCGCTGCCTCTATCCGCGCCCGGCCCCCGCCGATCTCGCCCCAAGCTGCGCCCAGGCCGGCGTGCTGGGCGCCATCACCGGCGTCATCGGCGCCCTGGCCGCCACCGAGGTGATCAAGCAAGTGCTTCAACTTGGCGATACAACGGCCGGAATGCTCTTGCTTTGGGACGCGCTGGGCGCACGCTTCCACACCGTAAAGCTAACCCGCGACCCCGCCTGCACCCTGTGCGGCGATACGCCATCGATTCGCGATTTAAGCGGCCACTGAGCCCTCGGAGACCTAACATCATGAGCGCACCCAACCTGGGCATTTTGCTCGTATCCGGCACGCACGACCGCGCCCACGCCGCATTCTCGCTGGCCGCCGCCGCTGTGGCCCTGGGCCGCCAGGTCACCATCTTGGCTACCGGAAGCGGCTGCCGCGCCTTGCTGGACGACTGGTCCGCCCTGGACGATTGCGGCCACGACGCCATCCTGCGCGGCCACGGCGTCCCCGGCTTCGGCATCCTGCGCGACTCCGCCCAGCAAATGGGCGCCCGCCTGATCGCCTGCGAAACCGGCCTCAAAGGCGAACTCCTCTCCCCCGCCGCCCTGGCCCCCAACGTGGAAATCGCCGGCCTGGCAACGTTCCTGGAAGCCGTGGGTGCGGGGCAAATCGTTTCGATATAGTTAATAAATCAAGCAGTTCTTTTTTGAAAAAAAGAACCAAAAAACTTTTCCTCAAATTATTTACAGTGTACTTTCGTAGGTTGGGCAAGCGAAGCGCGCCCTATCAGGCCCATCTCAAAAAAAATCGCTCCACGAACGCCCCTCCCCACCGAAGCGCGACCCATCACGCCGGCCAACGACAAATCTCCGCTGCAAACAAACCCGCCCGGCGTAATCCGCCACCGCACGCAACAAAGCACCCGGTAGCCCCATTGACTCCACAATTCCTACCGGTATCGTAGGATACGTGCACACCATCAATACCGAACTGGCAGCCTCTGCGCCGGCGCCGCCGTCCCACGCGAATTTTAACTGAAATCGTAATCATAACGAATTGCCCGCCGATCCGACAAATTATCAGCCATTCACCTAACAAGGACACCGACAATGAAGCGCAGCTTCTTGCCTCGCATTGCCTTTGCCTCCGTCATTGCCGTAGCGGCTCAGGCCCACGCGCAGCTTCCGCCGCCCTACCAGGGCAAAATTGGCCGCACTCTGGCGGACTCCAAGGAATGGTGGCCGCAACCGGTCAAGCCGCCTTCCGGATCGCCAAACGTCGTCTGGATATTGCTCGATGACGTCGGCTTCGGCGCCTCCAGCGCCTTCGGCGGCGGCATCAGCACACCCACATTCGATCAGCTCGGTCAACAGGGCCTGCGTTACACCAATTTCCACACCACCGCGATCTGCGCGCCCACCCGTTCCGCGCTGCTCACCGGCCGCAACAGTTCCTCGGTCCACGAGGCGGGATTTTCACACACCATTCTCTCGGCCGGCTTCCCGGGCTGGGATGGCCGCGTACCGTCTGAGGACGGAACGATCGCCGAAATCCTCCGCGCCAACGGCTACAATACCTTCGCCGTCGGCAAATACGGCATCACGCCCGATGAGGAGGCCACCGATGCCGGCCCGTTCGATCATTGGCCCACCGGCAAGGGCTTCGACCATTTCTTCGGCTTCCTCGGCTCGCAGACCGATCAGTACAAGCCCGATCTCGTCGAGGACCAGGCCCACATCAAGCCGGATGGCCGCCACCTGAACGAGCAGATCACCGATAAGGCCATCGCCTATATCGACCGCCAGAAGAAAGCCGCGCCGGACAAGCCGTTCTTCCTGTATTACGCGCCCGGCGCCACCCACGCGCCGCACCAGGTCGCCGCCGAGTGGAGCGACAAATACAAGGGACAGTTCGACGACGGCTGGGATGCCTACCGCGAAAAGGTCTATGAGCAGCAAAAGAAGTTGGGAATTATCCCGGCCACCGCCGTGCTGCCCGATCGCAACCCGGACATCAAGGCCTGGAACGCGCTCACGCCCGATGAAAAGAAGCTCTATGCCCGCTTCATGGAAGTTTACGCCGGCTATCTGACGTACACGGATCACGAAGTCGGCCTGCTCGTGGATCACCTGAAAAAGATCCACCAGTTCGATAACACGCTGATCTTCGTCATGATCGGCGATAACGGCGCCAGCAAGGAAGGCACGCTGAACGGCGACATCGATCGCAGCCTGGTCGCCAAGCCGCTGAGCGAGAAAGACAACATCAAGCACAACCTCGACAGGATCGGCGAAATCGGTACCGGGGCCGCCACTGAAGGCAATTATCCGCTGGGCTGGGCGCAGGCGGCCAACACGCCGTTCCGCTTCTGGAAATCCGACGCCAATAGCGAAGGCGGCACGCGCAATCCGCTGATTGTCGTGTATCCGAAGCTGATTAAGCAGGGCGGCGCCATCCGTACCCAATACGGCCACGTCATCGATATCCTGCCCACCACGCTGGATGTCCTGGGCCTTAAGCCCCCCGCGGAAATCAGGAGCGTCCAGCAAAAGCCAATCGAAGGCACCTCGCTGGCCTACTCGATCAACGACGCCAACGCGCCATCGCAACATCACGTGCAGTACTACTATATCTTCGGATCGCGCGCGATCTACCAGGATGGCTGGAAGGCCTCGCTCGGCTACCCAAACCACCTCTCCGGCATCGCCAGCGCGAAAAAGCCGTTCGATGAAAACGCCTGGGAGCTCTACAACCTGAACGACGACTACACGGAACGCCTGAACCTGGCCCAGCAGGACCCGGAAAAGCTGCAGGCGCTAAAAGCCCTGTTCGAGCAACAGGCGCAGAGCCATAATCTTTACCCGTTGATCACCTGGGACGACGTGCTGGGTGGGAAAATCCACGTGATTAACGGCAAGAAAATATCGTTTCAGGAAGGGGTTGATAAGGTTACGAAGCGCACCCAGCCGGAGTAAAAAAGCGCTTCTTATTGAAAAAAGAAGCAAAAACTTTTGCGCGGCTGTCGCGGACTATCCAGCGACAGCCGTGTAAAAGTTTTTTGGTTCTTTTTTTCAAAAAAGAACGCCTTCCTTACTTTCCCAGCGCACTAATCGTCGCCAAAATCGGTGCAGGCGAAAGCATGATCACGCCGTCATACGGCGTGCTCAGCTCAATAATCAGGAAAATCGCGCTGGCCACCGAAACGGCGCCCACCGCCATGCCGCCCACGCCCACGCGGTTGAACCGCGCCACCATGCCAAAGCCGAAAAACAGCAGGGATATCCACAGCACCAGAACGGTCATGAATGGCCAGGACAGCGAGTCGTTCACTTGCAGTGACATGCGCAGCCGCTGGTCGTTAATTGCCGAGGCCAGGTCCTCCGCCTTGGCGATGCGGTATTTCCGGCTGTCGGGCGCGGCTTCCAGCAGCGCGTTTAGCGAGATGAACAGCTTGTCCATGCGGCCGGCGATTTTTTCGGTGCTCGGCGCGCCGCCGTTGGCCGCGTCCGACCACACGTCCTGGTAGCTGCTGGTCAGGATATCCTTCAGCATGCCCCGCGCCGGCGCGGCATCGGGCCCGTACCGCTTCAGCACGCCATCGAGCTCGAGCACCTGGGCGGACACCGTTTCCAGGGAGATTTTCTGCGTATTGAAGAAGCTGCTGGCGTTGGCGATCAGCAGGCCCAGTACGAGCGCCGACATTGTCGCGATCAGGCCGGTCAGCCGGTTGACCAGGTCGCGCGTCTCCTCGACGCCCTCATTGCCCGGCTGCCAGGCATGCACGATCAGCCCGATCAACCCGGTAGCGAACGCACAAACCGCCACCAGGCTCGAAAACCAAACAGAACTCAAGGCCTTCCTCCCACCGATTCCAGTCCGCCCGAGAATGCTCTAGACTCGCGCCGGTCAGAGTTTGAGGAGGCAGCGTGCGGCCGTCCATTGCCATTTTTCTTGCCGGACTGCTCGCGGCCGGCGCCGTGCCGGCCCATGCGCAAACCGCGTCCGCGCTGGGCACGGCGCCGCCCGCGCACACCACCACACACAAGCCGCCGGCCAAAAAGCCGCCGCCGAAACACCCCGGCGCCAAGAAAACTCCCGTCGTCGCCCCCAAACACGGCGCCGCCCCGCGTCACCCCGTGCACCCGAAAACCCCGGTCGCCGCCGCGCCGAAGGCGGAAGCGGCCAAACCCGCCGCCAAACCCGCCGCCAAACCCGTGGCGAAACTGCCGCCCAAGCCAACCATCCCGCCGGACCAGGGCCAGGTCACCGGTCTGCATATCCCGCGCTACGCCAGCCTGAAGACCGACGACATCAACATGCGCAGCGGCCCCGGCGCCCGCTACCCGGTGCTCTGGACTTACAAACGCCGCGAGCTGCCGGTGAAGATCGAGCGTGAATTCGACGTCTGGCGCCTCGTCGAGGACATGGACGGCGTCAAAGGCTGGGTGAACGGCGCCACCCTGACCGGCCGCCGCACCTTCGTCATCACCGGCACCGACCCGCGCACGGTGCACGCCGACGCCTCGGACGACAGCGAGGCGGTGGCCGTGCTGAAACCCGGCGTGGTGGGCCGCATCAAGAGCTGCGACGCCAACGCCGGCTGGTGCCAGGTCACCGCCGCGGGCTATCGCGGCTGGCTCCCGCGGACGGCTTTTTGGGGCGCCGATCCGGGGGAGGTTGTAGCGCCTTAAAACCGCGGGCATTGGCGATAGTACCCTGACATTCCACATAAGTGGCGAAACCAGGCAAAGCGCCGGGACTGTCCGACACGTCAGGCGACCAGACCGGCAGCGCGCGTGAGACCAGTGCCGAAGCAGCGCCGTCGACAAAAGATCGCGCCGTTCGAGCCGCGGAGGGTATTCGCTCGCTGGGCTCGGCCCAGGCGCTCGGCGACAATTTGACGATCGCCGAACGAATACGCGAAGGACGCCGTTGACGTTTGCGGCGGCGGAAGCACTAGCCTAACCGGCGCCGCCGGGTTGAGCCACCCGTGCTGCCGGCCTACTCTGCCCCAGCCCGCCAGGACCAAGCCCACCCCATGACCCGCCAGCTCATCCTGCATATCGGACTGTCCAAAACCGGCTCCAGCTCGATCCAGCGCGTGCTCGCCGGCCAGCGCGATGCCCTCGCCGCGCAAGGCGTGTTCTACCCGCGCACCCCGGGCTGGGAAAATCACCAGCTCCTGCCAGCCTCGATCGTCAGCGACCCGAACGCGCTCTGCGATGTCCACCCCGGTACCTGGGAAGGCATGAAACCCGAAGCGCGGCTGGCGCTGTTCCGAGAGCAATTCGCTAACGAGATGAATAACCTGACCGCGGATATCACGCGCTGCGTCATCTCCGCCGAGCAATGCGGCGCCCTGCTGAATGTCGATGCCGACGTGGTCCGGCTGCACGATTTGTTGCGCCGCTGGTTCGATCCCATCCGCGTGGTGGTCTATCTGCGCCGCCAGGATAAACACGCCGCCAGCGCCTACACGCAAAACCTGCGCGTCGGCAGCCTGGCGCCCCCGGCCCTGCCGGCGGGCGGCCCGGAAAAACTCATTCAATACGATTACGGCGGCCTGCTGGACCGCTGGGCCCGAGCCTTTGGCGACGCCGCCATGGTCACGCGCATCTTCGAACGCGCCGACCTCACCGGCGGCGACGCCGTGCGGGATTTTCTCAATATTGCCGGCATCTCCCTGCCCGCGCTCGACGATAACCCCGACCGCCTGGCCAACCCCTCCATCACCCGGGCCGGCCAGGAATTGCTGCGCCGCGTCGGCCGCATTTACGAAGCGCAGGGCGGCGACCGTCCCTGGCGCGACTCCCCCGCCTGGCGCCGCTTCACCGCTTGCGTCACCGAAGCCATGCCGGGAAGCGGCTGGACCCCAACGCGCGCCGAAGCCACCGCATTCATGGCCCGCTTCGCTGCAACAAACGAACACGCCCGCGCCCGTTTCTTCCCCGATCGTCCTACGCTCTTCCCCGAAAACTACAGCGACCTGCCTGAATCGCAGCCCGAACTCTCCGGCGACGATGTCACCGCCGCGGCCCTGGCCGGCCTGATGCACGAAGTCACCGCCGGCGCGAAACGCCAGGCCGAAGCCGCCATGGCCCAGTTTCGCCTGCACCGCCGCCTCGGCGAAAAAGGCCCGGTCCGCAGCAACCTGATCCGCGCCGTCCGTTTCGACCCCGATCTGCTGGCCGCCCGCCTAAGCCTGGCCGAATTCTTCATCGAGGAAGGCGACCTCCGCCAGGCCCGTGAACACGCCGAAGCCGCCCTGCGCATAGCCCCCAACAACCCAAAAGCCGCCCGCCTGGACCGCATGGCCCGCGGCGAGAGGCCCGGTGCGGGGGCTAAAGCTCAGGTCGCGTAAGGCAGCCTTAACTTACTTGATTTGTGCCCCAGCGGCGCACAGGTTCATCGGACCGGGTCAGGCGACCCGCACAGGAGGCCGGCATGTCTAATTGGATGGTTGCTTTAGCGTTGTTGTTTCTGGCTGGGCCGGCATTGGCCGGAACCACGCCGGTTTCGCCATCCGCGGAAACTCATTTCGTTAACGTAAAGGATGGCGACACGGTCACGAGTCCGTTTAAAGTCGTGTTCGGTTCGACGAATATTGCGATTGCCCCGGCCGGCGCGGTGGCCCCCGGCAGCGGCCATTATCATTTGTTGATCGACACGGCCCTGACGCCGGACGAGCAGGCCGCCGCCATTCCGAAGGACGCGCAGCATTTGCATTTCGGCAAGGGCCAGACCGAAGCCGTGGTGACGTTACCGCCGGGCAAGCACACGCTGCAGATCGTCATCGGCGACGGCAAGCATGAGCTGCATGCCCGCCCGGTGCAGTCGCAGGTGATTACCGTCACGGTGAAATGACGTCCGCCGCGGTGCACCATTCGCCGATTGTACGATTGATAGCCCGCTTGTACGATTGACTCACCTCAAGGCCCTGGCCCGGCGCGGCGCCCAAAGCTAAACCCTGACCCACATGCAAGACGCGAAGAAAGCTGCCCGGGCCTGGACCCAGCAACAGACAAAGCGGGGCTGGCGCCTGGCGGCGCCGGTTATTGGCCTGGGGCTCGCCGGCATAACCGCGGGCGTAGGCCAGGCCTGGTGCCTGGCCTGCCTGCTCGGCGCGGCTTTGGCCGGACAAACGCCTGATCTGGCCTACCTTGCCGCGTTCGCCGCCTTGGCGCTGGCCCGCGCCGGGCTGCAGATGGTCGCCGACAACCGCGCCTTCGAAGCCGGCGCCGCCGGCCGCAGCCTGCTGCGCGCCGATATCATGACCCGCCTGCTACACGCCGGCCCGGCATTGCTGCGCACCCGCCATTCCGCCGAATTGGCCAGCGCCGCCGTGGATCAGGTGGAGGCGATGGATGGCCTGTTCCAACGCTGGGTGCCGGCGGCCGCATTGGCCATGGCTGGCCCGGTGCTCGTGCTGGCCGCCTGCCTTTCGGTGGACCGCATGGCCGCGCTGATCCTGTTCGTGACGGGCCTGCTGGTGCCGTTCGGCCAGGCCGTCGCCGGCATCGGCGCCGCCACCGCCAGTCGGGGGCAGTTCCAGGCCCTGGCCCGCCTGCAATCCCGCTTCCTGGACCGGATCCGCGGCATCGCCACGATCGTGCTGGCCGGCCGCGCCGAGGACGAGGCCATCGCCTTGGCCAAGGCCGCCGAGGAGTTGCGCGCCCGTACGATGCGCGTGCTGCGCGTTGTGTTCCTGTCCAGCGCCATCCTGGACTGCGCCACCGCCATCGCGCTGATCACGCTGGCCTTGCGTTACCGCCACGAACTGGCCGGCCATGGCGGCTCGGCGACGCTGCCGCTGTTCGTGCTGCTGCTGGTGCCCGAGTTCTTCGCCCCGCTGCGTGGCTTTGCCATGGCCTACCAGGACCGCCTGCACGCCACCGGCGCCGCCGAATCGCTGGTGGCTCTGCCGCCGATGCCGAAGCGGCGCGAGACCCTGCCGATCCGAAACGTGGAAGCGGCGGGCGTGGCCATCACCTTCCAGAACGTGCGCTTCACCTGGGACCCCAGCCGCGGCCCGGCGCTGGACGGGCTGAGCTTCGTGCTGCCGCCGGGTGAGATGCTGGTGCTGGCCGGCCCCTCCGGCTCTGGCAAATCCACCGTCATCGAGCTGCTGCTGGGCTTCATCCAGCCGGGCGAAGGCCGCATCCTGATCAACGGCGCCGACATCGCCGACATCGTGCCGCAGGCGCTGTCCAAGCTCACGGCGTGGATCGGCCAGAAGCCAACCCTGTTCGCCGCCACCATCCGCGAGAACATCCGCTTCGCCCGGCCCGAGGCGACCGACGCCGAGGTGGAGGAAGCCGCCCGCCAGGCGCGCGTCACCGATTTCACCGCCACGCTACCGGCCGGTCTCGATACGCCGATCGGCGAGGGCGGGCACGGCATATCGGGCGGCCAGGCGCAGCGCGTGGCGATCGCCCGCGCCTTCCTGAAGAACGCGCCGCTGCTGCTGCTCGATGAGCCGACCAGCCACCTTGACCCGGCCACCGAGGCCGAGGTGCTGGCCAGTCTGCGCCGCCTGGCCGTGGGGCGCACCGTGGTGATGGCCAGCCACTCCGCCGCCGCGCATGCGTTCGGCGGCAGGCGCCTCGATCTGCGCCAGGGCCGTGCGCAAAGCCGCGACATGATTACCCAGGGTGTCGCGTGAGGGCGCTGCTTCGTATCCTTGTGCTGTGGCGGCACCGCGCGCCGGGCCTTTTGCTCGGCGCCGTGATCGCTGCCGCCACGGCCGCTTCCGGCATAGCGCTGATGGCGCTTTCGGGCAGTGCCGTGGCCGCCGTGCTGACCGGCGTGGTGCTGAGCGCGCCGCTGTGGCTGCGCATCGTCGGCCCGTCGCGGGTGGTGCTGCGCTACCTGGAGCGCCTGATCAGCCATGGCGCCACGTTCCGCGCCATCGCCGATTTGCGTGTCTGGTTCTTCCGGGGCTTCGCGGCCCGCTCGGCCGGCGGGCTGGGTTTTCGCCCGGCCGGCGACCTGATCAGCCGCCTGGTCAGCGATATCGAGGCGCTGGACGGGCTGTATCTGCGCATTCTGCTTCCCCTGGCGGCGGCCCTGTTCGTGGTGCCGGCCGTGGGCCTGCTGACCGGCCGCGAGGCCACCTGGGTGGGCCTGGCCGTGGCCGCGCTGTTCGCCGCGGCGGCGTTCGTTCTGCCGCTGCTGGTGGCGCGGGATTCCCTGCGTACCGGCGTTGGCATGGCCGAAGCCGCGAGCGGTCTGCGCATTGCGGCGCTCGATACGCTGACCGGCCTGCGCGAGGTGCGTGCGTTCGGCGCCGAGGCGCGCATGCAGGCCACGATTGCTACGCGCGAAGCCACGCTGATCGACCGCCAGCGTGAGGCCGCGCACCATGTGTCCCTGGCCAACGCGGCCGGGCTGCTCTGCGGACAGTTCGCCGTGGTGGCCGTGCTGGCCGCGCGCGGCGTGCCGCCGGCGTTGCAGGTGGCCAGCGTGTTCGTAGTGATCGCCGCGTTCGAGGCCATCTCGTTCCTGCCGCGCGCTGGCGTTTCGGCCGGCACCGCCGCCGCCGCCGCGCGCCGCGTGCTCGATGTCGCCGAGGGTGACGCGCCGCTGCCGGACCCGGTGCATCCCAAGCCGATGCCCGCCGGCTCGGCGCTACGCTTCAGCGGAGTACACTTCCGCTGGACGCCAGAATCGCCCGCGGTGCTGGACGGCCTGTCGCTGGAAATCCCGGCCGGCGCGCATGTGGCGCTGCTGGGACCATCGGGCGCCGGCAAATCCACGCTGGCGGCGCTGGCGCTGAAGGTGGTGGCGCCGCAGGGAGGCCAGGTCTCGCTGGGCGGCACGGATATCGCGGAGCTCGCCGCCAACGATCTGCGTCACCGCATCGCCTGGCTCGGCCAGACCACGCATATCTTCGACGACAGCATCCGCAACAACCTCAAGCTCGGCCGGCCCCACGCGACCGAAGCGCAGATGTGGCAGGCGCTGGACGAGGCGGCGATCGGCGATTGGGTGCGCGCGCTGCCGGACCAGCTGGACACCTGGCTAGGCGAAGGCGGAGCGCGCGTATCGGGCGGACAAGGGCGGCGCATCGCGTTGGCGCGCGCGCTCCTCTCCGCGGCGCCGGTGCTGATTCTGGACGAGCCTTGCGCCGGGCTGGACGCCGAAACCGAGCGCGCGTTCTTCGCCACGCTGAACACCGCTTCGGAAGGTCGCACGGTGTTGCTGATAGCGCACCGCCTGACCGGCGCCGAGAAACTAGACCGCATCTGGCGTCTCTCGAATGGCAAGGCGATAGCCGCCGCAGCCTAGTAACGACGGGGGTTTGGGGCGAACGGCACGTCTCGCCCAGCCTTCCTTGCCTCCACGCATGTGCTACCAATGCTCCATCACCACCACATCCGGATTCGCAGCATGCTTCGCGCCCTGTTCGCCGCCACCGCCATGACCCTGATCGCCTTGCCGGCGCTGGCCCAGCCGCCGGTGCTGATCGTGTTCTTTCCGGATTGGTCGGGCGCGATCGATAACGCGGCGACGCGGGTGATCGGCCAGGCCGCGAAACTGGCCAGCGATAATCCATCCGCGCCGGTGACGGTGACGGGATATGCCGACAACACGGGCAGCCGCCAGGCCAATATCTACTTGTCGCAGTTGCGCGCTCAGCGCGTGATCGACGGGCTGGTGGCCGATGGCATATCGGCCGGGCGGTTGAAGCTGGTCGCGGCTGGCGAACAGAATCAACCCGGCGTGGCCAGCCGCCGCGTGGAGATCGCCATTACCGGGCAGTGAGCGCCACGCGGCGCCCTGCCGCGGCCGGTGATCCGGTGAGCATGACCCCCGAAGACGTACTGCACGAAACCTTCGGCTTTCCGGCGTTCCGCGGCCTGCAATCGGCGGCCGTACACCATGTGGTGGATGGCGGCGACGCGCTGATCCTGATGCCAACGGGCGGCGGCAAGAGCGTGTGCTACCAGGTGCCGGCCTTGTGCCGCGCCGGCACCGGGCTGGTGGTTTCGCCGCTGATCGCGCTGATGGACGACCAGGTGGCCGCGCTGCGCCAGCTTGGCATCAGCGCCGGCGCGCTGCATTCCGAACTGGAGCCGGACGAGGCCGCGCGGGTTTCGCACCTGCTCGATTCCGGTAAGCTCGATCTGCTTTACGTTTCGCCCGAGCGGCTGCTGTCCGCCGGCACGCTGGAGCGGCTGCGGCGGCAGAAGCTGGCGCTGATCGCGATCGACGAGGCGCATTGCGTTTCCGCCTGGGGCCACGAATTCCGGCCCGAATATCGCGCGTTGCAGCGGCTGGCGGAGATTTTCCCGGGCGTGCCGCGTGTGGCTCTGACGGCAACGGCGGACCCGCGGACCCGCGACGATATTCTGGCGTCGCTCGATATGCGGCACGCCGAGGTGTTCACCGCCAGTTTTCACCGGTCGAACCTGAATATTTCGGCGGCGGCGAAATCCAGCGAAACGACGCAGATGCTGGAGTTTCTGAAACAGCACACCGGCGAGGCCGGGATTATCTATTGCGGCAGCCGTGCCAAGACGGACCGCACGGCGCTGAAGTTGCGCGAGAAGGGCGTGGAGGCCATCGCGTTCCATGCCGGGCTGGCGCCGATCGAAAAGCGCGTGGCGCTGACAAGGTTTCGCGGCGGAGAGGCGGTGGTGGTGGTGGCGACCATCGCGTTCGGCATGGGCATCGACCGGCCTGATGTGCGTTTCGTGATGCACCTGGATATGCCCGATAGCCCGGAAGCGTATTACCAGCAGATCGGCCGCGCCGGCCGCGATGGCGATCCGGCTTACGCCATGCTGTTGTATGGTGGCGAGGATATGGCTCGGGCGCGGCACTGGCTGGCGCAATCCACCGCGCCGGAAGCGCAACAACGCATTCAGCGGCAGCGGCTGGAGGCCATTATCGGCATTGCCGAGGTGACATCGTGCCGGACGCAGGCGCTGCTGTCGTGCTTTGGCGAGAACCTGGCCGAGCCGTGTGGGCATTGCGACAATTGCCGGTCGCCGCGCGCGCTGTTCGACGGCACGGATGTGGCGCAGAAGGCGCTCTCGGCAATTTACCGCACCGGGCAGATGTTCGGCGGCCGCCATATCGTTGATGTGCTGCGCGGCGAAACGACCGACGCGGTGACGCGCAACCGGCATGAAAAGCTGGCGCTGTTCGGCATCGGGCGAGACCGCAGCGCGGATTTCTGGAAAGGCGTGCTGCGGCAATTGGTGGCGCGCGGGGCGCTGCGCGTGAAAAGCGGTGAGTATGCCAGCCTGGAACTGGTACAGGAAACCGCGCGGCCGATCCTGCGCGGCGAGACCGCGGTGATGCTGGCCGAGGAGGCCGCTTCGGTGGAAAAAACCCGCGCGCCGAAAGCGGCCAAACGCGGGTTCACGCCGAGCACGGGGGCGGCGCCAAGCCCACAAAGCGATTCGCTGTTCGACGCGCTGCGCGCCTGGCGCATGGAGATTGCCAAGGCGCAGGCGGTTCCCCCTTACGTTATCTTTCACGATACGGTGCTGCGGGATATCGCCGCGGTGCGGCCTTCGAGCCGGGCTGAGCTGGCGGAAATTAAGGGCGTGGGTGCTTCCAAGCTGGATCGTTATGCGGGCGATGTGCTGGGTATCGTGGGGCGGCACGCGACGTAGGAAGGATGTTCTTTTCTGAAGAAAAGAACCAAAAGACTTTTGCGCGGCTGTCGCGGGGTAGTCGGCGACAGCCGCGCAGACGTTTCTTGCTGCTTTTGTCAGCTTCCCGTCAGGAAAGCTAAAGATGTTGACCAAACCGCGCAATCGGAGAAGGCTCCCGGCAAGACTTCAATAAACCAGGGAGTAAGATCCATGAAGCTGAAGACAATGCTGTTTGCCCTCGTGTTTGGTCTGCCGGCGAGCGGAGCGCTGGCGCAGAGCCGGACCTATCTGGTTCATTTCGATGGGTCATGCATGGGTATGACGCTGCACATTACCAACGGGTTGAACGTGGTGGGCAATTCGGTGGGCTGCGGCGATACGAAGCGCGCCTATGTGGGCAAGATCGAGACCGGCGATGTGGCCAATGTTCATTCCACCGATGCGGCGACCGAACTGGTGACGCTGAATTACAAGATCGGTTTGCGTGACAATACCTGGGTGCTGTCGGAGACGCTGGACGGCAAGACCGAGGAAATTGGCAACGGGTATTGGACGAAGCGTGGCCCTGTCGTTGAAGTGCAGGATGTGCCGGCGGTGACGGGGCCGACCTCTAAAAAGTAAACCTCAGTGCGGCGGGGGCCGGTTCGGCCCGGCCCCGTTCTGCGCGGCACGCTGTTGCGTGACGGGTGCGGGGGCGAGGCCTGGCGTGGTTCGTTGGTTGGTCCAGCCGCCGCCGCCCGGGATTTTTACGCCGCCGGGGTTCGGAGCGGCGATGGTTGCGGCGGGTTCGGGTAATGGCGCGCCGAGGGCAGGGATTGGCTGCGGCGCCGGCGGATCGTTGGCCTCGTGCCAGGCGTATTCCGGGGTGGCGATGATGGCTTCGAGCCGGCGCGGCGTCATGAACGGGTTTTCGAGCATGGAGAGCACGAACTCGGCCTGATCGGGCGCGGCGAGGCTGC
>Ga0302319_10015931_pt1 | contig 13885 bp, 19 predicted proteins | sample Bog_T0_2_FD_203319 | JGI IMG/M metagenome (GOLD analysis project Ga0302319, IMG submission 203319) | Peat permafrost microbial communities from Stordalen Mire near Abisko, Sweden - Bog_T0_2 | ecosystem: Environmental > Terrestrial > Soil > Wetlands > Peat | place: Sweden: Abisko, Stordalen Mire...
TAAAACCATTCTGCATCATATCTTCGGCTTCCATTTTGTCTGTCGCGTACCTACAGCAAACGCCAAGCATTTTGGTGGTAAAAATTTTATACAGCAATTCCTGCGCTTTGCGCTCACCGCTCTTGCACCGCTTTATCAAATCTTCAATTGTGTACTTTTGCTCCAAAAACATCATTTATAAGTAAGATGAAGCGCATGGTGAAATGGTTGCATGGGACTGAAAATAATAATTTTATAATGATGTTATTCTTTTTTAGGTAAGTTTTATCTTTATCCATAATGAAAACAATCAAAATCACCTTTTTAGCAATTTGCTTTTCCTGTACAACTTTGTTTTCCCAGCAAAAAACTGATGATAATTATACACTCTTAAAACCCGACCGTGTTTTCGACGGACAGCAAATTCATGCCGGCTGGTGGGTGCTGGTAAAAAACAACGTCATTGAAGCGGTGGGAGAACCGGCTATGACAACGGCTCCTTCTTCCGCCAAAATTGTTGACTTAAAAGGGATGACATTAATGCCCGGCATGATTGAGGGGCATTCGCATTTGTTCCTGCACCCGTACAACGAAACAAGCTGGGATGACCAGGTATTAACAGAAAGCCGCGCCGAACGTACAGCCCGTGCCGTCGTTCATGCAAAAGCAACGCTGATGGCCGGTTTTACTACAGTGCGTGATTTAGGTACTGAAGGCGCCGGATATGATGATGTTGGATTGAAAACCGCTATTGAAAAAGGAATTGTTCCGGGTCCCCGGATGCTGGTGGCTACAAGGGCGATTGTCGCGACGGGAAGTTATGGTCCGAAAGTGCTGGTAAATGAAACAGATTTTTTAAAAGGGGGAGAAGAAGCAGATGGTATCGATGGCATTACCTATGTGGTACGTTCACAAATTGGGCATGGAGCCGATGTGGTTAAAATATATGTGGATTACCGCTGGGGATTAAATAATACCGCTGAACCAACATTTACAGAAGCCGAATTGAAGACGGCTGTAGAAGTTGCCAAAAGCAGCGGGCGTATAGTAGCCGTACATTCAGGCACTGAAGAAGGCATGCGCCGGGCAATAGCGGCAGGTGTAACGACTATTGAGCACGGCGATGGCGGCAATCCCGAACTGTTTAAACTGATGAAGGAAAAGGGAATCGCCTTGTGCCCGACTATTGCGGCTACAGAAGCGATTGCTTCTTATCATGGATGGAGAAAGGGGGTTGACCCGGAGACTGCCGCCATAAAGAAGAAACATTACATTTTTACAGAAGCCATGAAAGTCGGGGTTACTATTTGCATGGGCGGCGATGTCGGTGTTTTTCCTCATGGCGATAATGCCCGTGAGATGGTTTTGATGGCCGATTATGGCATGCCGCCAATAGATGTCTTACGGTCTGCAACTTCAATAAACGCCGAAGTTTTTGGGTTAAAAGATCTGGGCAACGTTAAAGCCGGTTATCTCGCCGACCTTGTTGCCGTTGATGGTAACCCTGTTGAGGATATTAAGATGGTAAAGCAGGTGAAGATGGTGATGAAAGATGGGGTGGTTTATAAAGAGTAAGAGATAAATTAACAAATCATGCCAAAAATATTTGAGTACCTTGGAATAATACTTTTCTTTTATTCTAATGAACATGAGCCAATTCATGTACATGCGACTTACGGTTCATTTGAGAGTAAGGCAGAATTTTATATAGTAGATGGTGAAATATCAGAAATAAGAATTAAATTGGTAAAAGACAGAAAACCTTTGAAGGGCGCTAAGCTTAAAGACTTTGAAAAATTCCTGGAGGTTTAGGCTGACAAAATAGTTCAAAAATGGGTTGATTATTTTGTTTACCATAAAGACATTAAATTTGAAAAAATTTCTACCAAGTTAAAATGAAGATAATTGAGGATTATAGCAATAATAAAGTAAAAGATGTATTGGAAATTGCATCTGCTAATTATATTGGAGATTATGCGATAAGGATCTCTTTTAATGATGGAAGTGAAAAATTAGTAGATTTCAAACCATTTCTTATTAAATCACTTCACCCTGCAATTTCAAAATATCTTAAAGAAGACCAGTTTAAACAATTTGAAATAATCAACGGAAATTTAAACTGGAATGATTATGATCTGATATTCCCGATTCATAATCTCTATGAAGGCGTTATTAGATAATTTATCCTAAATTTATTTTAATTTTGATTATGAAGATCAATCTAACAATCAATGATGAATTGATTGCAAAGGCCCAGAGCATTAGTCATATTAATGACAAGAAGGTATTAATCGAGGCAGCATTGAAGCTATTTGTGACGGTTGAAAATCAAAAGAAATTATTGGAATTATGGGGGAACATTGAAATTGATGACAGTACCTATGAATAATGGATATGGTATTAGTCGATACGTCCGTTTGGATCAATTTCTTTAAAGGAAAGGAAACAAGTTCGAGTTTGTTCTTAAAAAACAACTTAAGCAATATTATAATCGCGACCTGCCCTGTAATTGTGCAAGAGGTGCTACAAGGCGTTTTATCCGATAAGGAATTTAATGTGGTTAATTCCTATTTCGATACACTGACCAAACTTTCGGATAATCCTTACGAATTGGCTACTGAGGCGGCCCGTTTATACAGGGAAATAAGAAAGGCCGGGTTTACTATCCGGAAACCTAACGATTGTTTAATAGCTGCTTATGCAATAAAAGATAATGTAAAGTTGTTGCAGGACGATAAAGACTTTTTTTATATCGCGATGAACAGCGGGTTAATGGTTCAATCTATATAACAATTTTTTAGCTGATTCCAAAACTCTTCTGACGACATAACACGGCCATTTTCAATATCATCCAGTCCCTCATTAATATGTTGCTTCTGATATTCAGAGAGATCATCCCAGGAAAATTTGTCTGAGTTTGCTGTTCTCAATCCATCTAAAAGAAAAAGCATATTGGTATCCGATAGTTGATCAATCCACGCTTTAAGGTTTGATTTAGTTTCTTTTACTTCAGCTACAGACATAATTATCTACTTTTATAAAACAAATTTAATTATTCCGGGTCAATTAAACATTAGGACGCGTTCACTAAATTTTAAATTTCTATTATTGCCGTTTTTAACCAATAAATATCTCAAGGGTGTTAAAACCTGGAGATATTATTATAAATCACAAATATGACCCTTCCCCAATTTACCGACCCGAGGTTTTTAGATGAAATAAAAAAATTCACCAGGGTGAAAACTATTCACGCCGGTGACATGCTGATAACGCCGGGCGATAAAATTGTTTTTGTCCCCATTGTGCTGAAGGGTGTTTTAAGGATACTGCGGCAGGCGGATGATAAAGAAATTTTTTTGTACCACCTGTACCCCGGGCAAACATGCGCGATGGCGCTAAATTGCTGCCAGTCGGGAAGGGTTAGTTCAGTTAAGGCAATAGCTGAGGATGATACTGAAGTGCTGCAAATTCCGGTTAACCTTATTGACGACTGGTTTAAATTCCCTGAATGGAGGGCATTTATCAACAATACATACGGTCAGCGCTTTACGGAACTCCTTGAAGTGATAGACCTCATTGCCTTTAACAATATGGATAAGCAGGTGTTACATTACCTGCGGGAACGTTGTAAAGCTGGCAATGTCAACACAATTAATATCACCCACCAGCAAATAGCCGATGAATTGCACACCCACCGCGAAGCAGTCAGCCGGCTGCTGCGCACCATGGAACAAAAAAATATTGTCCGTTTAGGAAGAAACACGATAGAATTATTATAACCTAATGGAACAATTGTTCCGGAGTATCCAGTCAATGATTGATAATTTTCACCTGAAATAAAATCAATCATTTATGAAAAAGAACATGGGTACAACCGACCGCGTTTTCAGAATAGCAATCGCGGTTATTATAATAGCTCTATATTTTACAACCAACCTGCTTAGCGGGACATTGGCAATTATTTTGCTGATCCTCTCCGGCATTTTTATAGCTACAAGCTTTATAAGCTTTTGTCCGCTCTACCTTCCTTTAGGAATTAACACCAGCCCTAAAAAAGAAATCGAGGCAAAATAATTTCATAGAAATCGCGGTTATCCAACAATTGTTCCTGACGGGCCAGGACGATTTCTTCATTTTTGACCATCAAATAAGTTTTAAACAGTTTCAAAATGAACAGGATTTCAGAATTATTACCACTGCCGGGAACGGTTATAGTAGACGTAAGGACAACGGAAGAATTCAAAAACGGCCACTTCCCTAAAAGCGTTAATATCCCTTTAAATGAACTAAATAATCGTATTGACGAATTTAAACAAATGCAGCATATCATCGTATGTTGTGCCTCAGGTATCAGGAGCAAAAAAGCGAGCATTATCTTAAATCAAAACAACATTGACTGCTGCGATGGAGGATCGTGGTTAAACATTAGCAAATATTAAAAAATTGAAAAAATGAGTTTTATCGATAGTCTAAAGAAGTTTTTAGGGATTGGCCCGGGCATAGACCTTGGTGAAATTATAGCCGGAGGGGCTAAAATTATTGATGTGCGCACAACAGGCGAATTTGCCGGTGGCCATGTAAAGGGATCACTGAATGTTCCATTAAATACCTTGAGCAGCAAGCTTAATAAATTTAAAAAAGACCAGGCGATTATTACCTGCTGCGCATCGGGAATGAGAAGCCAGTCGGCAAAAGCAATCCTGCAATCAAATGGCTTTACGCGGGTCTATAATGGCGGCAGCTGGCACAATCTCACCAAATACGAAAAATGAATACGTTAAAACAAAGAATATTTACGAACTGGCATTTTTCACGCCTTTTACGGTTGGTCATTGGCATTTGGTTCCTGGTTTGGGCAATTCAAACACATGATTGGTCTGTGGGATTGATCAGCAGTTTGTTCCTTATTATGGCAATTACAAATACCGGCTGTTGCGGGGCTCAGGGATGCGACCTATAGCAACCGCTGCACGCGATTAAAAAGACATTAGAAATTATTAATAATTAAAAACCATGAATATAGAACATTTATATGATGTTAAGCTGACCTGGTTAAACGGGAGGCTTGGCAAGCTTAACTCACCAGAACTTACCGATGAGATGATCGTAGCAACCCCACCGGAATTCCCCAATGGAGTTGAAAAAATATGGTCGCCCGAACATTTGTTTACCGCGGCTGTAAACAGTTGCCTCATGACAACCTTTTTAGCAATTGCCGATAATTCAAAACTTGAATTTGAACACTTTGAGTCAAGTGCTTCCGGTAAACTGGAAATGATTGAAGGCAAATATATAATGAGCGAAGTAACGTTGATGCCCCGGGTTGTTATAGCTAAAGAAGATTTAAAAGAAAAGGCGATGCGGTTACTTCAAAAAGCTGAGACTGCTTGCCTGATATCAAACTCGATAAAATCAAAAATTATTTTTATCCCTGAAATTTTGGTTAAAGTTCTTGACGTGCCCGTTGCTGTATAATATGTAATCAATTGCTTTTCGGTAGATCTGAAAATTAATCAAAGGATAATAAAATCAATTTAAGGATTTTATTATCCTTTTTTCATCCTGAAATGCTTGTATATCTTCACCGCCAGCATCAATATTATTGATAAAAGAATTATCCCAACAACCCCGAATATCCATCCAATACTATCTTTAAGCACAGCGAGGAAAACTATCGCAAATAAAAATATAGTGGCTACTTCGTTCCAGATGCGCAACTGGGTAGACGACCATTTAAAAATACCTTCTGCCATTTGCTTCATCTTATTTTGACAGGCAAAATGGTACGCCAGTAAGGCAATTACAAATCCCAGCTTAATTAGCATCCAGGGCTGGCTAAGCCAACCGGGGACAAGGAAAAGCATAGTTATACCTGCGGCTAAAACAAATACCATGGACGGCACCGTGATGATATACCATAACTTACGCTCCATAAGTTCAAACTGCTCAGAAAGAATGGTCCGGTCAGGTTCCGGTTTTTGCTGCGCTTCGGTATGGTAGATGAAAAGCCGAACCATATAAAAAAGCCCCGCAAACCAGCAGACTACAAAAATGATATGAATTGCAAGAATATATTGATACATAAAACCCCCTAGCCCCGCCAGCTGGCGGGGGAATTTAATTTAACATATAAACCCTCCGTTAGCGCTCCTCCGCCATTAGGCGGAGGCCGGGGGGTATTCTTTTATTATATCTACGGCGTACTTCACGTTATCAAACGGGATATCCGGCATAATTCCATGACCTAAGTTAAATATAAATCCGTTTTCATCCTTCATACGATCAAACAGGCGATAAATACGTTCTTTTATAACCTTTTTATCAGCGTACAGAATATGTGGGTCAAGATTTCCCTGCACGGCAATACCTTTAGGTAAACGTTTTTTAATATCCAGTAAATCCACGTTCCAGTCAATCGAAATAACATCGGGCTTAGCTTCGGCCATCAGGGGGGCAAAAACCGAACTCCCCTTACAAAAAGAAATTACGGGTATACCTGTCCTGTTCAATTTGCTGATAATCTCAGCAATGTAGCGGTGCGAAAACTCCTTATAATCATCCCATGCAAGTGCCTGCGCCCAGCTGTCAAATATTTGTACCGCATTTACGCCGGCCGCAATTTGCAGGTTAAGATAATCTGCAGTTACTTTCGCTATTTTCGACAAAAGCCGGTGCGCAAGTTCCGGTTCATTATGAATGAGCAGTTTAGTTAGCTTAAAGTCTTTTGATGACCCTCCCTCAACCAGATAACTCATCACGGTAAAAGGAGCACCTGCAAAACCAATAAGCGGGATACTGCCTTTTAACCTTTGCTGGATCACCTTGATGGCATCGGCAACATATTGGAGCTTGTGCACCACTTCGGTGTCCAGTTTATCAATAGCAGCCTTGTTTCTTACCGGATTTGAAAATTTAGGGCCGGTCCCCTGCGTGAAACTCAAATCACCGCCCATTGCTTCAGCAGTAACCAATATGTCTGAAAATAAAATCGCGGCGTCTATACCCAAAAGGTCAACCGGAAGCATGGTCACATCGGCAGCAATCTCCGGTGTTTTGCACATTTCCAGGAAAGAGTATTTGTTTTTTATTTCCCAATATTCCTTCATAAAGCGCCCGGCCTGCCGCATCATCCATACCGGTGGCCGTTCTGTTTTTTCTGAAAAAGCTGCTTTTATTAGTAGTGAATTTCTCATATATTTTCGGTAGGGGCGACCCGTGTGACAACGTCATTAAGTTAAGAAAAAAGTGAAAAAAATAATATCGAATAATGAATTTCGAACGTCGAAGTTTTTACTTCATAATTCGACATTCGTGATTCGGCGTTCGATATTAATTCCATAACTTAATGAACTCGCTACAAGGGTCGCCCCTACGGTTTGTTTTTTTTTATTTCCTGGCGCAAACACTCGATAACATCCTTCATTTTCGCGTTTATTTTTTCTCTATGTTTATCAGTAAGCAATAAATATGCTTCGGCCTTTTCAAAATTCCGTTGCCGTATGCTGATATTGACTATATGTACCAAGGCTGCGACATGATCATTAACGGAGCGTAGCGGATATTGGGCTGCAATTTCATAATGTTTTTCCGCGTTATCAAAATCCTGTTTTTGCAGGTAGATCCCGCCCATAAAAAATTCATAATAACCCCGTCGGTTTTTCCCAAGCCATCCGGGCTTTATAATCTCCAATAATAAATGCTCTGCTTTATCGAAGTCCTTATGATAAAAGTGTTTAGCCGCAACTATCAAAGTTCCCTGTCTAAAATAATCCCAGGTTAATAAGATAATCATAACCAACGCTACAACGGCAAATTCATATAGCCGCATGCTAATTAATAACAGAAGCGAAAGTAAGAAGAAGAACCCAATGAATAAACGTGTGCGATTGGTAAACATTAATGCTGGTTGTCGGTAAATTTATAGCCTACGCCGCGGATCGAATGAAAATAAACCGGGTTTTTAGGGTCTGGTTCAAAGTATTTTCTGAAAGTGAGAATAAAGTTATCGATGGTACGCGTTGAGGGGTATACGTCATAATTCCAAACTGTTTCTAAAATTTGCTCACGCGAAACGGCATCGTTTCTGCGTTCAATAAGCAATTTAAGCAGCATCGTTTCTTTTTTAGTTAAGGGGGTTATTGAACCATCACCGTTAACCAGTTCGAATGAGTTGAAATGTATGGTTTTATCTCCAATTTTATAGCTGTTAAACTCTTTAAGTTCATCACCTTTAAGGCCCCGCTTAACGAGGTTGTTTACCCGCAATATCAGTTCTTCCAGGTTAAAGGGTTTGGTGAGGTAATCATCCGCACCTTTTTTTAGTCCGGAAATCTTATCCTCGTTTGTATTTTTCGCGGTTAAAAACATAATCGGGACTTCCGAATTTTCAAGTCTGATGGTCTCAGCGACTACAAAACCATCTATCTCGGGCATCATGACATCCAAAATAACCAGGTTAAACCGCTCCTCTTTAAATATTTGCAGCGCCTTTTTACCGTTGGTAGCAGTTGAAACCTTGTAACCCTCCAGTTCAAGGTTAAGTTTAATTGCCTCCAGCAAATGTTCTTCGTCTTCGGCTAATAAAATTCTTTTTTTAGTTGGCATCTCCATGATTTTATTTTTGCGCTAATTTTTACTAATTATATCGAATTACACGAATTAATGTCCGCCCCGTCATGAAAGCCGATTAGCGAAAATTCGTTCTTATTCGTGAAATTCGTGTTTTTATTCATTCAATCAAATACGACTTCAAATATACTACCTGCCGGGCGGTTATCTTTCACCTTTATACTCGCCTGGTGCTTATCCAATACTTCTTTTACAATATACAGACCAAGTCCGGTTCCTTTTGTGTTGCGGGTTTCCTCGCTTCCTACCCTGTAAAACTTGTCGAAAATACGGCTTTTTTCATGATCGGCAATACCGATTCCATGATCGGCAACCTCCAGGAACACTTTACCGTCTTTTGAAAACAATTTTACACCAACCGTTTCACATGGCCCCGAATATTTAATGGCATTTTCAATAAGATTGGTGACCACTGAGGTTAAAGCAAACTTATCGCCTGTTATTTCAACTTTAGGCTCAATTTCCGCGTCAATAATTTGCTGGGTACCTTCACATTTTGTGATCTGCAAACGGTTCACTATGCTATCAACCAAAACGGATAAATTAAATTTATCCTTGGGAAATGTGTATGAACGATTATCAATTTTTGAGGCCAGCAGCATATTTTCAACCATATCATCCAACCTTTCTATATCCATTAATGATTTTTCGATAAAGCTGAGCACTTGTTGTTTTGTAAGGTCGCGTTTTTGGATAGTTTGCAACAGTATTTTTATAGAAGCCAGAGGTGATTTTAATTCGTGTGTTACTGATAGCAGAAAATTCTTTTTTTGCTCCGCTAATTTACGCTCCTTGATGATGGACCTGTGTAACCATATTGCGCCAAGTGAAAACACCAGTATAAAAATTGACCCTTCACCCATAATCATGCCTAAGCTGCTTGGCATTAACTTAACCAACAGGTAGCCCCACCAAACCAATTCGGTTACGGCGTATACTATAAGGGCGTAAAAAATTACAAATGTTCTCCTCATTTTTAGTACCGAATATAAGTTGCAGTGACACTTTCATTTATTTGAAAAAGCAATGGCTGCAACTGCAACTTGCCACTGCTACTTCACTTTCAGTTAAATACAACGTCGAGACTATCAAAGATAGCATGTTTTGCATTTTCAAGGTCTGTTTTTGAGTGTGCCGATGAAATAAAACCAACTTCATAACCCGATGGCCCCAGGTAAACACTGCGGTTTATTAATTCACGGTGTAACTTTTTAAACATTTCCATACTTGATGGATCGATTTCGCCGGCGCTACGGATAGTTTCTTTATCAGTAAAAGCAAACCAAAATATTGACCCGATTGAAAACACTCTAAATTTATAATTACGGGTCTCCGCAAAATTTTGTATCGCAACAACAAACTCTTCTGTTTTATTGCTCAGGTCCTCATAAAAATTTGCCTGGAGCAGTTCTGTTAACTGAGCTATCCCGGCAGCCATAGCTACAGGGTTTCCTGAAAGGGTACCACCCTGGTAAACCGGTCCATCCGGGGAAACATTACCCATAATTTCTGCCGATGAACCATAAGCGCCAACCGGCAGGCCGCCACCTATAATTTTGCCATAAGTTACAATATCCGGTGTAACCCCGTAATAACCCGCAGCCCCTTCAAAGCCAACTCTGAAACCCGATATTACCTCGTCGAAAAACAGCAGTGTTCCATTTTGGGTACATATTTCACGTAAAAATTGCAGGTACTCCTTTTCCTGCAAAAGCAACCCATTATTCGCCGGTATTGGTTCAATTATTACTGCTGCAATCTGGTCTTTAAAATCTTCAAAAGCTTTTTGCACGGCTTCCCTATCATTTAACGCGATAACGATAGTTTCATCCGCGAATGATTTAGGTACTCCAGCAGAAGATGTTTCCCCAAAAGTAACCAGGCCCGAGCCTGCTTTTACAAGCAAGGCATCAGTATGTCCGTGGTAACAGCCTTCAAATTTTAATATCTTATCCCGTTTGGTATATCCTCGCGCAAGCCTGATCGCCGACATTACCGCTTCAGTACCGGAACTGACAAAACGCATCTTTTCAATAAACCTGTTATTAGTTATAATAAGCTCCGCCAGTTCATTTTCCAACGCAGTAGGCGCACCGAATGACATGCCGTTCTGCATAACCTCAATTACCTTTTCTTTAACCTTTGGGTGGTTATGGCCAAGTATCAAAGGTCCCCATGAGCAGCAAAAGTCAATAAACCGGTTGCCATCGGCATCCCATAAATAGCAGCCATCTCCTTTTTCAATAAACAGCGGTGTTCCAAAAACCGATTTGAAAGCTCTTACTGGCGAGTTAACCCCGCCCGGAAAAAAGGTTTTTGCCTTTGCATACAACTCCGCCGATTTCTCTCTGCTGATATCAGGTTTGCTGCTAACTTCTACCAGCGCTGCTCCTGCTGAAACAGGTTCCTTGTTTAATGACTCCAACATATTCTTTTTAGCTGAAAGCTTAAAGCACAATGCCTAAAGCTCTGTATTTATTTTATTTGGTTTGCCTTTTAGCTTTCGCCTTTTAGCCTTTACCTTTCACCTCTCCTTACAACCATTTATTCTCCAGCACTTCCTTAGCGTGGTAGGTTAATATCGCGCTTGCCCCTGCCCTTCTTATGCCTGTCAACACTTCGGTAATCGCGCGTTGTTCATTTAGCCAACCGCGTTGTATAGCTGCTTTTACCATAGCATATTCGCCGCTCACGTTGTAGGCGGCAACAGGTAATTCTGTATTATCCTTTATTAATTTTATAACATCAAGGTAAGGCAACGCAGGTTTTACCATTAAAAAATCAGCGCCTTCTGCCTCATCCAGTCTCGCCTCAATAATGGCTTCGCGCTGGTTGGCCGGGTTCATCTGGTAGCTCTTTTTGTCACCAAATTTTGGCGCTGAATTTAAAGCATCCCTGAACGGGCCGTAAAACGCGCTGGCATATTTCGCCGAGTATGACATGATGGATACATTGGTGAAATTATTTTCGTCAAGTACTTTGCGAATATACCCAACCCGGCCGTCCATCATATCTGATGGGGCAATAATATCAGCGCCGCATTGTGCGTGGGCAAGCGCCATTTTACCAAGAATCTCCAGCGTTTCATCGTTCAAAATTTCGCCATTTTCCACAATTCCATCATGTCCGTCGCTGCTGTAGGGATCCATTGCAACATCAGTAATAACGCAGGCTTCCGGAAAGTTCTTTTTAACCTCACGTATCGCACGCAGGTACAGGCTTTCCTCCCGATGGCTTTCGGTGGCGTATTTATCTTTTAATGATTCGTCGATATTCGGAAACAGGTCGAATGAATGCAGGCCCAGTTTTAAACAACTTTCTATTTCACGCAGTAAATTATCAATAGAATAACGATAAATACCCGGCATGGAGGTTACCTCAGTTTTTTGAAAAGTACCATCAATAATGAACAACGGAAATATTAAATTGGCTGCACTAACATGAGTTTCCTGCACCATTTGGCGGATAACTTCGCTCTTTCTGTTTCTTCTTGGTCTTTGTAACATCATTTCTTAGTTCATGGTTCATGGTTGATAGTTCATGGTTAAAATGGTCTTACTATGATCCATGAACCATCAACCATGAACTAAATTATCCCAAACACTGCCTCCGCAAGCCCGGTTTCATCAGGGGAATAGGGCAGGGTATAGGCTATATTAAATTCATCCAGTTTCTTCCCGGTCGATTTGCCAATTGCTATTACTTTTTGATCCGGCTCAAGCAAATTTTCAGCAAAATAAGCCTCCACGTTTGAAGGGCTTGTAAAGACCAGTATTTCTTCGCAACATGTTTCAATGTGTTTTAACAGAACTGTTTCGTATACCGGCAAATCAATAATTTTAGTATCGGGCGACAATCCCTGTTGTACGCTTTTCAACGAATTCTCGGCGGCGGGGAATAACACAGTTTTGCCGTTTGCCAGTTTTGCAAATTCCGCGGCTACGTGAGCGGAATCAATGCCTTCTCCTGTAAAATCAGGTACGTAGCCCAGACGCCTTAATGTATCTTCAGAACCACTGCCCATCACCCCAAACTTGGTTTTTTTAGGAAGCAGGGGTTCCAGTTGGAAAAAATATTCGACAGCGTTTTTGCTGCTGAAAAATACCCAGTCAACATTTTTTAAAATATAGTGATCGAGCTTTGTTATCACCGGCAAAGTGCGGATAAACGATACTGCCTCGATTTCAATACCGTGTTTTTCCAAAGCTTTGCGGAAATAACTTTGCGGACTTAGCTCCCTTGAAATAAATACTTTACTTGGGAACTGACGGTCCTTATCAAAATAGGAGACAATCTTTTCCGGTAATCCTTCGGTAGTTTCCGACGCGATAAAGAGCCTGTCAGGAAATTCATCCCCGCTATTTGCCTTCGATGTAAACACCTGGTATATCCCATCCTCTTTGCGGCAATAACAGCCTAAGGGTAAATGGCACCCCCCTCCAAAAAGTTTTAGTACTTTACGCTCAACGGCTAATTCTTCCGCTACGTTGGGATAGTTAAGCGGTTGCAGCCCATCAAACAACTCTTTATCGCTTTCGCGGATTTGAATAGCCAGGGCCCCTTGTGCGGGTGCAGGCACTAATTCGGTTGGCGTTAATTCTTCAATATGGAAATCGCTTAAATCTAAACCAAGCCGGTGCACGCCAGCCTTGGCGATCATAATGGCGTCGTAATTTTCTTCGCGAAGTTTATTGACCCTTGTAGGCACGTTGCCACGAAGGTCTTGTATTTCCAGGTCGGGACGGTAAGCCAGTAACTGTGCCTTGCGTCTGTTCGATGATGTGCCAACAATGCCCCCAAACTTTACGGATAATTTTTGGTGCAGGTCCACACAGTCTTTCAGGATCAGCAACAATTCAGAGGGGTCTTCCCGTTCTGAAACTGCGGCGATGATGAGCCCGGGAGGGTTTTCAGTCGGCAGGTCCTTGTGGGAATGTACAGCTAAGTCAATGGTGCCGGCTAATAATTCTTCTTCAAGTTCTTTTGTAAAAAAACCCTTCCCTTCTAACTTGTCAAGGCTTAGATGCAAGATACGGTCGCCCTGAGTTTTTATAATTTTTAATTCGGCGGTAATATTAATCGCTGCGAGGCAGTTCTTTACAAAATTAGCCTGCCAAAGCGCCAGGTCGCTGCCGCGCGTCCCGATAATAAGTTTTCTGTCCAAAAGGATTATATTAAATGCAACCGCAAATTTAACTTTTTAAAAACAGATTTTTGGAAAAAATGAGGATATGAAAGTAGGGTGACTTTGGGTTTCAAATTGTCGTCTGTGAGACAC
>Ga0302319_10015934_pt1 | contig 13883 bp, 10 predicted proteins | sample Bog_T0_2_FD_203319 | JGI IMG/M metagenome (GOLD analysis project Ga0302319, IMG submission 203319) | Peat permafrost microbial communities from Stordalen Mire near Abisko, Sweden - Bog_T0_2 | ecosystem: Environmental > Terrestrial > Soil > Wetlands > Peat | place: Sweden: Abisko, Stordalen Mire...
TTTCGTGGATCGGCACCTGGCCCTCGCGCAGGGCAGCCAGTTTTCTATCGTCGTTGTCGACCAGCACAACATCGTGTCCCAGATCCGCGAAACACGCGCCCGTTACCAGTCCCACATAACCCGATCCAACCACCGCGATCCGCATGGCGAGCCTTCTCCTTAATTATTTCGTTAGTGCGAGTTTCTGCACATCCGGCTCGACGGTGTGCAGGATTACTCTAGCAGTCTTTCTACCGCCACAACCCTTCAATCCTTTATAGACAGATATCGAGTTCGGGAACGGGAAGGTGTATCTCACAAAGCTCGAATCCGCAGTCGCTCCTCTAACGCTCCGTTCCATCGCAACGAACTTTAAGAACAGGATCTGAATTCGTTGCTGCCGAGACTATCGAAGGCTGTCTCCGCGCGACCTTCAGCAGGGTAAAGTTCGTAGACGAAAGAATGGCGAAAGTGTGCAAAACTTTGCCTCATGGCTCAAACGCGGCATTGAAAACTATCCCCTTTCGTTGTATAAACCTTTGGCAACCGTCACGTTAGTTTCAGTTTTGTTAACGAGCAATTCCCTCCCCTTGGCTGTCTAAGTGCTCGTTAAGGCATCAAACCCTTCCCATGGCTGTTGGTTTTTCGGAGGCAGAGACGATGCGTTATTTCCCCTTACATTCTTCCAGCAGTTCCGGCACCCGCCCCCCAGCGTTCCGCCATTCGCTTAGCGAGTTCTTTTCTGCCCGCTCCAAGCCTCTGGCTCTCATCCTTATCTCAACTGCTTTCTTGTCGGCATCTTTCGCCCAGCCTCAGTTTGTTACCAGCCGCGGGGATAACGCTCGCGACAACGCAAACACTCAAGAGACTCTGCTCACTCCCGCCAACGTTAATAAGAACAGCTTTGGGCACCTGTTCAGTGTCCCCGTCGACTATGTTGTGATGGCTCAGCCCATTTACATGCCGAATGTAAACATTCCAGGGCAAGGAACGCACAATGTCGTCTACATCGTAACCCAGGCGGATTCGGTCTACGCCATCGATGCCGATAACGGGGCCCAGCTTTGGTACGCCAGTGAACTTTACGGAGGCACGACCGCGAGTGGACAGTATCTCCCCTGTGGCACCGCCCCCGGCTTTAATCAGGAAGGCATCATATCCACGCCGGTCATCGACCCCGCGAGTAACACTATGTATCTCGTCGCGAAGACCGTCCTCAACGGCACGGTTCGTCACCACCTGCACGCCATCGACATCACGACCGGCTTCGATTTGCCGGGCAGTCCCGTGCTGATCCAGGCGCAGAGCATTAGTAACAAGGGAACCAAAACCGTATTCAACAGCCTTCACGAAAAAAATCGTCCTGGCCTTTTGCTGGTTAATGGGACGATCTATATGGGGTTCGGCTCAAATAGCTGCAACGACAACGATACCGGATGGGTGCTCTCTTACAGTGAGTCTAGTTTGACGCAACTTGCCGTTTTCAACACCTCTCCCGACTACGGATTGACGTCAGTATGGCAGTCTGGCGTGGGCCTTGCCGCCGACGAACAAGGCAACATTTTTATGGAAACAGCAGAAGCTGGAAGCCACGGCTTCGATGTGCCAACGGGAGGCCAAACCTACTGCAATAGCGTGGTAGAACTGGCTCCGGATCTCACCGTAGCCGACTATTTCACACCCTACGCGGTCGGATTTCTCAATGTAAACGACCTGGATTTGAGTTCCACCGGAGCCGTCATCCTTCCCGATCAAACGGGTCCTTATACGCACGAACTCGTAGCCAGCGGCAAACAGGGTTTCGTTTACCTGCTCAACCGCGATACTTTGGGAATGTACCAAGTGAACGACACGGGAGCGATTCAGGAATTTCCCCTCATTCCCGGCGAGTCCGGCAGCAGTACGCGGGATGTGCAATTCGGTTCTCCAGCTTATTGGAATAACACTGTCTACTTTGCTCCCAATGATTCCCCGATTTTGGCGTACCCAATTTCCGGGGGGCTCATGGGGAGTCCCCAGCGAACCACGGCAAGCTATAACGGTGGTCACTCTCCGTCCATCTCTGCCAATGGAAACACAAATGGAATTCTCTGGGTTATCACGGGACAGTTGCTGGCGTTTGACGCGGTCTCGATGGATTTGTTGTATTCGACCACGCAAGCGCCCAACAGCCGCGACAAACTGCCGCCCCTAGGTCATTTCATCACTCAAACCGTAGCCAACGGACGGGTCTATGTCGCAACCAATACTAGTCTCGAGGTCTACGGCATATTTCACATCGCCGAAGTCACCGGAGGCGGCCAGAGCGCTACGGTCGGCACTCCCCTGGCAGCGCCAATTCAGGTGAATATCGAGAACCCCTACACGGAACAGAATGACGTAGGAGTGACCGTCAACTTTAGCGATGGCGGCAAAGGCGGGGTGTTCAATCCGGCGTCTGCGGTTACTGACTCCAACGGCAACGTGTCAACCTCTTATACCGTCCCCAAGAAAGTCGGGACATATACCCTCACAGTATCCGGAACTGGATTTGGCACTACCACTCTTACGGCAACCTCGACCTCCGCGGGAGCTGTTAAGATCGTCGCGTACGGAGGCACAAAACAAACCGGCGCGGCGGGTTCAACCTTACCGAACGCGCTCGTCTCTCAGGCGCAGGACACTTTCAAGAACGGCGTCCCGGGTATCACGGTCAATTTCACCGCTACCAAAGGCGCGGTCCCCAATCCACCCTCGGTGGTCACCGATGCCAACGGATTTGCTCGAATCCAGCTGCAGTTGCCGACATCTGTGGGCACCATCTCGGTGTCCGGAAGTTCAACCGGACTAAAGAACATTTCTTTTGTGGAGTATTCCGTGGCCGGACCCGCCGCCACTATCGGCGTCACCGGCGGAAACAACCAAGCCGCGCCAGCCGGAACTCAACTACCGCAAGCGCTCACCGTTCTCGTCACCGACCAGTATGGCAACCCGGTCTTGGGCAACGCTGTGACTTTCTCCGATGGCGGCGCGGGCGGCACTTTTGCGTCAAACCCAGTGACGACGGGATCGAACGGAACGGCCAGCCAATTCTATACACTCCCGCCGTCGCCCGGAGCGGTCACCATCGATGCCTCAGCCGCCGGAGTCGCTAACCCCGCAGTATTCAGCGAGAGTGCGCAGTAGTTTGAGCTTGCGGGAAAGGGGCCCACAGGACAAAATGCCGGCGCCTTCCCGGCCTAAGAAACCGCCGCCGGGGTACCGGCCCGATTGTCCAATTGACTTCCCTGCGATTTAGCGGGAAACTCCCGACTGACAGTGCTTTCTAGCCTTTCAGCGGAGGCGGCCGGAACAAATTGTTCCCGCAATCTATGTCGAGGTCCGAGTCTCGTTCCGACGACCAGAACTCTGCACCTGCCCGTACTTTACAGGCCCGTACTTTAGAAGAGCACATCCTCGCCGGTTTTCCGCCTGATCTCGCGCTCGATCTGGTTCTCAACGAACTCGTAGCCCAAGCGGCCGCAGCCACGCGGGCCACATCCGCTGCCCTCGCTTTACGGCGCGGAGACGAGATCGTCTGCCGCGCTTCCACCGGACACCTAGCTCCCGATCTCGGCGTTCCCATCAACACACGCGACGGGCTCTCTGGCGCTTGTCTGCAAACCCGTCAGCCCCAGCTTTCTGTCGATACCGAATTTGATCCGCGCGTGGACCCCCTCGTCTCGCGCCGCCTCGGCATTCGCTCGATTCTCATCGTGCCTGTCTTTGATCCCGTTCACACTGCGCAATTCCTGGGCATTCTCGAAGTATTTTCTCCATCTCCAGCCGCCTTCTCGCACAACGATCAGAAACTGCTCGAGCAGTTCGCCGCGCAGTCTGCCACCCTCCATCAAGCCTCTATCAATCTGAGCCAAAGCAAAATCGAACGCAAGGCCGCGTCCCGCAACAAAGCTCTTACCTCCGCAACGCCCGCACCGGTGCTTTCGATTGCTGAACCCAGTTCCCCCAATCCATATGCCGCTGAGATTCTCGCGTCTGCCTCTTCGGGATCCGAAATCAGCCTGGAAAAGTCTGTTCCATCGAATTTGTCGTCTCCCCGACATTTCTACGAGGGCTGGGCACTGTTCTTGGGAGCGCTGACGATTGTTGCCGCCATCGGCGTTAGTTTCCTGGTCGGTTCCCGTATCGGATGGATCAACCTCGCTCGATCCAGCGCCCCAATCTTGACAGCCAATTCTTGCGCAGACCCAACCGTCTCGGGATGTTCGTCCCAGCCCGGCGAGATCGCTGCCTCGACCACCCAACAGAATTCTTCAGCGACCAGCGCACGATCGCCCGAGAAAAGATTGGATGCCATACCCAGGAAAATTCCGCCTACTCAATCCTCTACTTACTCCAAAGACGAGCTGGTCGTGTACGAGAAAGGGAAGGTAATCTTCCGCATGTCTCCCGCTCCCGGCCTGCCTTCGTCCGCACCTCATCAATCTGCACATCGCAATTCCACCATCGATTCAACAAATCCAATCGTGGAAGCCGCATCCACCCATCGCATCGCGACCGCGCCGCCCTCGCGGCCCAACAACACAATATCGAAGACCGCTTCCCGAAGCATCTGGCTATCTCCATCCACGGCCGAATCTCGCCTCCTCAGTCGCACCGAACCGCAGTATCCTCCCGAAGCCTTAGCCGCGAACCTCTCTGGAGATGTGGTGCTCAATCTTTCCGTCGCCGAAGATGGCAGCGTCTCGGACGTCAGCACCGCCTCCGGAAACCCTATCCTCGCAAGGGCCGCTTCCGACGCCGTCCGTACATGGCGTTACTTGCCCTACCGGGCTCACGACCAGCCCGAGCCGTTTCAGACCAGCGTGACGCTGTCCTTCAGCCTGCCGCACTAGTGAGGCCACCCAGGGTTGAGTCGCAGCACGATTTCTTTGCAGCATTCATTACCAGTTTCCGCAACTATTTGCACTCGTAGAACAATTCCCATCAGATATCCGCAGCCAGTTCTTGTAGCGTGTTCCTGTCTGTGGTGTACTGAAAAGCACAGCCGCCCCCGGCTGTATCACAGCCCTATCACCTCTCTGGACATCGGGGTCTAGCGATATCGATGAAGCAATATTTCTTTGGGCATTCCTGCTTAAGACACTCCCGCATAAGACACTCATGGTTAGCCGCCGTGCTCTTGTTGGGCCTTTGCGCAGTGAGCGGAATTGCCCTCGGCGCAAGCCAATACGTGATTACCAATGACGATCCTGGCGTCAGCTTTTACGCCATAGGCCCTAACGGCGCACTCACGCTACAGCAACAAGTGATCGTAGGAGGGTTCGGCAACGTCGCTGGTTTTTTCGGATCCGATCGCCTCACCGTTCTCAACAGTGGCAGCCAACAGTGCGTCTACGCCTCCTCAGCCTCGACCGCAACCGTCACTGGAATTTCCATTGCCACTCTTGCCCTTGGCGGGAGTGCCACCGGTTCTCCCACCGACGGGGGCACGTCCAACGGCATTGGCTTGGCGATGAATAGCCAATATTTGTACGCCAGCTTCACGGACTCCAACACGATCGGAACATTTCAGGTTCAAGCAGGATGCTCGCTGACCTTTGTTAACGACACCGCCGTTGCTGGACTAGCCGGCGGCATCGTGAACGGTATGGCCGTTCATTCGAATATTCTGATCGCTTCCTACACAGACGGATCGATCGAATCTTTTGATATCTCGGCTGGCACTCCGGTGTCTCACGGCGACAATCAATATTCGACCGCGACCCTGAATTCGTCGGACGCCACCTATCCCAATTCCATCGACATCACGAGCGACGGTCATTATGCAATCTTCGGAGACACCTCAACCGCAGTCGTAGTTGAGGTTTCTGACATTTCTTCCGGCAAGTTGACCCCGACCACGGTTTACACAAATAAAACGAGTATTAGTTCCAGCAATATCATGCTGAGTCCCGACGAAACACTGCTATACGTTGTCAACACTCAAGGCGCTGCTGTCTCTGCCATATTTTTCGACAAGGCAACCGGCGCGCTAACCCCGGGCTGCAAGTCCGGACGAATCAGAGGCCAATCCGCGAACTGGTCCTATTTAGCGGGCGCTGCCTTGGCTAGTGCCACGGGAAATGGCGGAGGCGTCTACGTTGCAGAGTTCGGCGCCCCCTCCGCGATCGCACTGGTAGGGCTCACCGTCACGGGGCAGACTTGTGTGCTCGAAGAAGGGAAAACCTCCCCGTTCGCCGACACCAATAGCCAGGGATTGCTGTCGATTCGCGCGTTCCCTCCGCGATCTTTCTAAGAATCAAAAGCGACTCCTGGAGATTGTTGGAATTCGTATCACGCTATCATCCATGGATGCCGCTGGTGTTCGAGAATCGATGGCTCTTCTGGGGCTGGACGCCAGATCGTCCGCATAACTTTGATCTCATGAAAAATGAAGGAGCCCGCTATGCGCTCGCGGTTCAACTGGCTACTGGTGATCTTGATTACGTTTTGCGCGCTGAACCTCACGGGGAATCTGGCCGCCGAAGATTGCCCAGCGCGCCCCGCTTCCGGCGGCGTGGTTAGCGATCCCTACGCTATCTCTTCGCAGAACGGCAGCCTCAACGCCAGATTTGTTCTCGCCCACTCGGTCGATCAATACGGATATACCCACTATTGCTACAAATACAATGCTGCCGGCACGATCGTCGAAGCCCCAACTCTGCGCGTGAACCCCGGCGACACCCTCAATCTCGAAGTCGTCAACCGAATCCAGGATAACGATGCGATGAAATCAAACATGAAGATGGATATGGCTCGATCGGGTCAAACCTGCGGAGATGGCGGCAGCCCCACTCTCGATTCCACAAATGTCCATTTTCACGGATTGAATCTTCCACCCATCTGTCATCAGGACGATGTCATCGACACGCTCATTCAGCCCGGCTCCCCGGGATTTAAGTTCAGCATGCAGATTCCGGCGACCGAACCCCCCGGCCTCTACTGGTACCATCCTCACGTCCACGGCTTCACCGAATTTCAGGTCAACGGCGGCGCCGCCGGTGCCATCGTTGTCGAGGGGATGGAAAAGTATCGTCCCGAAGTTGCCGGACTCACCGAACATGTTTTCGTGATTCGCCAGCAATACCTCGTTCCCTGGATTCCCGGGCCCTACCAGACCACCATCAACTTCCAGGTCTCCCCCGCCATCGGTCTGCGGCCGATCATCCAAATGCAGCCGAACGAGCAGCAGTTCTGGCGTGTAGCCAACGCCTCTCTGCAGGACTTTCTCGAACTCCAGCTCTTGAACAACGACAAACCCACGGACCTTCAAGTGATCGCGCTCGACGGCTATCCTCTCGCCAAGGCGAGAAATGAAAAGATAATTCTCGTGCCGCCCGCCGGACGCGCCGAGTTTATCGTTACTGCCCCACCCGCCGGGGGTAGCACAATCTTTTTTACCCAAGCCTATTCGACTGGACCCACGGGAAATGCAGACGTGTCCGCGGTGCTCGCCGACATACAAGTGGGCGACACCCCGCAGACGTCAAGGCACATTGCTCCCGCATTATCTAGAATGCCCAAGCCCGCTATGCCTGCATCTTTGTCCGACTTGAAGTTTTCCGATCTGGAAAATGTGAAAGTAACGGCGGAGCGCAAGCTCTACTTTTCCGAGGAATTCGGGGGCACCAACGGCCCGATCCAGTTCTACATCACGGTTGATGGCCAAAAGCAGAAAGTCTTCGAGCCGAACGAAAAACCCGTCATCACCACCAAAGTAGGAGCCGTCGAAGACTGGACCATTGAAAATCGCGCCCTCGAAACCCACGCCTTCCATATTCATCAAATTCATTTCAAGGTCCTGGAAGTGAATGGAAGGCGAATTCCCGAAAACGACCTGCGCGACACCATCGAAATTCCCTTCTGGACGGGCACCGGCCCGTATCCCAGCGTCAAAGTGCGCATGGATTTTCGTGACCCCACCATTGCCGGCACGTTCTTATTTCACTGCCACATTCTGCTGCACGAAGATCTGGGCATGATGCACAAGATCCTCGTTGAACCATAGCTGTCGGCGAAATTCGAACGAAAATCACAGCCAGTGAAGAAGAAAAAGAAAGTGAAGAAGAAAAGAAGTAACGACGAAGAGGATCCACAACATGCTGAAACGAACGCTGATCATCATTGCCTGGGCACTATTGCTCACTGCCGTATATGTCATCGGGACGCGTCGCGCGACTACCACTGCTCAGGCAGGTACCCCGATGCAAAGCGCGATTCCAAAATCCTATGGCCGGCTGGCCGCAGTGATTCCCGATTCGATTGGCACGGGTCTGGTGTTTGAAGACGCTCAAGGTGTAATTCGCTTCGTGAGCGTCAACGGCATGAAAGAGGGAGAACTAGCGCGCTACGACGAGACGCCCACCCACGGCGGCATCCCGCGATCCTATGGACACCTCGTAAGCGCCGTCGTCAACAACGGCAATACAGCCCTGATCTTTGAAGATGCGCACGGTGCGATCAGATTGGTGACCTTGGCAGGAGTCACCGAAAGCGAACTCACTCGCAATTAGAAACCGCGCTTGAATCCTGAGAGCCGTGGCCCCACTTATTCCCGCTCTGTGCGAATGAGTGGGAGCAATCTGAACTGCAGTCACAAGTTTCGTACCTGAACAGGCTCGACTCTCGCACTACGAGAACGCCAATTCCTTGGCCCGCTGCACTGCTTTCACCACGGCCTTGATCAACGTGACGCGCAACTTACCCTCCTCCAATTCCATAATTCCATCAATGGTGCATCCCGCGGGCGTCGTAACCGCATCCTTCAAGAGCGCCGGATGATCTCCTGTCTCCAGCACTACCCGCGCCGCGCCCATCGTCGTTTGGGCTGCCAATAAGGTAGCCACATCGCGGGGCAATCCAACCTTCACTCCCGCCTCCGCCAGCGATTCCAGAATGATGTAGATATACGCCGGACCGCTCGCGGACAATCCCGTGACCGCATCCATATGCTTCTCGTCGACCACGACTGTCCGTCCCACGGCGTCAAAAAACTTTGTTGCCGTCTCGAGATGCTGTTTGCTGGCAAACTTCCCTTTGCACAATGCCGTCATCCCCGCGCCCAGCACACACGGAGTATTGGGCATGGCTCGAACCACGGCTACTTCTTTCTCCATAGCCCGTTCAATCATGTCTGTGGGAACCGACGCCGCCACCGAAATCACCAGTTGTTTCGAATTCAAATACGGGCGGATTTCTCTGACCACATCCGCCACTACTTGCGGCTTCACGCAAAGAAAAATAATGTCTGCGTCCCTCACCGCTTCCGAGTTGTCCGTCCCCGCATGCACCTTCAACTTCTCTTTGAGCATGCGCGCACGCTCGCTATGCGCCACCGTGGCCCACGTCTGCCCCGGAGAAAGCAGTCCATCGCGCAAGAAAGACTGCAACAAAATTGTTCCCATTTTTCCTGCGCCCAACACGGCAACCTTTTTTTTCGAACTCGAGTTCTGCGCCATTGCAAATCTCTCCCAGCTAGCTTTATTAAGAAGTCACCAGACTACACGACAGCAAGCCGTCTGCCATCGGCTAATGAATGGAATGAAAAAATTGAATTGCCACCCTGAGCCCCGCGAAGGACCTCGAAATCGTGCTCATCGGAAGCCGACGGCAACGACACTATCCCGTTATTTCCGCCGGCACCATCTTCAAAATTTCCCGCCCAATCGGCAGAGAAGCCGTAGCCGCAGGAGACGGAACATTCAGCACATGCAAGAATCTCTCCCGTGCCACAAACCGGAAGTCGTCCACCAGCGCGCCGTCCGGACCGACCGCCTGTGCCCGTACGCCTGCTCCACCGCGTGTCATATCCTCCGCCCGCACGTTTGGGAGCAAGCGCTGGCACGACCGCACAAACTCGCTCTTCCGCAGCGAACGCCTCATCTCGCCCAGTCCATGCTTCCAATGCACCCGCGCCATCGCGCGAAATCCAGCATCCGCGAAAATTTCCATCGCTTCGCCCAAATCGAAGTCCGCAAACCGGTATCCCTCCCGCCGGAATGCCAGCACCGCGTTCGGACCCGCATCGACGTTGCCATGGATCCGGCGCGTGAAATGCACTCCCAAAAAAGGATATCGAGGGTCGGGCACGGGATAGATCAATCCCTTTACGAGGGATCGCCGCTCAACCGCCAAATCGTAATACTCTCCGCGAAATGGAACGACCATCATTCCGGGATCGTGTCCCGCCAACCGTGCTACTCGATCGCTGTAAAGTCCCGCGCAATTCACCACATACCGCGCCAAGAGTTCTCCTAACTGCGTCCGTACCACCACTACCACGCTGCCGCTCGAATCTTTGGAAAGCGCAAATCCCGAAACTCCAGCGTTTGTCTTGACTTCGGCTCCGAGGCCGTTGGCGATCTCGGCATACTTCCCAGTTACGGCCGCATAGTCCGTGATGCCCGTGGATGGCACCAATAGTGCCCGTACTCCGCCCACATGCGGTTCAGTTTCCAGCATCTGCTCGCGAGAGAGCAACCGCAAACCGCTAAGCCCGTTTTCGACTCCGCGCGCAAGGATCTCTTCCAGCCGCGTCGCTTCTTCCGCGTTGGTGGCCACAATGAGTTTTCCGCAAACCTCGTGTGGAATCGCGTGGCGCGCGCAAAACTCCACCATCTCCTTCGCTCCCGCCACACAGAGCCGCGCCTTCATCGATCCGGGCTTGTAATAAACCCCGCTGTGGATGACCCCGCTATTGTGCCCGGTCTGATGCTGCGCCACCCCAGCTTCCTTCTCCAGTACAACAATCCGCATACGAGGGAAGGCCTGGCTGGCTTGCATAGCAAACGAAAGCCCCACAATCCCTCCCCCGACCACGGCAACGTCATAAGTCATAAAGAATCGCGTAGCGGACAATCCTGGCCGCGCCCCTCCGCTCTCTTACCTTCGGCTCTCTTACCGAAGATGCGGAGACCGCCCAAACTCAGCGACGAATTTTGTCTCGGCGAACCCTTTCTTCACGAACAATGTCCTCAGGAGCTTCCTATCCAAATCCCAACCGCAAACACCAGCACACCCCCGACCACCACCTGAAATGCGGCCGACAGCAGCGGAGTATCCATATAACGGTTCCGAATCCACGCAATCGTAGCTAACTCCAGCGCCACAATGATCACCGCCGCGATAAATGCCGCGTGAAAGTCTTTCAGCAGAAAGGGAAGCGTATGCCCGATTCCGCCCGCAGCCGTCATCAATCCTGTTACCGTCCCGCGCAGCATTGGACGCCCGCGCCCGGTCATCGATCCATCATCTGAAAGCGCTTCGGCAAATGCCATCGAGATTCCCGCCCCAATCGACGCCGCCAAACCCACGACAAACGCGTCATGGCTGCTTTTCGTAGCGAACGCCGCCGCAAACACGGGAGCGAGCGTCGACACCGATCCATCCATCAGACCCGCCAAACCCGGCTGCACAATTTGCAGCACAAACAATCGTCGTTGCGCCTCTTCCTCTGTCTTCTTTACCGTCGGACCCATGTTCTCGGACATGGCCTCCGCCGCCACCTGGTGTTTGCGCTCGATCTCCTCCAGATCTCCCAGCAGCTTTCGTATTCCAGCATCTGTGACCTGACCGATGGCTCTTTGATAAAACTGCCGCGTCTCCAGTTCCATCAACTCCGCTTGTTTGCGCACCTCCGCAATCTTCAAAGGCCGCGTCAGCCAGAACGGACGTCGCTGCAAGAATCCCTTCACATCCTGCCGCCGGATCAAGAGAATGTGCTCTCCAAAGCGCTCCCGATAGGTCGCGATCAAAGATGCCCGATGCCCCGACTCCTCTGCGCCCATGTCGTCAAACAACTTTGCCGTCGCAGGATAGGTCTCCCGCAGGCCATCCGCGAATTCCGCATAGACGCGGCCGTCTTCTTCTTCGAGGGAGATCGCCAGCGCCAGAATTTCCCGTTCCGATAGATCTTTGAAATTTCGTGCCATGCCGACAAGTGTACTGTCTACAAATTCGGTTGCAATGTTTTCTAGTGTGATGCCCAGTGGGGATCAGTCCAGCTCCCGGCAAGCACTGCCCGGTTTGCGCCCTGCACCTTCTGCCTATCCGCGGGCGGAATGCCCTCGATCTTCCTCCAACGATCTCGCAAATGACACAAAACGCGCCTGCAATTCGCAATCAGCCACGACCGCGCCAAATGGAACTCGTCATGCTTGTACAACCTCGAATCCAATGTGCGATTTCACAAAGCGCGTCGCTTGCCTGCCGAACATTCTTGCTCCCCGGCAGCTGAGCTTATTTCAATCGAGGTGAATCTATGTCGGTCTCCGGAATCCCCAGCAGCATCTTCAGCCCAACCCAGTCGACTTCCGCCAGTAACAGCATTCAACAGCAGTTTCAACAAATCGGACAGTCGCTCCAGTCCGGCAATCTTTCCTCCGCGCAATCGGAGTTTGCCAGTCTGCAACAAGCCTTCTCCCAGTCTGTCTCAAACTCCACGGCTAATTCCAACTCGTCGACATCGACGGCCGCAGCCTCCAGTCCCACCGCACAAGCCTTCAATCAGTTGGCTTCCGACCTCAAGTCGGGCGATCTCACCGCCGCGCAAAAAGATTACTCCAGCATCCAGAAGGATTTTCGCGCCCATGGCGGACCGGTAAAGAATCACTTCTTAAATCCTCACCCCGTTAGCACGGGAACGCCGGGCACCGTCCCGCCCACCGTTCAACCCAACACCCCGCCCAACGGCGTGAGTGTCGGACCGGATCGGAATTCTGTCCAAAATTCCCTGTTGCAGGATTTCAAGCAGGTGCAGGCCACCTCCTCCAGTACGCCGGCAGTTGCCCAACAGGCCTACTCCACTCTGCAGCAAGAACTCCAGCAGTTTGCTCTCGGCGGCAACCTGAGTGCGGAGTCCAGTACCCTGTTAGCGCAATCCGCCGTTTCGCTCCAGGCCTAGTCAGCCATCTTCACGACGAAAAGGCCATTCACCGAGCGACTCCTTGTCGGAGAATGGCCGATCGTCACTGAGAACTACTCACCCCTTACACCGCCGCTTTCGTTGCCTCGATTGCTTCGTGCAATTCATGTTCGGCGCCGACGACGCGCCCTCGGGTCTTCGCGCCGCGTGATCCAGATCACAGCCTCGCATACGACATTTCCGTTACCGTATTCATAGGCTCATGAACATATTCTCCATCCTTACGAACCGCAAGCGCGCCGTCGTCGCGCTCATCCATTCCGCTGTTTTCCTGGCAATCGCAATCCGCCAGATGGTAGCCACCAATCCGATCGCTGGTCTTTGGGTCCCACCTGTCTCGCCCAGTACGTGGATCCTCTGCGCCATCTTCACCGTAGTTTCCTCCATCCTGCTATGGCTCTTCCTCATCTCTCGCGGATGGACGGAGAGAATGTATTTCGGACTCTGCACTGTAAGCGCTACGTCCGGCCTGTTGAGAACTGCGATAGGAGATCAAAACTTCCACGTCGGAATCTACCTCCGAGTGGTCACGCTGCTGAGTGCGGTCTTGGTTGGACTCCTAATCGTTCGGACGCACTCCCGGCTGGCGCTCCCCGAAGGCGACTCGAGTTACGCAGAAACCAGCTAATATCGCGTCCAGTAAATTCGCCGCTTAAACAGAAACGCTTTGAAAGGGCGCGGCTTCAGCCGCGCCGCAAACATCACCAGAAAATAAGGGCTTTGCCCCTGAGGGAGCGCTTTCTGCTGCTCGAAAAGCACCGCACCTATTCCACAAATTCCGGGACAGGACACTAGAAGCGTCGCTCACGCCTCAACCACTGAAAGGTCCAACCTACTAATACGCGGGCCGTTGTAGTGATGTAGGCAACTTCTGGCTTCCCGCGCGCCATCTGCCCGAAACCGACCTGTCGAGCCGTGATCCAAATAGCAACCGCTTTCGCTAGTTCCCGCATCTGAAACG
>Ga0302319_10015935_pt1 | contig 13883 bp, 10 predicted proteins | sample Bog_T0_2_FD_203319 | JGI IMG/M metagenome (GOLD analysis project Ga0302319, IMG submission 203319) | Peat permafrost microbial communities from Stordalen Mire near Abisko, Sweden - Bog_T0_2 | ecosystem: Environmental > Terrestrial > Soil > Wetlands > Peat | place: Sweden: Abisko, Stordalen Mire...
AAACGGCTGGGGCGATGGGGCGAACTGGAAGCTTTATCGCCGGCGGCCGAGACGCCCTTCTTCTATCGCTACTACGGCAAGGTTTTTCCGGCTGAGGGCGAGCAAAGATACCGCGTGGCCTTGCTGGGCGGTTGTATCGCGAATATCAGCTTCGCGCGGCTGCACGAAGCCACCGTCCGCGTATTGCAAAAGAACGGCTGCGAGGTTTCTATTCCCGCAGAGCAGACCTGCTGCGGGGCTTTGCACGTACACGCCGGCATCCGCGGCGAGGCCCGTCGCTTGGCGCGCATCAATATTGACGCCCTGCTCGCAGGAATCGACGCTGTGCTCGCAGGAAACTTCGACGCCGTCCTCTCCAATACCTCCGGCTGCGGTTCCAACTTGAAAGAATATGGCGATCTGCTGGAGCACGATCCCGAATACGCCGGCAAGGCGCGCCGGTTTTCCAGCCTGGTGCAGGACATCAACGAATTCCTGGCTTCCATCCCGCTGAACCAAAACCTGGGACCGGTACCCGCCGTGGTCACTTACCAGGATTCCTGCCATCTCGCCCACGGCCAGAAAATCCGGTCCGCCCCACGCCGCTTGCTGCATGCGATCCCGGGATTAGAGTTCAGGGAGATGCCTCTTTCAGACGTCTGTTGCGGCAGCGCGGGGATCTACAACGTTCAACATACGGAAATGTCAATGGCTATTTTAGAATCCAAAATGATGGCGGTGGACAGCACCCATGCGGAGGTCGTGGTGACGGCCAATCCGGGGTGCATTCTGCAATTAAGAGCCGGAGAGGCGCTCTTCGGGAGCGGGCGGCGAGTTGCTCATGTAGTCGAAATACTGGACGAATCGTACGCGAATTTCCGCGCCTGATTTTTTCCGATCACAGAAAACTTAAGCTCTTTATCCTGTTGATAAAAATGGATTTGCATAGTACCGCTTGGGTGAAGTCCGGGGACACACTGCTGAAATCAAAACGGTTGCGGGATCGTCCCGCGTGATCCCATCAGCAAGGAGTCCACTGCATGCGTACAGCGCGTTGGCTGCAGGCCGTAATGTTCACCACGGCACTGACATTCGGCCAAACTATGATTGACCTTCGGACGCAAAGTAAGAGCGTCGATTTTTCGGGAGCAAACACCACCAAGCCGTTCGCGTCGGGAACGGTATTGCCATCCACTTGCGCCGTGGACCAAGTGTTCTTCCTCGCCAGCGCCGCTCCCGGCGCTAATGTATACGGGTGTGCGTCGCAGAACACCTGGAGCCTGGAAGGCGGCAATGGCACTGGCGGCGGAGGCAGCACGTTACCTCCCGTAAGCGGCCAGGCCGGTAAAGCGCTGACCACAGATGGGACCAATTATCTCTGGACCAGCCTCGGCGGCGGTCTAAGTGGATCGCTGGGCGCCGCTACTGTCACGCAAATTCAAGGGCTTCCAATCGCGGCTGGAACTCCGGTAAGCGGTCAGATTCTGACCTGGACCGGTTCTTCCTGGTCGCCGCAAAATGCGCCTGCGGGCGGTGGCGGCGGTTCCGGCGCTACCATGGCGAGCCAACTGGGCGACCTTCAAGTAACGAGAACCAGCAACACCGAGCTGTCCATCGGGCCGAATTGCTCGGCTGCGACGCCTTGTAACCTCCGCTTTGGAACTCTGTTGTACTCGTTTACAAGTGGAGCCACGGTGAACCTCACCAGTGGAACTGGATCCGCGTTTATCTATTTGACTAGCGCCGGGGCGCTCACGGTTGGCGGCAGTCTTGGGCTCACTTGCTCCGGTTGTATCGTTCAGAGCGGCATCACCGCTACGCCGCCGGATTCCATTTCCATCGCGTTTTGGTCGGCGACGGCCGGAGCGTGGGCTGCCACGGGGGTGGATCAGCGAGCATTTCTCAGCTTTAAGGAAGTGACGAACGGACCGGGGATCGTGGTGGCGCCCGACTCTCAAGGACACACCGTGATTTCCACCGACCCGAACGTGGTTCCTCTCAGAACCAGCGCTCCGGCGACATCCTCGTCGGCCTGTACGCCAGGTTCGTGGGCCAACGATACCTCTTACTTCTATGTTTGTGTCAACCAGAACCAATGGCTGCGCGCCGCGCTAGCCAGCTTCTAAGGCTATAGGAATTGAGCTGTCACATGCGAATCTCCTTTTTCTCTTACCTTCTACTGGCAACGGGGCTGGTATCGGCGCAAACGACCACCATCGAAGTTAGTTCGTCCACGCCCGCGACGCCCACGCAAGCCATCTTGCACGTCCAATCGGTAAACGCCAACGGTTCGCCCTACACCGGCAACTGCACCTACCGGGTCAGCGAAGGCCAGTCGTTCACCGCTTTGGTAAACGACGTGAATTCGGTCCTGTTTCCGGGCTCGAACTCGGACGCGCGGCCGGGAACGATCATCGATGGCAAGGATCGATACTTCGTCGCCGGTACTCGCGCGGCGTTGAGAGCGTCCGACGGCAACTACTATTCACGGGCTTTACAGGCCGTTACTCAACATTGGGCCGGGGTCACTTGCGGATCGGGGCCAGAGATCTCCACGACGTTTTGGACCCAGAATCCACCTCTCGGAACAATCTATCCGGAGTTCCCGAATTTCGACATCACCGCGTTTGGAAATCGGGCGACGCCCACCATTAACTTCACCGACCAGTCGGTCGAGTACATAGATCCGCTGACAGGAATCCTGCTGAAGCGCGTCACCGGTCCCGCGGACGTTCCGGATGCGAACAATACTCACGGGCTGTTCAACTACGCCTTGGATGTAACGGGTAACGGCTGGACCAACGCGCAGAATGCGCTCACCAACCAGCAAGCCGGCACGCTGGCCACCACCAGCACACCGAACGCTCCCCTGTTCCTGGCTTGGAACGGCTTGGCTGTCGCCGCTACTTTCGACTTGAACGATACCGTCAACGACCTCAATCTTCGGGCGTACTGTTCCGGAACGCATGGCGGTGCATTACAGGCCTGCATCTCCATAAACAGCGGCGTCAACTGTGCCAGCAACACCGTCTCGATCGCTTGCCCCGCTGCGGTGGGTGAAGTGGATGCGCCGGCTAATTACCCGACACCCATGTTTGAGGGGTGGGGAACTCAATTTCAGGCTCTTTCGAAAGACGTTATGGCGAACCAGCCCAACGTCTCGGTGTGGGTGGCCGGAAACGCGGTCACCTGGGTTTCCGGAGCCGTCCCGTTTGTTACCGACCGGGTAGCTGGATCGAGAGTGATGATTACGGGCACCGCTCCGGGGTGCCCGGGAAATATATGTACGACGCAGAGCGTCAACACTCCTTACGAGATGACGATCCAGCAGACGGTTGGCACGGATCTTGGCGGTAGCACGATGACAGCCGCGGCTTCGGCGGGCGCAACCACACTGGCCCTGCACGGCGACGGCAATCTCTTTCCGGGAAACCACATTCAAATCGAACCCGGCACCTCCAACGTGGAAACCGTGCAAGTCTCGCCGAGCTACGTTATCGGCTCCACTACGGTTCCGCTTCAGGCGCCCACGGTCAACACCCACGTATCGGGAGTCCTCGCCTATTGGGCCGGTCTGGACGATGGTGGAATTAACGGACCGAATCCCCCCGGACATCTGGCGCCTACGGGAACGCTGGCCGGCGCCACCACCATCACGCTTACCGATACATCCGTGGGGTTAGCCCCCGGAGAAACCATCGTGATCGACCTTAACAATCCGACCCAGGAAAATGCCGTAGTCGCCACCAACTATCAGATTGGAAGTCTGACCGTGCCTCTGCAAGCGCCTCTGAAGAACAACCATTCGAATGAAGGCTATCCGCCTTATGTCGGCTGGAGCAATGCGGTGACACTGCAGGATTACGGCGCCGGTGTTATGGTGTGGATGCAAAACACCGGTGGATCTCCTACTGTCTCGGCAAGCTTCACCTTCGATCATCAGATTTCCAAACAGTTCATCGGCGGCCAGAACGCGGCTTACGACACGTGCTCCACCAACATGATCACGGATATAAACACTGACCGCAATGGCAATCCGATCTCGCCACCGTTAACCGGGTATCTATGCAACCTATCTTATGACTTGATCCTCTGGATTCCGTCCACTGGCGAGGCCAGGCTGATGTCGTCCTACTATCAGCAAAACGTCGGCTATATGTCCGTTCCCAACAGTCCGTTTTCGGCGACCGACCCGAAATCGCTGTTCGCTACCAACAGCGCTAACAATCACCTATACAAAGCAACTCTAAATAATCCGGCGGGAATCTACCTGCCGTACAATCCGGGTATCACGGTACCGTTAAACCCCGATAATCTGGTTTGGAGCGATCTTACCGTTGCTACGTCGCCCATAGCTACTCAGTTAGCTGCCTACGGGGGGCCGGCGGCGATTGCCTACGCTACTGGGGTATTTCCCACACTGGCTTATGTGGGCACCATCGGCGGTTATGCAATCTACGACACCGCATCCGCTTACGACGGGCCGTGTATCAAGCTCCGAGCTATTTCCGATACGAACCAATTAATCCAGGCCTTCGATAGCTGGAGTACTTTTCCCTTGCGGTGGGGTGGCTGCCACTCTTCGCCAGTTGGATTTGGGCCCTATCTCGGCTTGAGCATGAATGTGATTTCGGACTTCAACAACACGACTCCGCTCGGTGGGCCGTTCACTCTGCATGTGACGCAGATGCTGAGAGGCGGCGTGTGGCAAAGCTTCACCCAGCCGATAACTTCGGCTACTAACTCCAATCCAGTTACGCTAACTTCCGTTGGCAACGGATTGGACCCTTACTTTGCCATCAACTTCGGAACTGGGACCAGCAAGGGTCCGCAAGTCACCATCTCGGGCGCCACAGGGAGTTGGGCTGCGGTCAACGGCACCTGGTACGCGACCGTCAATTTCAATACTCCCAATACCTTTACCATCCCGATCGATACGACATCCTTCGGGTCCCTGACGGGAAGTCTCACTTTCTCGGCGACTCCACCCTTGATTCACTCCACCGTGACCGCGATCTCGAGTAATACGCCAGCCGTCGTAACGACCACGAACTCGATTGGCAATGAACCGGTAAATCACCGTTTTCAAGATGGCGACGCCATCGGCTTTAGCACCGCTTCAGTCCAACAACAGTTCTTTGCCAAGGTCACAGGGTATTCCACCAGCACGTTCGCGGTTTACTTCGACCAGGCGCTGACACAACCGGTCAGCCCGGCGTCCCTGCAAGGCGCGATCAACGGCTATGTCTATCTTGCGCAGACTTGTCCCACCGGCTTGCCCGCATTCCTTTCCACCGCCATGCAGTTCGATTCGCAGGGCGCGACCGGCGTCCGCTGCGTCACGTTGCTTCTGGGTGGAGAACCTTGCAGCGCCTTTGCCACAGCAGCCGAATCGGCGGCGTTCCCCTGTAAGTCCGACCCTACGAATCCGACAAAATCATCCTTGATTAACCTTCAACCGGGGGATGCCATTCGCGATATATCCCGCGGTACGTTTGATGAAACCATGGTCCTGGTTCAAGAGGTGAAGACCAGCGAAACTAGCATTCAAGCCACTTTCATGCGCTGGTTCGGTAATTTGATCGGCGGCGACAATCATCTAACCAACCCCAGTTCCAACTCGCACGATGTCGGCTGGACGCCGGTGATGGTTCCGTCCGACAGTCATGGAACAGAAACGGGGCAGGTAAACGCTCTCGACACGACCAGTACTTTTCTGGTCATGGATCCGAATTTTGCCGGCGGACATGCCGACCTCGGGTGGGGCAATGCCCTGGGACTGGCCACTTTCGCCGCGGGCGAGCCGGACCACATCGTCAATAAAACCGTTCAACAGATCGGTGAAACAGTCTTGACCTACACCAAAAATGAAAATCCTTTTTGGGCAAACACACCCCAGACCCAGATGGGCTACAACCAGGTGGAATCCTATCCCGGTCACCGTCAATACGGCGCGCCGATCTCAGAATTCGTCTGGAAGGGCGATTGGAACGCCCTCAATCCTGCTTTTGGCAGTGGCCAATCGGGCGGGGCGGGGCTGATCGGCGGCATGACTGCTACCAGCATTGCCGGCACCACCTACGATCCTGGCTCCACCACCACGCATGTGTACAAGGTGAGCAACGTGGCCGGCGCTTACGATCGTAAACGGACACCCACCTATTCCTGGGCTGGGAAATTTATGCTCGCGGATATGAGTGGCCCGGGCTCGTTGATCACCGACGCCAACATGTGGAACTACTGTGTGGCTGACAATCCGGGCGAATGCCGCCCCACTTCAGCCCAGAACGATACTTTTCTGGTGGGCACGGGATTCTACAACTCTAACGATTACTGCATCACGAATACGTTCAACTTCACGGCCCCCTGTTTCACGGGAGCGAATGCCAAGGGTGGGTGGGCGATGCAGATCCAAATCGATCCCGTGGACACCACGGCTACACGCATGCGGCGCCTGACGCTCGGCTTGGCTGCTCCCGGCATGCACTGGAGCTTTCAGACCTGGCTGCAGACTCCCGGCGGACCTCCGATGTGGGGATTCTTCTCAACGCCTTATGTCAATGGGCTTCGCAACGATTATTTCGCCATGAAGCTGCCGCCTTGGCCGGGCGGCACCTTTGCCCAGCAAGACGACCCCGCGAAGCGCGCAGATTTCATTCGCTACCAGGTGATGGTGGCGCCTGCGCCCGGCGCTACCTACGCCCGCGCCCGGTTCGGTTATGCCGAGAATGGACCGGTAACAAGCTTCTTCTGCACCTCGCGGCAAGAGGCTTGCTCCACCGATATTCCCACGGCCACGCCGACGGATCTTTTTGCATGGGTCAGCCAGCCGGTCACCCGTCAGGTCTGTACTTCAACCTGCACCTTGGTTATTCCCGCGGTCTCCGGTCGAATGCTTTACTACGTGATCGACCGTCTCAACGCAGCCGGAACGGTGATCTCCACGAGTCCGCTCACGGCGGCGTCGATCCAATAGCAACACTGTGGAGCTGGATCTGAAAGTCCGGCTCCACAGGCCGCAAAACCGCACATTTCGGGGAAGATGGGGGAGGGTAGATTACAATAAGCCTGTTACCACACCTTTTGTAGAGCTTTGGAAAAGGTATAGACCTTTGGAAAGCGGGGTCTATTGATAGAATCCTGGTTTTGCGGCTAAGCCATATAATATAGAGGAAAGGGTGTTTACTATGCCGACTACCAAAAGGGAAAGCGCCTTCGCCCGTGGATATGGCGGCGTTTGTCGCTATATCCGACCCGGCGTAGGTTCTCCGTGTTGTTCCACGGACGCAATCTGGCCGGGAAGAGCCCGAGTCAGGGCATCCAGGAAGACTGGGAGGTTCTTGAACAAACGATAGCGTCCGTTCTGTCCGAGTCCATACGGGAGCAACATGACGCCATCCGAACCAAGTCCACCGCCCAAGATACTGATTGACCCCGTCATTCCGATTGACGCTACGAGGCCCAACGAAAAGCCGATGGCCTCGAGTACGTTGCGCGCCACTCAGACATTCTCCGGGCCGATGCCCCCACCGGATTATCTTGCCCGCTATGAGCAGATTTGCACTGGTGCTGCTGACCGCATGCTGACGATGGTCGAGAATGAATCCAGCCATCGACACCAATTCGAATCTTCCTTGTAGAGGCTCAACGCGAATACGAGGCTGGCCAATTCGCCGAAGCGAAGCGGGGCCAGATTTGTGCATTCCTTATAGCGATCATCGCGTTCTCTTTGGCCGCGTATCTGAGTATGAATGGTCATGAATGGACGGGTAGCTTTGTCGGCGTAAGCGGTGTGGGAAGCATCGTCGCTACTTTTATTGCGGGACGCCAGCAAGAGGCAAGGGAAGCCCGGCGAGAACAAGATGACCAGAAGCGCCCGGCGGACAACAAGGCTTCGAGAAGGAAGAAATAAGCGACCGAGCCTTCTCGTTTACTTCAGACCCCGTTCCGGTAGTGGGTCAGTTTGCACTGCCTGACAGTAGCTGCGGCTACAATGGAACCAGTGGCTACCCTCGATTTCGAGCAGGCCCGTGCGAGCGTGCTTTCACAGTTGTGTGCGAACCGGTCCGCTCCGCTTGCCGAAGAACTGGATTTGCTCGAAGCCTCGGGCCGCGTTCTGGCCGAAGCCATAACAGCGGACCGCGACTATCCTCCCACCGATCGCTCTGTCCGCGACGGCTTCGCCGTCCGTGCATCTGACCTTCCAGGCGATCTGGAAATCGCCGGCGAGATCCGAGCCGGCCAAAGCGCCCAGCTTACACTTCAGCCGGGTCAAGCCATCGAGATCATGACCGGCGCCCCGATTCCCCAAGGCGCCGACGCCGTAGTAATGATCGAGCACACCACTGTAACCGGAAATCGCGTAATGATCGAGCGAACGCTTACTTCCGGAGAAAATACGAGTCGCCGGGGATCGGAAATGCGTCAGGCGCAAACGGTTCTCCTGCCGGGAGTCCGGCTAGGGTTCGCCGAAGTAGCTCTGCTGGCGACTCTTGGACGCCGCCGCCTTCGCGTTTACGTCAAGCCCAAGATTGCCATTCTCGCCACCGGGGACGAACTGACCGGAATCGAAGAATCCCCTCTACCCCACCAAGTTCGTAATTCTAATGCTTTCTCGTTAGCGGCCCAGGTACAGCGGGCGGGAGGACGGCCAATTATTCTCGGCGTTGCCAAAGACGAATATAACTCCACTCTCGATCTGATCGAGCGAGGCTTAGCGGCGGACCTGCTCTTGTTGTCGGGCGGAGTTTCGGCTGGCCGCTACGATATCGTCGAGAAGGTTCTGGGCAATCTGGGAGCGGAATTCTTCTTCGATCGAGTCCGCATTCAGCCTGGACAGCCGCTGGTCTTCGGAACCGTGCGCGGCAAGTTCTTCTTTGGACTCCCTGGCAATCCTGTCTCGACCATGGTGACTTTCGAACTCTTCGCAAGGGCCGCAGTGGAGATCCTGGGCGGCCAGACCGAGACACTGCTTCCTCTAACGTGGTGCAGGTTATCGGAGGATTTCCATCAGAAGATCGGTTTGACGCGCTTTCTCCCGGCGCGACTGAATGCCGATGGGTCCCGCGTTACGCCCCTTCAATGGCAGGGCTCCGCCGACATAGCGGGGCTGACGAGAGCTAACGCGTTTCTGGTGACGGAAGCTGGGCGTGAAAGCTGGGCCGAGGGCGACTTGATCCGGGTGCTGCTGAAATGAGGCAACTCTCGCATTTTGATTCTTCCGGCGGCGCGCGCATGGTGGACGTTTCCGCCAAGCCACCGAACAAGCGAACCGCCCGGGCCCACGCATTCGTCCGTATCCGGCCCGAAGTTCTATCCCAGCTTCCCCAAAATCCGAAGGGAAATCCGCTCGAAATCGCCCGATTCGCCGGAGTGATGGCCGCCAAAAGAACCTCCGACCTGATCCCGCTGTGTCACCCTTTGTCTCTCGCTCATGCCGGCGTCGAAGTTAGTGTTGAGGCGGATGGTGTCCGCATCCTGTCGGAGGTGTCCGCCACTGGTCAGACGGGCGTCGAAATGGAAGCGCTGACTGCGGTCGCGGTAGCCGCGCTCACGGTTTATGACATGACCAAGGCGCTCGATAAATCGATCGAGATCCAGGACATTTACCTGGTTGAAAAGACTGGTGGGAAGAGCGGCGATTTCCATCGGAAGGAATCCGCCGAATGATCCGGATTGCGATTCTCACCGTGAGCGATTCCGTGTCGAAGGGCACTCGTGAGGACCGGTCCGGTCTGCAATTGCGGCAGCGTGTCGAAGCCTTGGGTTGGCTTGTGCGGGAGGCCGCGGTTGCCTCCGACGACGCCCCGGTTATCTCGGAAAAGCTATCCGATTGGGCGGATGGCGGAAGCGTCGATGTAATTCTTACGACGGGTGGAACCGGCATCGCGATTCGAGACGTCACTCCTGAAGCGACGCGGGTAGTGATCGATCGCGAAATCCCAGGCATCGGTGAATTGATGCGCAGCGAAGGCCGCAAAGCAACCCGACTGGCGCCCTTGTCACGCAGCATGGCCGGCACCCGCGGCGCGGTGCTGATCGTCAATTTGCCCGGATCTCCAAAGGGCGCCGTCGAGTCTCTCGATGCCATCGCGGATCTGATTCCGCATATGGTGGATCTCTTGCACGGCAAAACCGAGCATGCTGCGGTGGGAAACTGAAATTAACATGGTGACGTCCTTGAATAAACCGATGCGGTATCTGACTGGCTTTTTAGCGTGTACGATCTGTCTGGGACAAGCGCCGCAGAGCACCGACGACCTGCCGAAGCGCAGCGATATCATCGTGCAGTTGAACGTCGTCATCGCGCCGACCACGGTTCTCGATCGCCAAGGCAATTACATCAACGGTCTGTCGCTCGACGATTTTAAGCTCTACGACAACAACAAACCGCAGCGAATAACGGCGGACATTGGCCAGGAGCCGCTTTCGCTGGTCGTTGCCGTCCAGGCATCGTCGATGCTAACCGATGTGCTGCCCAAGATTCAGCACATTGGAACCATGCTTGACGACTTGATCATTGGGCAGAACGGGGAAGTAGCCGTTCTGGCCTTCGATCACCGCATCAGAGTGGTACAGGACTTCACCAGCGACCCGGGCAAGATCCAGGTAGCCATGAAAAACCTCACTGCCGGCAGCAGCACCAGCGCCTTGGTCGACGCCGAAACACAGGCCGTTCGGATGCTAAGCAAGCGGCTGCCGGACCACCGCCGCGTCCTGCTGCTGATCAGCGAAAAGCGCGATAAAGGCAGCGAAGGAAAATTGCGGGAGGCGTTGACCGCTACACAACTCGCCAACGTCACCGTCTACTCCATTGACATTTCGCATTTTGTCGCGCAGATCACCGGTCACACCCCGATGCCTGCGCCGGATCCGTTTCCGGCCACCGCGCAGCACGTTCCGGCCGGCGGTGTGCAGACTCCCACCAGCGTCGATACCCAGCTTTATGCCGGCAACTACATTCCTATGTTCGTGGACATTTTTAAGGCCGGCAAGAGTCTTTTCATCGATGATACGCTGGATGTGTTTACGCGCTATACCGGCGGCAAGGAATATTCTTTCATCAAGCAGAAGGATCTGGAAAAGGCTGTTACAGCGCTCGGCGAAGAATTGCATAGCCAGTACTTGTTGAGCTACACGCCCACCACCCAGGATGAAGGCGGCTATCATGATATTCGGGTAGAAGTAAATCGGCCCCGCCTGGAAGTGCGAACGCGTCCCGGCTACTGGGTCGCTGCCCGGCCCTGACGAAGTTAGGAGTTATTTAAATGTCTAAACAAGAAGAAGCTCGCTTGATTCTCGAACTGTACGATCTACGGCGGGAGGACACGATGCGCAAAGCTCGCGACTGGTATTTTCGCGAGTTCAATCCGCAATCTTTGGCGGAATTCACCAATGAAATGTTCGGCGCGCACAGTGGTTATTTGCGCATGGTGGTCACCTATTGGGATATGGCGGCGGCGATGGTCAATAACGGTGCGATCAGCGTGGAGCTCTTCACGGATTGCAATCAGGAACATATCCCGGTATTCGCCAAAGTGGAGCCACTGCTCAGTGAGATCCGGGGGACTTATGGGCCAAGGTTTGCTGCAAATATCGAGAAGTTGATCGACTCCATTCCGGACGGTCGAAAGATGGTGGCGGCCACTCGCGAACGAATGAAGTCGATGCGGGCCATGATTGAGTCACGACAGGCTGCGGCGGCGCAGCAGAGCTAAGACGGCCACATCCCCAGCAACTCGATCACGTTTCGCTGGTGAATGGCCGACCTGACCGCCGTCCTGAATGGCGATACTAGCCGACGCTAAGGCACGGGCCGTGAATGACACCTTCGTCGCCGGCCGTTACTGGAATCCACTAGTCTAATCCAGTAACCCAATACTGTGGCAGGTTATCCAGATCCGCCAAGTGCTTCGCCCACCCGCCGCCTTATTTTCCTCAGACGAGCCAGACTAATCACTGTCGCTCAGGGCGCGCACCCGGTCCTCCACTGATCGCGACAACCAATATTCGAGCGCTTCGTCGGGGTCGGTTAAACGCACGACGCTAAATTGTGAACGGTCGAGACGGGAGTCTTCTGTGTGCTCATTTTGTCCCGAACTCATGACTCTAGTTTACGGTTTCCGAACCGAAAGAGTAAGGCATAGTCGTTTGGCTGTGGAGACTCATTTTTTTCATCGTGCCGCCGGCACCGCGGGCGGCGTACACCGACGCTACGGCCGGACCAGGCGCGTCAGCGCGCGAACGGCCACATCCCCGGCAACTCGATCACGGCTCGCTGGTGATCGCGAATCAGGGCTTCCGCAGTTTTCTCAGGCGTCCAGAATTCGCCCTCGCGTATAGGATCATCGGCGATCCAAAAGGCCGCCAGAGCCAGGATAGCCGAATCGCGCACCAGGATTTCAGGATCAACCTTGTCCAATGTGTCGGCCGCCGAATGGGCGTTCAGCGAATAACCGGGCGAGTCTTGCAAAGGCGCTATTCCAGGAACACCCGCAAGCGTGAAAGAGTAGGCATCGGTGAAGTTTAGATATCCTTTGATTACTTCAATCTTTTGGAAGTCTTCGATCATCGCCGCCAACCGCTCCAGCGCCGGCGCAAGTTCCTGGTGTCCAGCCTGGGGAAACTTTGTAATCGCTCCTTGACCCCAGTCGAGCGCAAACGCACAAAGGATATTCTGGAGTTCCGCACGATGCCGTTGTACATAAGCCTGCGAGCCAAGCAGACCTTGTTCTTCGCCGGTGAAAAGGACGAATCGAATTGTGCGGCGCGGCTTTAATCCCGAGCCCAACATGGCCTCCGCCGCGGCCAATACCGAGGCTGTGCCGAAACCGTCATCGGTCGCGCCAGTTCCCAGATCCCACGAATCCAGATGCGCTGCCACAACCACGATTTGTTCCGGGTGCTGATAACCGGGAATCTCGCCTACGATATTGGCGCAATCCACCGGCCCCGGCGAGAACTGGTTCTCGACGTCGATCCTTAGGCGCACCCTCCGGCCGGATCTCACCAGGGATTCGAGCAGCTTTTGATGCTCTTCCGCGATGTCCACCACCGCGATGCGCGAAGGGCCGCTCGAAAGTGGGAACGACAGAGGTTCGGTGTGGGTCAGCAGGATGCCCGGCCGCGTGTCTCGTTTGATCACCGCGATGGCGTGTGCGGCCGCTGCCGCCGAAGCAAAGGCCGCGAGTTCAGCATTCACGGTCATTGCTCGATCCGGCTCCGCTGGCGCCACCAAGAGTATCTTTCCGGCCCATTTGCCCGCGTTTTCCCGGGCCCCCTCCAGCAGTCGATTGCCATCTACTACGACTACGTCCTCTCCCGCCGCATCAGTCTTCGTGGAACCCGACCAGCCGTAGGAAGCAATCTGCAGCGGGAGGTGGAACGGTGCGACCATCTCAGCCTGCGCGCTGACTCTCTTCCAACCACGCGCGAGTTGCCAACTCTCCAGATGAACCTGCTTGAGGCCGATCACTTCCATTTTGGCTCTGGCCCACTGAGTCGCAAATGCAGCTTCGGGGGAGCCGGTGAGCCGCGGCCCGATGCCGTTGCTCAGTTCTTCCAAATATTGATAGGCGTGGGATTCATGGAGCACCGCATTCTTAACCTTATCGATGTCATTCCGATCCGCGGCGATACCGGCTGTCAGACACGCTAAAGCGAGCCAGGCGATCAGGCAGCGACAATCACTTCGCATACAGCGGAGCCAGCGAGAGCAACGCCAAGCCGCCAACGAAGAACACCAGCATCAATCCCAGCAGCAATCGCACCTTCGGAGTCGCGCCCTTAAATTCGTGCCACACCAACAAGCCCCACAGCGCGCTGACCATGGTTGCGCCCTGCCCGATCGCATAGCTGATCGCGGGTCCCACCTGTACCGATTTCGGTGAACTGGCGGCGACGAA
>Ga0302319_10015936_pt1 | contig 13883 bp, 4 predicted proteins | sample Bog_T0_2_FD_203319 | JGI IMG/M metagenome (GOLD analysis project Ga0302319, IMG submission 203319) | Peat permafrost microbial communities from Stordalen Mire near Abisko, Sweden - Bog_T0_2 | ecosystem: Environmental > Terrestrial > Soil > Wetlands > Peat | place: Sweden: Abisko, Stordalen Mire...
GATGCGTTGCTCGATCCACTCGTTGCCGGGCAGGTTGCCGCGGATGAACGAAGGAGCTACCACTTCGCAATTGTTGCCCCAAGTGGTTCCATTGGCGTTCAGGATCGGCGTGGTGCCGCAGTTGGTGACGATGGGGTTTTGCGCCGTCTGGACGAAGCGGTTGGTGCCGATGTTCTGCCAGTCGGACCGCAGCTTGGGATCCTGGAGCAGGTAGATGTCGCCGCCCGGATCCGCCTCGTAGCTGGGATAGCCCTGGCGGCCGCTGTTGGTGGTGAGGGTCGCCGGGTTGAGATAGGTGCCGCCCGAATAGCCGATGCCAGCCGGAGTGGGAGCCCAGATGGAGTAGTTCCACGAGAAGCTCCAACCGCCCAGCAACCAGTCCTGCGCGCGGCCGACGTGGTTCATGAACTGTCTGCCCTTGCCGAACGGCAGGTCGTAGGTCATGGAGCTGACGAAGCGATACTTCTGGGTCGCGCCGGTAACCGCCCGCGCTTCCTGGTTGTCCTGATACAGATTACCCGGGGAGTTCTGGATACCCTTCTGGTAGGTGAAGAACGCCAGGAAGGTAAGTCCATACGAGTACCGTTTTTCCAGCTTGATGGTGCCCGAATGGTAGATCATGCGGACGCAGTTGCACTGATAGTTGACGCCGCCCAAATCCGGATAGATCTTGTAGGCTTGCGTGCCGTTGACGCCCGAAGAATTGGAAACCCAGGTGTTGCGGTAGGCCCAGTTGCTGGCCTGCGTCAGGTCGATGACGTTCCCGTTGGCGTCGATGCCGGTCCCGTAAGGCCGGGAGTCCCAGTTATAGTTGCCCGAGAAGCCCACGTTGTGGAGGCCGACGTACGAGAGTTCCACCACGTAGTTCTTCTTGATGGCGTGTTGGATACTGAGGTTCCAGTTCAGCGTGTAGGGATTGTGGTAATTGGCGGGAACCACGGTAATGGTGGGCCGCCCCGAAGGAGTCGAAGCTCCGGTGGGGATTTCTCCGTTGGGCAATTGCGCCACCGAGGTGAACGCCGGCACACCCTGGTTGATCTGGAACAAAGGTGTGTAGACGTTGGACAACGGAGTGACGGTCTGGTTATAGAAGCTGCCGCCGCCGATTTCGCTCTGCGTGGTGTACCCGAGGTTCCAATCCAGGGTCATCAGCGCAAAGCCGCCGCGGATCACCGTATTGGGCTCGACATTCCAGGCCAGGCCGAAGCGCGGCTGGAAGTTGTTGTTGTCGCGGTTCCACAGGAAACCCTTGGGCTGAACCCAGCCGCCCACACAGCCTCCCGCCGGGCAGGTCAGAAGACCTGCGACCGATTGGGGATCGTAATTGTCGGGCACGGTGAGACTTCCCACGCTGAGCTGCCCCGGGAACTTGCTGTGCGCCGGGGTCTCATTGCTGTAGCGGACCCCAATATTCAGGGTCAGCTTGGGAAGGATCCGCCAGTCGTCCTGAGCGTACAAGCTGTGGTTGGAGTCTACCGGCAGCAGGGCCGCGCCCTGCTGGGAGTAGTTGTAGCCGGTGACGTAGCCCAACATATCGTCCACCAGCGTGATGCCGCCGGTGTTGGAGATGGTGGTCCCGGTGGGCCCGATGCCGTTGCTGCCGCCGAAGGTGAGGCTGAGCCGGGGGATGCCGACGTTGTGGCTTACTTCGTTCTGCCACAGCCATTCATACCCGAACTTGAAGGCATGGGTGCCCCAGACCTTGGTGACGGACTCGCTGAGCTGGTGGTTGTTGTTCACGTTGACGCTCAACGTGCCCACGCCCAACACCGTGCCGCCGTTGGTGCCCTCCGACAGCCCGAAGCCGATCGGGTTGACGTACACGTTGGACGGAAGGTTGGGAACGGTCTTGGCGATGGCGAATGAGTAGTCCGTCCCGCTCACCGATTTGGGATTACCAGTCCGGCGGTATTCGCCGACCCGGGTCTCGCTGATCAGGGTGGGGGTAATCGTGTAGGTAAGACCTACGGTTCCTACGTTCTGGACGGTATAGGTGATTACCTGGTACTGATCGTAAGGCGTGTAGGCCACGTCACCGTTGACCGGCGGCTGATGCTGCGAGCCCGTCGAGTAGCTGGCGAACATCTTCAGCTTGTCGGTGAAGCTGTGGTCTAACCGGCCTTGCGTAGTGAGGTTAAAATACTGGCCCGTGCCGGATGCCACGATGTTTCCGCTGGGGCCGGTTGCCAGGATGCTACCGGCGCCCGGCTGCGGCGCTTTCCAGGGATTGTTGGCCGCGATGGCATTCCACATACTGCTGAACCGGCTAGTTGGTATGATGTTGCCGGGGAAGGGGTTGCGCGACAAGTTGGCACCGGCGAAGGTGCCGGAAGTGGTGCCGTCGTCATAGATGACGTTGGAGAAGGCGCTGAAGTTGCCGCCCAGCTCGGCCGCCGTGGGAACCGAGAAACTGCTGGCATTGGACGAGGTGTCCACGTGGTAAGATCCGGCAACCTCGAAGAACGTCTTGTTCTTGCCGTTGTAGATGTGAGGGATCCAGACCGGGCCGCTGATCACGAAATCGGGCTGCTGGAACTTGTCGAAAGCATTCTGTTGCGGGTTGGTTTGCAGTTGGAAGAAACGGCGCTCCACCAGGAGGTCGTCCTTGAACAAATAGCCGCCTTCGCCGTGCAGCGCGTTGGTGCCCGCCTTCTTTACTACAACCAGGGCGCCGGAGGTGGCATGGCCATATTCGGCCGGCATCACGCTGGTAAGTACCTTGATTTCCTCGGCGCCGACCGAGACGGAATTGAGGGTAGTGCCGCCGTCCATGCTGGTGGCCAACTGGCCATCTTCATATTGAGCGGTCTGATAGCTGTTGGCGCCGTTGATGTTCCAATTGCCCAGCGAACCGGGCCAGGGGGCGTTGGTGCTCTCCACTTGGGGGGTGTAGTACAGCACGCCCTTTTCCCAATGTTGATAGTTGGGCAGTTCGTAGAAGTACGCACCCTCCATCACCTGGCCGGTGGACGAGGTTTGCGTATCCAGCAAGGGAAGGACGCTGGTCACGTCGATGGTTTCGGTGACTGCGCCGACTTCGAGCTTGATTTCCACGTTCAGAGTCTCGCCGATGCGGAGGGAAAAACCCTCGCGGATGACCTTTTTAAATCCGGGTGCGCTGACGGTCACCTTATAGGGACCGTCGCGGAGGGAGGGAACACGGAACAGACCGTCAGAGTTGGTCGCGCTGAGGTTTTCCACGTTCGTGTCGGTTTCTACTACGGTAATCTGTGCGTTTGCCACCACCGCCCCAGTCGCATCCGTGACTTTTCCGGCGATGATGCCGCTGTTCTGCGCGAACGTGGGAACTGCTAGCAAGACTATAAGGGCTATTAGCCCTATTCCTAAGCGATTACGCAATTTTTCTCTCCTCGTGGGAATAGCCGCAAACAGGGAAGAATGCCGCCCCCGGCTATTCCCGTCGATTCGGTTAGGACCAGCGGGGTCATGGGCGGCCTTCCGTAACAATCGAGCGCCCAAACGAGGGACGCTCCACAATTATTGCCAGCTCGAACGAAGGGAGGGATGTTTATGCGCAGACGCTCACTCCCGCCGACAACCCTTTTCAGAGGTGTACGACCGAAGTGATTCTTTCCTGCCAGATAGAAAAGCACGACCCTGTTTCCCCTCTACCCACAGTGTGGAATATCCACCCTATGGAATGGTCTTGCAGACCACAGCATCCCCAGACAGACTCTCGAAGCATGCTGAGTGTACAACGGGCCACTTAAGCCGCAACGGGTCACACCGTGTATCACCCGTGTAGAACTAATAGAATCAACGAGATAAGAACTCTATCGCCAGCCTGTTGGAAACCGTCCAAAGCGTGTTCGAGGACCGCGAACGGCACGGCAACACGCTATATAAAATGCTGATTATAAGTGGCTTAACACACATAGTTCCTTTCATGGACCGCGCCGAGAAGCCTGCCAAAATCGGGTAGTCCATTCCTGGAATCGAGCTGTACGGTATTTGGAATTTCGGGAAATTCCCCCCGGAGATACGAAACTCTTGTTAGCTGGCTGCTGCCGGGAGACCGCTCCCTCACGGTCGCGGCTCCGATCCGATCAATCAGAGCCCCGACCGTGAGGGAGGGTTTGCGCCGCAGCCAAAGGGGCGTTTCGGCGTGCAAGACCGCTCCGATCGATGCTGGGTGGGCAGCTCCGTTCCGGCCCGCGGAGATGGATACGGTCATTTGGAGGCGGGCACATGCCGTCCCTTTCCGGTCGCCAGACGTTCGATCATCTTGGCTACCGCGGGGTCGGGACCTGCGCGCTGCGCCGCCTCCAAATGAACCATGGCTTCGTCCGTGCGGCCGAGGCGCGCGAGCAACTCTCCCAGACCGGCATGCGCCGCCCGGTCGTCGGGTCTCAACTGCAACGCGGACTCGTACTGCTGGATGGCATCGGGAGCGCGGCCGGGAACCTTGGCAAGAGAAGCTCCCAGGCTCAAGTAAGCATCGGCGAAGTCGGGCTTGGCACGGATGGCGGCTTCAAAATAAGGGATTGCGGCCGCGTAGTTCCCGGCTGCGAACTGACAATAGCCGAGGTTGTAGCTCGCCCCGGCGTAATTCGGCTTGGCGCGGATGGCGGCTTCTAAATGAGGGATGGCAGCCGCACAGTCCCCGCTGCCGATCAGCACCCCGCCGAGGTTATTGTGCGCTTCGGCGTAGTCCGGATTGATGCGTAGGGCGGCCTCGTACTGCTGGATTGCCTCGGGAGCGCGCCCGGGCACGGTCGCAAGAGCGGCTCCCAGAGTGAAATGCCCGAGGGCGACGTCCGGACTGATGCGCAGGGCCGCCTCGAAGTGAGGAATGGCGTCGGGAATGCGGCCGGGAATTTTCGCGAGAGAAACTCCCAGATTGAAATGGGCAAGCGCGTTCTCGGGGTTCACGCGGAGGGCCGCCTCGAAGTCGGGGATGGCATCGGTATAGCGCCCCAGAGTCATCCGGTAAAAGCCCAAGTTGTTCTCGGCCAGGTCGTTTTTTTCGGTGGCGTCGATGGCGTGCTCGAAAAGCGTTTCGCTGTTCCGCCAGTGCGAAGTTTCCTGCCGCGCGAGCACCAGGCAAGCGGCGCAAAATGCGAAGCCGGCGAGAGTGGCGGCGGGCTTGGTCCGCGGCCATTTCCCGACGACGGCCGCGGCGCCCCAGGCCAGCATGATGGACAAGCCGACCATGGGGATGTACATATATCGGTCGGCATGGGCCTGTCTGCCGGCCTGCACTAATCCGATCACGGGAACCAGCGTTCCGAGGTACCAGAGCCAGCCGACCGCGAGATACGGACGCTTCCGCCACGCCCGCATCGTCAAAACGGACACGGCCAGAATAGCGGCGAAGGCGGCGGCGCCTTTCCAAACCGGAATCGACGACGGATAGGGATAAAAAACGCTCAGCCGCAGGGGCCAGAACATTTGTCCGATATAAGTGACAGACGAAATGCTCGCATTCCCGATCCGCGTGGCAAGCGGTATCGCCACGAGAATTCCTGCCGTGCCCTGCGCGAAGTAGGTCACCGCGGCCGCGGCCGCGGAAAGCGCGAACAACGGCAATTTTTCCCAAATCGCGGTTGGCCATCGCATCCGGCGCAGGGGCCAGACGTCAAGCAGCAACAGGGTGAAGGGGAAGGTGACGATCATCGGTTTGGAAAGGAGCCCAAGGCCGAAGGCCGCCGCTACCGCCAGGTAGCGGACCAGGCTCCGCCGCTCCGCGTAAAGCACGTATGCATAAAGGGCCAGAAACCAGAAGAACGTGCTGAGAACGTCCTTGCGCTCCGCGACCCAAGCCACCGACCCCACGTGCAAAGGGTGCAAAGCAAATACAAAGGCGACAAATGCGCTCGGCGCGCGGGCGCCCGTTGCGCGCCGCAGCGCCAGGAAGAGCAGCAGGGTCGAGAGCGCATGGAAGAGGACATTCACCAAATGGTGCATTCCGCTCCGCATACCAAACAACTGGACGTCCAGAAGGTGCGAGAGGAGCGTCACGGGCATCCAGTTGCCGACCACAACCGCCGTCAGCGCCCATTTGACGCTGTCGGGAGTCAGCCCGGCCTGGACGTGCGCATTATTGTATACGTACTGATCGTCGTCGTAATTTACGAAATCGAACCGGCCCACTTGGGAATAGACAGCCAGGATCGACAGAATCAGCCCGAGCCAGATCGCCAGTTCGAGAAATCGCTCGCTGCGGGGCGCGGACACAAGCCCGGGGGTGCTTGGCCGGGGCTGAGCTTCCGAAGACTCGGCATGTTGCAAGAATTGCTCCCTGGACTTGGCCGGCGGCAACCTCCCTGCCACTTTCTTCGACCCTCTGACGGCTCTGGACATGACGTGGTACCGAACCTTGGCCGCCGCCAAGAGACGAGTGGCTGAGTGTTCCTTTACCTGTCAATACTAACAGGTGAACCGGGGACAGAGGGTGCTTAATCGAATTGGGGAAACCGGCTTCCGGCAAACGCTCCCTTACGGTCGCGGCCCTGTAAGTGGCTGCAAACATACGGCAACCCAATCCGAGCCGCGACCGTAAGGGAGCGAGTCCCCAAAACGGTTACCCGGGTTGAATCGGCCGACAAAAGAGAAAAGGGCAGGTTCCAGAAACTCTGGAACCTGCCCGCGATTACAGTTTAGCTGCCGTGAGCCTCAGTCTAGAATCTGACGCGCAACGACAACTGCATTTCCGACGGTCCGCCTTCGGTGGAATCCCCGTTGTCGTTCAGACCGGGGGTCATGAACGTGGCCGGGTTGGTCTGGCTCATGGTGGTGTTCACCGAGGACCAGTTGAACCACTTGAAGGGGTTGAAGTAGTCGAAGCGGACTTGCGCCTGGACATGCTCCTTGATGGGGATGTTCTTGTACACCGAGGCGTTGGCCCCGATGATGCGCTGTTCAATCCACTCGTTGCCGGGCATGTTGCCGCGGGTGAACGAAGGAGCTACCACCTGGCACAGGTTGCCCCAAGTCGTTCCATTCGCGTTAAGGATCGGAGTGGTACCGCAATTGGTAACGATGGGGTTTTGCGCCGTTTGGACGAAGCGGTTGGTGCCGATGTTCTGCCAGTCGGACCGCAATTTCGGGTCCATGATCAGATAGGCATCGCCGCCCGGATCGGCTTCGTAGCTCGGATACCCCTGCCGGCCGGCGTTGGTCGTACCAGTCGCCGGGTTGAGGTAGGTGCCGCCCGAATAGCCGAGACCCATGGGGGTCGGGGCCCAGATGGAGTAGTTCCACGCGATTTGGTAGCCGCCGAGGAAGAAGTTTGCCAGGCCGCCGTGGTTCAGGAAGTGTCTGCCCTTGCCGAAGGGCAGATCGTAGGTCATGGAACTGACGAAGCGATACTTCTGGGTTTGGCCGGTGACGTTGCGGGCTTCCTGGTCATTTTGGAAGAGGTTGCCCGGAGAGTTCTGGATGCCCTTCTGGTAGGTGAAGAACGCCAGGAAGGACAGGCCATACGAGTACCGTTTTTCAATCTTGATGGTGCCCGAATGGTAAATCATGCGGGAGCCATTGGTTTCCCAGCTAACGCCGCCCAGGCTCGGATAAGGCTTGTATGCCTGCGTGCCGTTGACGCCGGACGAATTGGAAACCCACGTGTTGCGGTATGCAAAATTGGCCGCTTGCGTGAGGTCGATGACGTTGCCGTTGGCATCGATGCCGGTACCGAAGGGGCGCGAGTCCCAGTTATAGGAGCTGCCGAAACCCACGTTGTGCATGCCCACGTACGACAATTCCACCACATAGTTCTTCTTGATGGAGTGCTGCACGCTAACGTTCCAGTTCAGCGTATAGGGATTGTGGTAATTGGAGGGATACACGGTAATGCTGGGGCGGCTGGACGGCGCCGAAGCCGAAGTGGGGATCGAGCCGTTGGGCAACTGCGCCACCGAAACGAACGCCGGAACGCCCTGGTTGATTTGGAACAGCGGAGAGTAGGTATTGGTCGGCTCGCTGACGGACTGGTTATAGAAGCTGCCGCCGCCGATCTCGTTCTGCGTGGTATAGCCGAGGTTCCAATCCAGAATCATTTCCGCGAAGCCGGCTCGTACTACGGTATTCGGCTCCACATTCCAGGCCAGGCCGAAGCGGGGCTGGATATTGTTGTTGTCGCGGTTCCAGAGGAAACCCTTGGGGAAGACGAAACCGCCCATGCATCCGCCTACCGGGCAGGTCAGGACGCCGGCGATGGATTGCGGATAGTAATCGTCCGGCACCGAAACACTTCCCATGCTAAGCCCACCCGGGAACTTGCTGTGCGCCGGGGTCTCATTGCTATAGCGGAACCCGATGTTGAGGGTGAGTTTGGGCAGGATGCGCCAATCGTCCTGGGCATAGATGCTCTGGTTGGAGTCTACCGGAAGCAGACTCGGCCCTTGCTGGGCATAAGAGTAGCCGGTGACGTATCCCAACATGTCGTCCGCCAGCGTGATGCCGCCGGTGTTGGAGATGGTGCTCCCGGTAGGTCCAATGCCGTTGCTGCCGCCGAAGCTGAGGCTCAGCCGCGGGTTGGGGATATTGTGGCTGACTTCGTTTTGCCACAGCCATTCATAGCCGAACTTGAAGGCATGCTGGCCCCAAACCTTGGTGACGTCTTCCCGCAATTGGTGGTTGTTGTTAACGCCGGTGCTCATGGTGCCAACGCCCAACTGGGAACTGCCGTTGCTGCCTTCGGACAAGCCGAAACTAATCGGGTTGAGGTACACGTTGGAGGGCAGATTGGGAACGGTCTTGGCCATAACGAACGTGTTGTCCAGCCCGGAGAGCGGCTTGTAGTTACCAGTCCGCCGGTATTCCCCTAGGCTGGTTTCGCTGATGAGGGTGGGCGTGACGGTATAGGTAAACCCGACGTGGCCGACGTTCTGAATGGTGTACTGCAAAGTCTGATACTGATCGTAGGGTTTGTAAACAACGTTGGCGTTCACCTGCGGCTGATGTTGGTCGCCCTGGGTATAACTGACGAACATTTTCAGCTTGTCGGTGAAACTGTGGTCGACGCGGAATTGCGTGGTGAGGTTATAGTAATTCCCGGTGCCCTCTCCCACGATGTTGCCGCTTGGGCCGGTTGCCAGCACGCTGCCGGCGCCCGCCTGGGGCGGGGCGAAAGGATTGTTGGCCGCGATGGCATTCCACATGGTGCTGAACTTGCTCGCCGGAATGATGTTGCCGGGGAAGGGATTGCGCGACAGGTTGCCCGCCGCGAAGGTTCCGGAGGTGGTGCCGGCATCGTAGATTACGTTGGAATAGGCGCTGAAGTTGCCGGCCAGTTCCTGGGCTGTAGGAGTGGAATAGCTGCTGGCATTGGAGGAGCTGTCCACGTGGTAAGAACCGGCCACTTCGAAGAACGTCTTGTTCTTGCCGTTGTAGATGTGAGGAATATAAACCGGGCCGCTGATCACGAAATCGGGCTGCTGGAAAAAGTCTTTCACGCCCTCTTGCGGGGAGGTCTCCAACTGGAAGAAACGGCGATGATACAGGTCGTCGTTCTTGAAGAGCCAGCCGGCTTCGCCGTGCAGCGCGTTGGTGCCGGCCTTCTTCACCACGAGCAAGGCGCCGGCGGTCATGTGGCCGTATTCGGCCGGCATGGCGCTGGTGATGACCTTGATTTCTTCATCGCCGACCGAGATGGAATTGATGGTGGTGCCGCCGTCCATGCTGGTGGACAACTGCCCATCTTCATAGGTTGCGGTCTGCCAGGTTTGTCCGCCGTTGATGTTCCAGTTGCCCAGGGCGCCAGGCCACGGAGCGTTGCTGGTCTCAACCTGCGGGGTGTAATACAGGACGCCTTTTTCCCAATGTTGATAGTTGGGCAGTTCGTAGAAATACGCGCCCTCCATCACCTGGCCGCCGATCGAATTCTGCGTGTCCAGCAGGGGCAGAGCGCTGGTGACCTCAATGGTCTCGGTCACGGCGCCGACATCCAGCTTCACATCGTATCGTTGATTCTCACCGATGCGGAGCAGAAGGCCGTCGCGCGTATTGGTCTTGAACCCGACCTTCGTGACGGTCACTTTGTAGGGGCCGTCGCGCAGACCCGGGGTACGGAATAGGCCGTCACTGTCGGTCTGAACGACGCTTTGGACGTTCGTCTCCATCTGAGTGGCGGTAATCTGTGCGCCCGGTACAACCGCGCCGGTAGAGTCCGTAACCCTGCCGGAAAAAATGCCGGTGTCCATCTGTGCGTACACCGGGATTGCCAGCAGGCAAATCAGGGCTAGCAGCCCTACTGCTAAACGATTACGCAATTTGCTCTCCTTTTATAGGGAATAGCCATAAAACGTTGGAACGCCGCCCTAGGCTATTCCCGTCCACTTGGTTATGACCAGCGGGGTCATGGGCGGCCTTCTCTGTCACCGGAGCGTTTCCAGCAACGAAACACTCTCAGAAACCGCATTCCTCCCCTGGCTCTTCCATCCCCGGTACATCGACTATCCGGCCAGGTGAAGCGCGCATCATTGCATACTACAGGCTCTTACGATCTTTATTAGACCGATAACACGGTAACAGAGATCGACTAACCTGTCTAGAGACTTTTTTCCGAAGCGCATTCAGAATGTCCCAAAGGGCCGCCTGGAACAACGGGATACACCGTTTTATCACCGTGTAACCAGATCCGAAAATTCTCTTTATCTTATTGAACCACGGTGACTTAACAATATGCACCCTGTCACCCTGAGGGGTCGGTGAGCCTTCCTTCGCGCCCGTCTTTTCGGTCCTCCGACGAGCCGGTTTTGTGGCTGCTTTCAGCCCTCTACGGGCTATGGTTTTTAGTAGATAAAAGGGTTTCAAAATATGAAAAACTGCCATGCGGCAAGTGCTCTCGGTAGGGATGATTTCCGGCGTTCACCAAATGCAAGGGCGCATTTTCCACTTCCCCAGTGACGCGGGCGACAGCTCCGTTATCGCCCGCCATCCCGAAAGGCCAGCAGCGACGCCATCAGTTGCCGCCCCGGTTCGTCGTTGGGGCTGATGAGCAGCATTTTTTGGCACTCGGCGATGGCCTCCGCCACGCGGCCTGGAATCTGCGCCAATGCATATGCCAGTTCATAGTGGACTTCGGCGACGCCAGGGTCGATGCTCAGCGAGGCTTGATACTCCGCGATCGCCTCCGGAAGACGGCCCAAGGTCTGGAGAACATTGCCCAGCTTGAAGTGCGCCAGGGCGGAATCGGGCTTGATTCGCAGTGCCGACCGGTATTCGTCTATGGCGTCGCTTTGCCGGCCGGGAATTTGCGAATAGGCCAGTCCCAGGTTGAGGTGCGCCTCCCAGAGTTTGGGTTCGCCCTGCAGCATCTTCTCATTCTCGGCAATGGCTTTTTGATACTCCGCGATCGCTTCCGGCACGCGGCCGGGCATCGACATCAACGCCAGTCCCAGGTTGAGGTGCGCCGCCTGAAAGTGGGGGTCGATCCGCAAGGCCGTTCGATACTCGGCGATGGCGTCCTGCATACGGTCGGGCGTAGCCGCCAGAGCAATCCCCAGGTTGTCGTGATAGTCGGGGCTATCGGGTTTCAGGCGCACCGCCTCGCGGAATTCGGCCAGCGCTTCCCGCTCCCCTTCGGGCTTGAGCATGAGCTTCACTCCCAGGTTGTTGTGCACCAGGGCGCTGCCGGGATTGCGCGCCAGCGTTTCGCGGAAGAGCGTTTCGTAGTCGCGATACATGCCCGTCTGCTGCCACGTCGCCAACCCAAGCGCTGCCAGTAATACAGCAGGCAGAGCGATGGCGCCCATCTTGCCCGGCGATATCCGCCCGGCCCATACCACCAGCCAGGAGGCGGCCGGAACGAATATGCCCAGAGCGGCAAGGTACTGAAAGTGGTCGGCGACATACGAGTAACGAAACGGATAGACATTCAGGAAGCCCAGCACCGGAAAGAGAGTGCCGGTGAAAAACAGAAAGCCGGCCAGCGGTGCGCGATTTTTCCGTGCCAGCCAACCGAGAGCGACGGCCAGCGCCACCAATCCCAACGGGAAAAGGTACTGCCACCACTCGCCGGGATCGATTTTCCAGCGCGGATAAATGAACATCAGGTCCGCCGGCCAGAGCACCTTCCAGGCATAGAACCACGGTACGCGGCCGGCCAGCAGGAAACGCTGCGGCATGGTGAGCGCGTACTCCGCTCCCTGCGCGCCGATCAAGGATGGCGTCCTTTCTACCCACGCCGTGAACAGCCCCGCGGACGCCCCCACCACAAAGAACGGAACCAAGGGGAGCACATCGCGCTTCCATTCGATGCGCGACCGCTGCCACCAGAAGATCACCAGCAACGCTGCCGGCAAGGTGGCCGTCACCGTCTTACTCATCAGCGCCAGGAGGAAGAGCCCCAGCGCCAGAAAATAGTGCGGCTTTCGCCGCGTCTTGTCAAAGTGCAGATAGGTGAGTGCCGCGGCCAGGTAGAAGACTCCGGAAAGCGTGCTCTTTTGCTCCGACACCCAGGCCACCGCCTCCACGCACACGGGGTGCAAGGCAAAGAGGAAGCCCGCCAGCCACGCGCCCGGCAGCTTCAGGCGTCTGACGATCATTACTACCAGGCAGGCCGACATGGCGTGCAGGAGGACGTTGGTCAGGTGGTACCCCAGCATGGCATCGCCCCAAATCCGATGCTCCAGCCAGAAGGCGCTGTGCAGCAGTGGATAGTATTGCTGGGTGGCTCCCAGTTCGAACCAGATGCGCCACAGACCGTGCAGGGAGCGCAGGTCGACCCGGGTGAGGTGGTAGTTATCGTCCCACAGCGGGGTGCCGGAGAGCGCCGGAATATAAGCCGCCAGGGTAGCGCAGAAGATCAGCGCCCACATCGCGGCATCCCGCATGTTAATCGCATGGGAGTCCGCTATCGGCTCCGCAATCTTCGCCCGTTGCCCGGGACCGGTTCGCCGCCCGCCCCGGCTCACACCCATGGCATTGACTCCCGCGAGTTCATTTTCACCTTTTCATCCAGAATACATCACTGGAAAAGGGGTACCGGCCGCGGGCGGAATCGAGGTCAATGAATGCGTTGGGCGAGCGCGGTAGCCAGGGCCACACCGTCCTGGCCATCGGCCACGTTGGCATAGCCGGCCACATAGCGGCCCTTGCGGAAGATACACAGGCGGCCCAGGTACTGATCGGTGGCCTGGAAAGCTTCGTCGCCGATCCTGGCTGGTGTGGAGGCGCCGAATCGCGCCCGCAATTTTTCCATCAGGTCGGTGGCGGAGGCATTCGACTCTTCCAGCACCACGAAGGCTTTGCCGTAATCGTACTGCCCGACGTAGCCTCGCTTCAGCAGGCGGATGCCCAGCACGCTCTCCGGCACCAGGCGCAGCCCTTGCTGTTTTTCCGCTGGAAACCAGGCCAGCGCCGCCGGCGGCTCCGTACTGCCTGAGAGGGTCTTGGCGAGAGCCGCCGTCCATTGCTGCAGCGTAGCCGTGAAATCGCCCTCCGGATTGGCGGCGATCTCCACATAGTATTGACCCTTGGCGAAGATGGCGCGGCGCGGCACGATCTGGCCGCCCATACCCAACTTCTCCGCCGCCGGTTTACCGGGATCGCGGTTGGCCGAATACATCCCATACGCCGAGTCGGCATCCCCAAAATCGGAGATGTCGATCACCAGCGTGGTTGTGCCCTTTTCGCAGGTGACACCTTGCATGGTCTGAAAACCATACAGGAGGTACCCTTCGGCATTGCCATCCATATACTCGAACAGGTTGTCCTGCCCGAACGTCCGTGCCGCGCCTTGCGCCGTCCATCCCGGAACTAGATTGCAGGCCGGTGCGGCAGCCCCCGCGACCGTGGAAAAAGCGAGGCCGCAAACCAGCGCCACCGCACCGCCGCGCATCAGCATGCAAACAACTCCTGCGCGCGCTGCATTTCCCGCGCCACTTTCACTCCATACGGGCATGCCACGGTGCAACCCG
>Ga0302319_10015937_pt1 | contig 13883 bp, 13 predicted proteins | sample Bog_T0_2_FD_203319 | JGI IMG/M metagenome (GOLD analysis project Ga0302319, IMG submission 203319) | Peat permafrost microbial communities from Stordalen Mire near Abisko, Sweden - Bog_T0_2 | ecosystem: Environmental > Terrestrial > Soil > Wetlands > Peat | place: Sweden: Abisko, Stordalen Mire...
CTTATGCAGAGAACGAGGTGCACGTGTTGCTCATAGAACCGCGCGGCCTGCTCAACACCGGTGACGCGGGCGGTGACCGGACAGCCCCAAACGATGTATGGATCTGACCCGATCAGGGTTGGCTCATATCCATCTCTAAGAGAGATCGATTATATTCTATTAATCTATTGGACGGATGGATACATCAGGCCCAGACTCGCTGCATGAGAGTCTCGCCGCTGACGTTGAAAAATCCGGATTCGTCGCAAGAAACGGGTAGCTCGCTAGCCATCCCCTCGCTCACGATGGCTACTGTGACCGAAAACATCCATCAACTGCAAGTGAAGCCCTTCGGCTGCGGCTTCAGCGGGACCGCAGTCTCTTGTCTGCTGCTACTCTTCATCCTGCTGTCGACCCGCGGCGCAGCGCAACTGCAAACCCCGGGGGCCGCACCGTCTCAAACCAGCGGCCCTCACACCACGGTGGTCATCTTCGCCGACCGGCCCATGGAAGACCGCACGTGGTCGGCGCTGATCGGCGCTTTGCGCAGGAACCTGGCGGAGGGCTCGCCGGAGACCGATGAGATTGCAGGCAATCCCGAAATCGTTCGCGGGGATACCATGGCGCCAGACCTGCGCGTCGATACTGTCATCGTTGTGTATCTGCACGGCGATTGCAACCTCCAGCCGCTTCTCAAAAGGACCGCATTTGGAGTGCCGTTAGGTTGGGTGCGCATGGAGCATGGACGCATCGAGCCCTTCGCGCATGTGGACTGCACGCGCATCGGACAAGTGCTGGGGCCGCAGGCCCTGGGGCTGAATCGGAACCAGCGTAACACGGTGATGACAGGAGCCATCGCACGGGTGGTCTTGCACGAATGGATTCATATTGCGACCCAGAATCCGGCGCACGCTGAAAGCGGTATCTCCAAGGCTCAATTTGGAGTCGCGGACCTGATGCACCGCGACAGCGAACCAATCGCGCGTCTGCGCAATCCCTGGTAGTGCGAGCGGCCGGCGCCCAATGTATTGATCGCATGCCAGGCTTCGCCCAATTCCGAATCGCCACCGTATAGATTGGAAAGATGGGTCGCGCGCAGGCTAAATGGAAGCAGGAACTGGGGCCCATGGTGGTGCTGGCAGTCCCCGTGGTCTTGAGCGAACTGGGCTGGATGGCCCAGGGGATCGTGGACACCATTATGGTAGGCAAACTGGGGCCTGCTGCCATCGGCGCGGTGGCGCTGGGAAACGCCGTCTGCTACACGCCGGCTCTGTTCGGCATCGGCTTGCTGCTGGGACTGGACACGCTCGTTGCCCAGGCCTATGGGCGCAAGGGCCACGACGATTGCCATCGCTGGCTGGCCCAGGGAGTGTACCTGGCCTGCGTCATCACCCCGCCGCTCATGGTCCTCATCTGGATGGCCAGTTTCGGCTTTGCAAAGTTCGGCATCACTCCACAGGTCGCGTCCCCGGCCGCAAGCTATCTGCGCATCATGCTCTGGGGTACGCTGCCCCTGCTGCTCTACAGCGGCACGCGGCGCTACTTGCAGGGGGTGGGCGACGTACGCGTAATCTCCGCAACGTATGTCGGCGCCAACCTGCTCAACTGGTTCGGAAACTGGGTGCTCATCTACGGCAAGTTCGGGATGCCGGCCCTGGGCGTGGACGGGTCTGGCATTTCAACGGTCATTTCGCGAATCTTCATGGCTGCGGCGCTGCTGGGTTTTGCATGGCGGTACGAGCGGAAGCGGGGGCATCCGCTTTTTCGCCACTGGGCCGGCCCTGACCTGGCGCGGCTCCGGCAATTGGTCCGGCTGGGCGCACCGGCGGCGGGGCAAATCCTGCTCGAAGTGGGCGCCTGGAACCTGGCTACCCTGACAGCCGGTTGGCTGACACCGGTGGCGCTGGCCACGCACCAGATTGCCCTGAACTATGCCGCCGTGACCTACATGGTACCCCTTGGGATCTCCGCGGCCGCGGCGGTAAGCGTTGGCCATGCGGTAGGCGCGGGAGACCCGGAGCGCGCGCGGCGGGCCGGATGGCTGGCCCTGGGACTCGGTACCGGGTTCATGCTGCTGGCTGCAGTGGTCTTTCTGGTGGCGCCCAAGCCGCTCATCGCCCTCTATACCATCGATCCCCAGGTAATGGCCGTGGGCCCGAGCCTGCTGTGGCTGGCCGCGGCATTTCAGATATTCGACGGCATCCAGACCGTTTCCACCGGGGCCCTGCGCGGGCTGGGAGAGACCCGTGCGCCCATGCTGGCCAACCTGGTGGGCTATTGGGTGCTGGGGCTGCCTTTGGGCCTGATTCTCTGCTTCGTTTTCAAGTGGGGTATTTACGGCCTCTGGATCGGGCTTACCCTGGCGCTCATGGTCATTGCCACCACGCTCCTCAGGCGATGGAGCCGGGACTCAACCAGGCTGGCGCTTGGTGCTCGATAGGGCGAGAGTTGCTCCCAACAGTAAATGCCCATTTCGGGAATGCCACCTTCGTTCGGCAAGAGGACTCAAAAGGGGTAACTCCCTCGAACCCCATTCTGAGACGCTTAAGTTCAAAAGTGACTATAATCACACAGGTGCATGAAAGACTGACTCTGTCCATAGCGCATCAGAAGGGATTCCCGCCACATGGCGACAGGCGACCTTGCCCTTGGTCAAGTAGAGGGCGCAATCAGCGTGTGTGAACGCGTGACAAACGACTTCAGCATAAACGTAGCAACGGTGAACGGGTCCGGCTCGCAATCCGCCAATAGCGTACTGTTGAAGAGCATCTTCGGTATGGGCGTTCCCGTAAGCGGCAAGAACCTCTTCCCGTCGAACATCGCCGGACTTCCCACCTGGTACACCATTCGCGCCAGCAAAGACGGATACGTCGCACGCAAGCGCGAGTCCGAGGTCCTGGTGGCGCTCAATCCGGAGACGGCGAAACAGGATGTTCTCGATCTGCCTGCCGGCGGCGTGGCCATCTATGAAGAGAAGCTGAATCTCAATCAATATCGCGACGATGTGGTCTTCTACCCGGTGCCGTTCGACGCGATTACCGCAGCGGTTTGCCCTGAAGCCAAGCTGAGCAAGCTGGTCAGGAACATGGTCTACGTAGGCGTTGTGGCCCAGTTGCTCTCCATCGACCTCAGCGTGGTTGAGAACGGTCTCCGCAAGCAGTTCGCTAAAAAGGTGAAAGTCTTCGAGCTGAACTACGGCGCGGTCAAGGCCGGGTTCGACTATGCGACCGAGAAGCTGACCAAGCACGATCCGTACGTCATTGAACGGATGAACCAGACCGCAGGCAAAATCATTATCGACGGCAACGCGGCGGCCGGCATGGGCGCGTTGTTCGCGGGTGTCACGGTGGTTGCCTGGTATCCGATTACGCCTTCCACCTCTGTCGTGGAGGCAACAACCGACCTGCTGAAGAAGTTCCGCGTCACACCCGAAGGCAAGGCGACATTTGCCGTGATTCAGGCCGAAGACGAACTGGCCGCGATCGGCATGGTGCTCGGCGCCGGCTGGGCCGGTGCGCGCTCCATGACCGCGACCTCCGGGCCCGGCATCTCGCTGATGGCCGAGTTTTCCGGATTGGGCTACTACGCTGAAATCCCCGGCGTCATCTTCGACGTGCAGCGGACGGGACCATCTACCGGCATGCCGACCCGCACCTCGCAGGCCGATCTGCTCTCGGTGGCCTTCCTTTCCCACGGCGATACCAAGCACATTGTTCTTCTTCCCGGCTCAGTGAAGGAATGCTATGAACTGGGGTACAAAGCCTTCGATCTGGCTGAGCGGCTGCAGACGCCCATCTTTGTGCTCAGCGATCTCGACCTGGGAATGAACAACTGGATGTCGGAGCCCTTCGAATATCCCACCACTCCGCTGGACCGCGGCAAGGTCCTCACCAAGGAAGATCTGGATCGCCTGGGCGGATTCGCGCGCTACCGTGATGTGGACGGTGACGCCATCGGTTGGCGCACACTGCCTGGCACGGACCACCCCAAGGCCGCCTACTTCACCCGCGGCTCGGGGCACAACGACGCGGAGGGCTATACCGAGAAGCCCGATGAGTACGTTGAAGTCATGGAACGGTTGTCGCGCAAGTTTGAGAATGCGCGCAAGCTGGTTCCGGGCCCGGTCACAGTCAAGGATGGGACCTCCAAAATCGGCATACTCGCCTACGGCAGTACCGATTTCGCACTCCAGGAAAGCCTGGACCAGGTCAAGAAGGAGTACGGAACGAGCGTGGATTACATGCGCATCCGTGCCTATCCCTTCGCGCACGAAATTCATGACTTCGTCGCCTCGCACGAACGCGTTTACGTGGTGGAGCAGGACCGCGACGCGCAACTGGCCAGCCTGCTCAAACTGGACCTGCCGGCTGACCAGGTTGTGAAGCTGCGCAGCATTCTGCACTACAACGGATTGCCACTGGACGCCCGAACCATCACTGAAGAGTTTGCGACCAGGGAGGGCCTCTAATGGCAACCGCAACCCCCACACCCAAAGTCAACCACATCGGCCTTCCGGTTCTTGATTATCGCGGCGGCAAAACCACGCTTTGCGCAGGCTGCGGCCACAATGCCATCTCCGAGCGCATTATCGACGCTATGTTCGAGATGGGCGTGCAACCGGAGCGCGTAATGAAGATGAGCGGCATCGGTTGCTCGTCCAAGAGCCCCGCCTACTTCATGAGCCGCGCGCACAGCTTCAACAGCGTGCATGGGCGCATGCCTTCGGTCTCCACAGGCGCCATCCTTGCCAATCACACGATGAAGATGCTCGGCGTCTCCGGCGATGGCGACACGGCCTCCATCGGCATGGGCCAGTTCGTTCACCTGCTGCGCCGTAATCTGCCGATGATTTACATCATCGAGGACAACGGCGTGTACGGCCTGACCAAGGGCCAGTTCTCCGCTACGGCCGACATTGGCTCCAAGCTGAAGACCGGCGTCATTAACGACCTTCCGGCCATCGACACCTGTGCATTGGCCATCCAGCTGGGCGCTACGTTTGTGGGCCGTTCATTCTCCGGCGACAAAAGGCAGTTGCTCTCCATGCTGAAGGCCGCCATTGCCCACAAGGGCACGGTCATGCTGGACGTGATCAGCCCCTGCGTAACATTCAACGATCACGAGGGTTCCACCAAGAGCTACAAGTTTATGCAGGAGAACGACGAGCCGATCAACGAGATCGGATTCGTGGCCAGCTTCGATGAAATCGACGTCGACTATGGCTCGGGCGAAGTCTACGAAGTGGAAATGCACGACGGCTCGAATCTGCGCCTGCGCAAACTACACGAGGACTACGATCCAACGGACAAGGCGAACGCCGTACGCACGCTGATGGAGTCGCAACTGAACGATGAAATCCTCACCGGCGTGTTCTACATCGACACCCAGAAGCCTACGTTCATCGACCATCTGAATATCGTGGATGAGCCCCTGGGAACGCTTCCGGAATCCGTGACCCGGCCCCCGAAGTCGGCGCTCGATGCACTCATGACCAGCCTGCAGTAAGCAGCGACCAAGAGAACGCAGCAACAGGAAAAGCCCCGCGCGACGCGGGGCTTTTCCTGTTCCGGCGAATCGGTCTTGCAGATTGCATGTACCTCAGTGCGCGGGCGCGGCAATGCGCACGCCCATTGCGTTCAGCTTGCTCCGCGCCTGGTTTGCTTCCGGGGTCTGCGGATGCCGCTGGATCAGCAGGCGCAGTTCGTGAACCCCCGCGTCCTTCTTGTTCAGTTGCAAAAGAGCCAATCCCTTGCGCAGTTGCGCGGCCGGAGCCTTGGAGCTGCCGCTGAATCCCTCCAGCACGGCATTGTAGGCCTTCACAGCTTCGGAGTAATTCTGCTGACGGTAGGCGATCTCGCCGAGGTAGAACTGCGCGGTTCCCGCCAGATCGTCCAGCGGATAGTAGTGCAGCACATCCTGAAACTCGCCCGTGGCCACCTCGTATCTTGCAGCATTGTAGTCACGGACGCCGGCTTGAAAGGTTTCCTGCAGCGGCGGCGCCTGACCACCCCCCTGGCTCGTGGTTGGAGGCGGACTGGCCGGAGCGGATGCGCTGCCATCCGGCGGAGTTGACGTTGAACCAGCAGGCGCGCCGCCGGCAGGCGGGTTCTGGACGTTTTGCAATTGCGTTTGCAATTCCTGGATCGACTTGTCGAGCTTGGCGATGCGGGACTTCAACTCGTCCACGGAGTCGTTCAGCGACTGAACCTGGCCGGAGACCGTATCCATTTTGCCACCGGCCGCGTCGTTCTGCGCATTGATCTTCTGCTGCAGTGCGTTGACCGTCGTGCTCATCTCTTTGGCGTTATCCGCAGTCTGCTGCGCCAGGTTCTGCAGCACGCCGAAGCGCTGGTCCAGGGTGGACTGGATGCGCTGCACCATGTCCAGCAGTTGTTGCACCTGGGTTTGCAGCTCGATGATTTCCTTCGACGCTGCGCGCGCCGGCATGGGCGCGGAAGCCAGAACCGTGGCAACGAGTGCCACGCCGAGAAGACGATTACGAAACGTTTGCGTTATGTGCATTCTTCACCTATTGAGCCAGATTACAGATGACGGGTCACAGGTTACAGACGCAGCCGCATGCCGGCCGTTTCAATCCATTCAAACCTGATGCGGCTACCGTCATCTGTAACCCGTCATCTTCCAACTGTTCTTACCGGTCCAGCGTGAATCCGGCGCGGCGGTTCTGCTGCCAGCACTCTTCAGTCGACTCGCTGCAGAAAGGCTTCTCCTTGCCGTAGCTGATCACGCGAATGCGGCTGGCAGCCACTCCCGCGGTGACCAGCGCATTCTTCGCAGCGTCGGCGCGATTCTGGCCGAGCGCCAGGTTGTACTCGTTCGATCCGCGCTCGTCGCAGTAGCCGCCAATCACCACCTTCACGTCCGGATGGCCGGCCAGAAAGGAGGCATCCTTCGAGAGCGTCGCCTGCGCGTCGCTGCGCACATCGTAGGTGTCGTAGTCGAAGAAGATGTCCTGGACGTTGGCCTTGAACTCTTCTTCTGCGCTCATGGTGTTCACAGGCACCTGCACAGCAGGCGGTGAGTTCACGCTCACGCGCGCCGTCGCGTCGGCCGTGCCGCCGTCGCCGCGGGCCACAAGATGATAGCTGGTAGATGCGGTTGGGGTCACGGACTTGACGCCCGACGTGGGTACATCGCCGACGCCATCGATGGAGACGCTCGTCGCGTCAGTCGTGCGCCAGGACAGTTGCACCTGGTCCCCGGCTGACACCACGTTGGGCGTGGCTGTGATCTGCGCAGTGGGCGGCAGCGCGGTAGTGGCTGCGGGCGGGGCGGTTTCGGTCGATGGCGGTGGTCCTTTCTTCTTGCATCCTGCAACAGCGACCAGTGCTACAAGCAGGGCAATAGGAACCAGAATTCGATTGAGTCGTTTCAATGGATTGCTCCTTCCGTAAAATCAAGTGTTTCTTTCAGGCGATCCGGCCATTGCTTTCGCGTTCACCGGTCGCCCTCACCCGGCGTTACAGCGCAGGGCTCACAAAAAAGAGGTAAAACGACGGAATCGATCGCAAGTGTTCTGGCCTATATCTCCGTAAACAACGCTGTCGTCAAGGCCGGCCGCTGACTTTTTCAGAACAGGAAGCCGGCGTTTCTGTGCGCCTCAATCCTCCAGTACCGATGATGCTGGGGTTTCGGCAACGATTCCATGATAGTGCAGAAAATCCAGCCAATTAGTGCTGCCTGTTCATATCCAAGGCAGTCCGAACCTCCCGAACATCACTTCAGACTCCAGTTGGGCATAAAGTTGTTTCCCGTGTGGGTGAGCTGATGCTGTTGCGTGCCGTCGGCCAGCATCGTCCAAATCTCTGTGTGGCCGCCGATAGCCCGCTCAAACACAAGATGCCGCCCGTCCGGTGCCCACGAGGGAAAATCGTTGCTGCCCGACTCGTGCGTGAGCTGAAGATAGTTCTTGCTGGCGATGTCGATCACATGGATGTCCACGCCTCCGGGGTCGCCTGGCCCATACTTGCGGTTCCAGCTGAAGGCCAGCAACTGTCCATTGGGAGACCACGAGGGGGACACGGCATAGCCGCCGTCGGTGATGCGCTGAATGTTGCCACCGTCCAGATCCATGGTGTAAATCTGCGGCAGCCCGGTGCGTCCACTCACCCAGGCCAGTTGCGCATTGGTGCGCGGATTCCAGGTGGGTGACACGTCGGGTCCGCGGAAGGTGGTAAGCCGGCGAAGATTCCCACCGCCCGCGTCGGCAGCCCAGATCTCCGGATCACCCGTACGCGATGAGGAAAATGCAATTTTGGATCCGTCCGCCGACCACGCCGGAGACAGGTTGCTTCCGCCTGCCACGCCGGCCGGGAACGCAACCAGGCGGTTCAGTTCCAGGGAAAACATGCGGATAGACCATCCCTCGCGGCCAAGGGAGGCGAACGCGAGCCGCGTGTTATCCGGCGAGATGCGCGGCGAGAGAGAAATGCTGCCCAAATGGGTAATCGCGTGCTGATTCTGCCCGTCGTAATCCATCGCCCATATCTCTTTGGACCCGGTGCGCGAGCTGACGAAATAAATCTTGGTCTCCGCAATGCCGTTGATGCCGCCCCCGAGACGGAGAATGATCTCGTCCGCGAACCTGTGCGCGACGGTGCGCGCCATATCGTCGGTGGCCACTTCGTTGTACTGCTTGCCAAGCACCTGCGGGTTCGCCGTGTTGTGCGCGTCATCGAGCCAGCCGTAGACAACAAGCCGCCCGCTGACAGAAGAAAACGAGCCAAACGCCACCATCGCCGCGCTGGCAGGAGCGTCAGACCACTGCCCCAGGTTGATCTCCTGCGGCGAGCCGGGAGTCGACTGCGGCGACAAGCTCTTCGAGACCAGGTCGAAGATGCCGGCATTGGCAAGGTCGTTATAGAGGGTCGTATCGAAGGTCGCCTTCAACGCCGGTGTCTGCGGATCTCCGCCAACAGGCTTGAAATCCGCCGCTGCTATCCGGATCCGGTCGTTACCGAGATTGGTGCCGGTGTGTACCCAGTCCTGTGCGGACAGTTGGAGTGCTGCAAGACTAACCAGGAGTGATGCAAAGACGAGAGAAATCTTAAAATACATCTTCATGCGCTACGTGGTCCTTCCTCGTGGGAATCGGAAAGGCGCGCCTCATTGCAAGCACGCCAGGACTCAATAAGTACAATCATAGGTCACGTCGAGCCATTGATCGTTGGAGTCTCTCGGCAGCGCACCGAATGTGTCAACCCGCTGCGTCGCTCGCAGGCACGATTGGTCAAGCGTAGGGCTGCCACTGGCCGTATTGACCTTGAAGTTGGAAGGATTGCCCTGGCGATTGACTCGGAAGTAAATCTCCGCGGTAGCCCCCTTGGCCGTGCGCGAGTCCACTTCGTATCGATTCCAGTTCTGGCTCACCTTGCGCTTGATGACTTCCACGTACCATCCGAAACGGCTGCCAAAGTCGCCGTTGGTAATGCTCACTGGTCCGTTGGATGCAGTATTCTGCGACATGGTGGCGCGGGGCAGCACGGAACCAGACTGCTCGCCGAACTGGGCGCGATTGTCCTGCTTCGGTTGCGGCTGGTGCGGCTGCGTCTTGGGCGTGTTCTGCTTCTGCGGCTTTACCTCTTTGCCGGAGATCGGAATAGCGGTCTCGTCCACCTCCTGCTTGGCCTTGGGTTCTGGCGGTGCGGGCGCTTTGCTGGGAGTCTCCGTCATCAGCACATTCTGATTCTGCTGCTCGCTGGGCAGAGGAATCGCATTTGAAACCAGCGTTACCTGGATCGCGCCGCCCGATCCCGGATTGCCCCACAAATTGTGATGGAAAAGGCCGGCGAGAATGCCGTAGTACAGCAGTCCGCCGAACAGAACCCCGTGGAGCACAAGCGAACCCGTGGCCGGCGCGGCGAACGGCTCACGGTCCAGCGCCCGCTCCAACTGCGCTTCTTCATAGCGTTGACCATTCGCCAGAGTGTTCATGCGCTCGCCTGAGACTCTCTCATTTCAAACGCGACCGTGCAACAAAATTTCCGCAATCGATCCACGAACCCTGGGTCTTTGACCGTCTGAATATGTATCGGCCCCGTGCCGCATCCATTCGCTTCTTTGTGGCGAATGGGTGGGAGCGCACAAATCTCAAGGAACGAAATCAAGCGGTCAGAGCCCTAATTCCCGCCGGCCCTGGATGCTTTCGCTTCCAGCGGCTGCGTCACAATGGAGATGTTGGTAATGCCGGCCTGCTTCACCGCGTCCATCACGCTGGCAAAGGCGCCAAACGGAACCTGCTCGTCCGCGCGAAGATAAATCACCTTGTGCGCCGGATCGCCGCCGGAATCAATCAGTTTCTGCGCCAGTTCGTGGACGTTAACAACCTTATCGCCGAGAAAAACCTGCTGTTCGCGGTCGATGGTCACCACTACGCGCTGTTCGGTAATCTCCTTCACCGTCCGCGTCTTGGGCACGGAGACTTCAATCCCCGACTGCAGCACCGGCGCCGTGATCATGAAGATGACCAGCAGCACCAGCACCACGTCCACCAGCGGCGTAATGTTGATGTCCGCCAGCGAGGAGCGTATCTGGCCGTTGCTACTGGTGAAGGCCACCCTAAGCCTCCCTGGAGAATTCGGCTTCCGGACTCCGTGCTGTCGCCGGCGCGCGCACCGGAATCTCCTCAAACGAATTCAGCAGTTCGCGGCAAAAGTCGTCGGTGGCCGCGGCAAACACCCTGATCCTCGCGGTGAACTGGTTGTAAGCCACCACGGCCGGCACAGCCACAAAAAGCCCGGCTGCGGTGGTAATCAGCGCTTCGGAAATGCCGGGCGCAACGGCCCTCAGTGTCGCCGCTCCCGCAGTGCCCAATCCCGAGAACGCATCAATGATCCCCACAACCGTGCCAAATAGTCCGACGAAGGGACTGGTCGCTGCAATGGTCGCGAGCCACGTCATGCGGCGTTCCAGGCTGGTGATGGCCTCACTTGCCGACGTCAGCGCCGAGCGCTCCAGCGGGACAACATTGCGCGGTGGTCCCGACCCGCCTGTCTGCCGCTTGTACGTCTCGTAGACGTCCTCATACACCTGCGCCAGCGGGCTGAATTTGCAGTCGGCGGCAAGCGTGGAAATCTCCTGCAGACGCGTCGCTTTGCGGAAGGCGCGAAGAAACCGGCGGCTGTCTTTTGTAGCCTTGCCGAACAGGGATATCTTCCCCAGAATCACCCTCCACGAGTAGAGGCTGGCAATCAGCAGCAGAACCAGCACGGCCCCGGCCACGGGGCCGATATTGTGGAGCATATCCATCAGCGCTGCGGGCCCGTGGGTCAGCGACGTGTCCGGGGCTGGCGCCGCCGGAGCTGCGCCACTGTCAGCCTGCACGAAGAAGAGGAAGGCAGCAATAAGAATCGGTATTCACCTCAATATCAACGGTATCAGACGCAATGGCCCTGTCCAAGTTATCGATTGGATGCTCCCCGGCGCTTGAAGGGTGTGTTGACGGGTTCGTTCTGCCGCCGTTCCTGTTATGCTGCGCTCGTATTGTCAAGGCTCAGCCCGTCACCTACGATGGTGCAGGCAACTGATCAGGTTCCAAGAGGAACGCCCAAGGATGCTCGTCGAACTGCGCGCGGAAAACTACGCCGTCATCGATCACGCCATCGCTGTTTTTGGCCCCGGCCTCAATCTGCTCACCGGCGAAACCGGCGCTGGAAAATCCATCCTCGTGGATGCGCTGGCCCTGCTCATGGGCGGCAAAGCCTCAGCGGAAGTAGTGCGGCACGGCGCAGACAAGGCCGTCGTCGCCTGCGTATTCGAGTCCACGCCCAACGCCGAGGCCATCCTTGAAGAAAACGGCATCGACTCGGAAGGCAACGAGATCATCCTCCGCCGCGAGATTCTTTCCACCGGCAAGGGCCGCGTCTTCGTCAACAACCAGCCCGCCACGGTTGCCGTCCTCAAGCAGCTTGCTCCGGAGTTGGCCCTGGTCCATGCCCAGACTGAAACTCTGACCAGCTTCGATCAGGCCCAGCAGCGCATCCTCCTTGACCGTTTCGGCGGCATATCCACGGACTCTGTCGCGGAAGCATACGCGCGCTGGCGCACCGCGGCAACCAAGCTCGACGAACTCGTCCAGGGCGAGCAGGACCGCCTTCGCATGGTCGATCTATGGACCTATCAGCACAAGGAGATTGATGCCGCCCATCTTGAGCCCGGAGAAGACGAAGCTCTCGAAACGGAGAAGCGGGTTCTTGCCAACGCGGAGAAGCTCTACACGGCAGCCATGAGCGCCTTCGACCAGCTTTACGAAGGCGGTGCATCCGCCGAATCCGCCCTCCGCGCCGCCCTGCGCAACGTGGAGGAACTTGCCCGCTATGACGGCCGATTCACTGACGCGGCCCAGCAACTCGAGTCTGTACGCGCCACGCTCGGCGACCTCAGCGCCAGCCTTCGCGACTACGCAGAGGGCATCAACGCTTCTCCCGAACGCCTGGCCGAGATTGAAGACCGCCTCGCCGCTCTCGATCGGCTCAAACGCAAATACGGCAAAACTGTCGCTGAGGTCATCGTCTTTGGCGAAGACGTAACCCGCAGATTGGCCGAAGTTGAAGATCGCGACGAAATTCTCAAGGAGCTGCGTGCATCACTCGATGAAGCCGCAACGGCCTATCGCGCCGCTGCCAGCCAGTTGACAGCAGATCGCAAAGCCGCCGCGGCGAAGCTGGCCAAATTGGCAGAAGCCCAAATCAATTCACTCGCCATGAAAGTGCGCTTCGAAGTCGCCACAAGCACACCCGACCTTGATTCGGCCCACGAATCGGCCTGGACTTCAAGCGGCTGGGACCAAGTCGAGTACCGCATCGCCACCAACCCCGGCGAGCCGCTGAAGCCTCTCACCGAAATTGCCTCGGGCGGCGAAATGTCCCGCGTCATGCTGGCCCTCAAGGTCAGTGTGGAAGAGGGCGCGATCAAGCCCAGGAAGAAATCACCCACACCCCGCACTCTCGTCTTCGATGAGATCGACATCGGCATCGGTGGCCGCGCAGCCGATGCCGTCGGGCAAAAACTCAAATCCCTCAGCCGCGGCCAGCAGGTCCTCTGCGTAACTCATCTGCCCCAGATAGCAGCCTTTGCCGACCAGCACTTCCTCATTGACAAGCGCGAAGCGGACGGCCGCACTAAGATGCAAATCAGGCTACTGGATGACCGCGCGCGCACCCATGAAGTAGCCCGCATGTTATCCGGAGCCAAGGTAACTGATACCAGCCTCCAACACGCCGCACAAATGATCGCTGGCAGCCGGTAGAAACCATTCCCCCAGTGTTCGTTGGCTGCCCCAGGTCTCGATTTTGAGACCTGGGATCTCCACCACCCATCGGGACATGCCAATCGGCTATCTTACTTCTTGCCTGTGTGGCCCCGTCCGTCCCGCACCTCGTTGCCTTTGAAGTGGTCAATGTGGTTGATGTCTTTTCCGGCTTCCGCCTTGTCGCCGCGATTTGGCTTTGGACCTGTGTAGCCAGGCGCGACATCGAAGCGGTTATTCACGTGGCCGTGGAAGCCACTCGGTCCGTGAAACCACGGGCCAGCCCCGATAAAGACACCACCCGTAAACCATTCCGGGCCGTAGTATCCATAGGGCGCACAGTCATATGGCGCAACATCGAAGTAGCCGTAAGGGCAATCGGGTGCAACGCCCACGTCCACAGCCACCTGGGCGCCCGCAACCGGCACCGGCGCCCTGTAGCAGGCTAAAGATGTTACGCAAAGTGTCGCAACAGCACATAAGCCAAAATGCTTGAGTTTGTTCATAAATCCTCCGTGCGCCGGTTAAACCGGCAAGGTGTAGTGAATGAAAGTTTCATACGTTGAAGGAGTAGCGAACCACAACGGCCCCGAGTCATGCGGAGCCGCTCGCGAGGGCGGCGACGAAGCGTTGACAG
>Ga0302319_10015938_pt1 | contig 13883 bp, 7 predicted proteins | sample Bog_T0_2_FD_203319 | JGI IMG/M metagenome (GOLD analysis project Ga0302319, IMG submission 203319) | Peat permafrost microbial communities from Stordalen Mire near Abisko, Sweden - Bog_T0_2 | ecosystem: Environmental > Terrestrial > Soil > Wetlands > Peat | place: Sweden: Abisko, Stordalen Mire...
GGATTATGCTTCGACAGCGTCTTCGTAATCGCCGCCGTTAACGTCGTCTTGCCGTGGTCGATGTGTCCGATCGTCCCGATATTGACGTGCGGCTTGCTCCGGTCAAATTTCTCTTTCGCCATGTTCGCTTCACACTTCCAGTTAAAATTCGTTCGTCCTTGTTGGGGAGAAAACTTGAAAATTCAGGGTTGGCCCCGCCCACAGCGGAAGGAACCACTTAGCGGAATAACGGCCAGACGGTTTACAAACGCGGGTACATTTGCGGGGTACTAACACCCATCTTGCAGAATAGCATGAGAGTCCTGCGGCTCGCTAACGGTACTGAAAATCGCCGAACCCGAGCCGCGACTCCAGCGTTTCATTCCGTGCAACTCGCCCGCGCCGCGTCTGACTGAACCGGCAAACGCAGCGGATTGTGCTGCCGAAGATTGGCATTCAGTTGTTTCCAAAGCCCCATCACTTTGCTGAGCGCTTCACAGCTCTCGTTCACCGCTTGCCATTGCGGATCGGTCGGGCGCTGGTCGGCCGCTTCGACACTGTTCAACAGACGCGTGAGGTCGCGATTTACCGGGCCGAGGCCGGGCACGGCCTTGGTCCCGTCTTCCACTGCCTTAAGGTGCTTTTCCGTTTCGGCCGTTTCCTTCTCGTGGTCTTTCTTCTTTTCTTCCAGCGCCGCCTTCAGGGCTTTGACCTTTTGAAATTCGTCGTAAGAAACCTCCACGCCGCTCAGAATACGGCGTGCCAGGGCTAGTTGCGCCTCAAGGTCCGCTTGTTCGGCCTGGACACGTGGATCAAGTTTGACAATCAGCGGCTGCTGCACAATATGGCCATCGCCCCCGTCAAACTCCACGCTGTAAGTCCCGGGCACGACCAGCGGGCCTTGCGGCTGTTGGCGCGGTGTTTCGTGCGGAATGGCGTGATCGGCCAGCGTGTATTCGGTGTATTGCAGAATGGGACCGTAATACGAAGCCGGCAAAGTCTTCGGCGACTCATACCGCAAATCCCAGACAAAGCGGTGCAAGCCCGGCGATTTATCCACCACCGCGGGGTTCGCGAACCAATATTCGGGTACATTCGGCAACGGCAGGTTAGGTTCCTTCGAGACGCCGGTGAACTTCCTCACCACATTGCCGGCGGCATCGCGAATCGTCATCGATGGCTCGTCGGCCGGCGTAGCTTTCAGATAGTAATCGAGAGTGATGCCATCGGGCGGGTTCTTGCCGCTCGGCGTCTCAATCGGCAGCGGCGTATCTTGATAGGTGTCCCAACGCACGCGCAGCGCCGTCGGCGGCTTGAACAGCGTCACGGGCGAGGTAAGCAGTTCACGGTTGAGCTGGCGCAGCGGAGTAATGTTATCGAGAATCCAGAGACCGCGGCCATAGGTAGAGATCACTAAGTCGTCGCCGTGAATCTCCATGTCGGTTACTGGAGTTGCCGGGAGGTCGAGAGTAAGTGGACGCCAATGATCGCCGTCATCAAAGGAAACGAAAACAGTCGTGTCGGTACCGGCAAAAAGCAGTCCTTTGCGAACGGGATCCTCCCTCACCACTCGTACACTCTCGTTGGCCGGCAAGCCCTCGATAATGCTTTGCCAAGTCGCCCCAAAGTCTCGGGTCCGGAGAATCTTCGGAGGAACGGCCTCGCGGCCTGATCCGACAGTGAGATAAACGCTCCCGGCAGAGTGGTGAGAAGGCTCGATGTAGAGGATTTGCGAAGGCTCGGCCAGTCCGGCTGGAGTCACTTTTTGCCAGTGCGCGCCGCCATCGCGCGTGAGTTGGACAATCCGGTTACTCGTTCCCGCCCACATCTCCGCGGCATTCATCGGAGATTCGGCCAGCGCATAGATAGCCGGTGGGCGCGGTTTGTCCGGATTCGTCTCGGATTCGTCAACATGATTCCACTCGGTAAGGTCGGGACTTATCGGCTGCCACGTTTTGCCTTCGTCGATCGTGCGCAAGACTTCCTGGGTTCCGAGGTAGAGAGCATGGGAATCATGCGCGGAGAAAAACAGCGGCGGCATCTGCACTACGCGATATTTGTCTCCCTTTTCAAAAACTGTGGCTGTCTGGCCGGTCTTGCGGTCGTAGCGGACCACCGTGCCATACCAGCCGCCGGAATATATCCAATCGGCGTGTAGCGGGTCGGGGGCTATGAAACAGAATTCGAAGCCGCCCACCGAGATCACATCTTGCTGGGTGATTTCGCCATTGTCACTGCGGCTCGGCACAGACTGCGTGCCGCTGTCTTGCTGCGCCGCGTAGGTGCGGTAAGGAAAGGCCTTGTCAGTCGTCACATGGTAGAACTGCCCCGTTGGCTGGTTATACCAGGAACTCCAAGTTTTGCCGGCATCTACGCTGAGTATGGCGCCTTGATCGACGCCCAGCAGCAGCCGCCTCGGATTGTTCGGATCGATCCACAGCACGTGAAAATCGTCGCCCGAGGGAGCGCCCACATAAGCTTCGAAGGTGTGGCCGCCATCCAGCGAGCGGTATAGCGAGGTCTGCGCGACATAGAGGATATCGGGATTTTTGGTATCCACAAAGATGCGGCTGAAATAGCCGCTTCCTAAAATGCGCGGATCTTTGGTCGATTGCGTCCAGTTTGCGCCCCCATCGTCGGACCGGTAGAAACCCTGCTCCATGACAGCATAGAGCCGGCGGCCATCGGTTCCGGGAGCTATAACAATACCCAAACGGCCGCGGTCTTTGGCAGGAAGACCTTGCGTGATGAGCGGCTGCCAGGTCGAGCCCTCGTCGGTTGACTTATAAAGCAGCGAGTCAGCCGCTTTGCCGTTGCGCTTCCCGCCGGATGCCGGCACAAACAGGGATGCATAAAGTACCCGAGGAATAGCCGGGTCAGAAGTGAGATCGTAGACACCGGCCGTTTCATCATTACGCAAAGTTTGCACCCAGCTTTTGCCGCCGTCCGCCGACTTGAACACGCCGCGCGATATGGAGAACGTCTTGGTAGGTACAGGTCGCGAGAAGACATTGACACCGATCGAGTTCGCCCCCGCGATCAGGATGTCCGGGTTGTGCGGATCGACGATGACAGCTTGGATGAAGCGCGTGTTTTCAAGACCGGCGTGCGTCCACGTCGCGCCTTCATCGCTCGATTTATAAACGCCGTCACCCGCGGTTTGTTCCCCAGTGCCGGCGTAAATGATTTTGCTGTCCGAAGGCGCGATCACCAGCGCGCCAATGGAAGCGATTCGTTCCTTGTCGAAGATCGGATTCCAAACGTGCCCCGCGTCGGTCGTCTTCCAGATGCCGCCGCCCGGTGTACCGAAGTAGTAGACGTTGGGATTGTCCGGTACGCCGGCAACGGATGTGACGCGCCCCGCGCGGAAGGAACCGATGAGCCGCCACTGAAGCGGGCTCAGCACAGAGGTGTCAAGGTCTTGAGAGAAAGAGAACGAAGCAATGAGGAAAAGGCTGGATATGAAGGCGGCGCTTGATTTCATGATTCTTTTGCCTGGAGACTAGGGATAAAGAAGACTATAGCGTGATGCGCTCCACGGGATAGACTTGACTCATGAATGATGTTTCGCCTGATGTCCTTGCCCGAGCGCGCAAGGTCAAGCTTTTCCTGATGGATGTGGATGGCACATTGACAGATGGTGGAGTCTGCCTGATCTCTACCACCTCCGCGGATGGCTCGCTAGCAGCCGTGTCCGAGATGAAGGTCTTCAGCGCGAAAGACGGTCGAGGTCTTTCGCTCGCGCACACTATGGGCATCCAGACGGGATTCATTACGGGTCGGCGATCACCCGCGGTCAGCAAGCGCGCGGAGGAACTGAAAGTGACCTTTGTTTATCTGGGTCAGGCCAACAAGACCAAAGCGTTCGAGGAATGTCTGCAGAAAGCCGGAGTCACAGAAGAGGAAGTGGCTTATATGGGCGATGATTTACCGGACCTTCCCTTGGCGCGGCGCGCCGGCTTGGCCGTGTCCGTGGCCGATGGAGCAGACGAATTGAAAGCGGCTTGCCACTATACGACAAAACAACTCGCCGGTCGCGGGGCGGCGCGCGAGGTAGTGGAATTAATTCTCAAGGCGCAGGGCCGATGGGACGAAGCCGTGCCCTTGGCCTTGGCTTGATGAGCCCTCACTTCTCCGGCAGAGCAAAAGCAAACAGCGCCGCTCCCGCCGGTATCGCCACATACTGCCGCCCGGCTACAGAGTAAGTCATCGGCGTCGCGTAAATGGCGGCGCCGAGTTGTATATGCCAAAGATCTTTCCCCGTAAGAGCATCGAAGGCAATAAAGTTTCCTTCTGAATCTCCGCCGAAGACAATGCCGCCGGCGGTCGAAAGCGCGCCGCACCAGGGAGGCGAAGTGTAGGGGAATTCCCACCTCTTCTGACCCGTAAAGGGATCGAGAGCCCGCATCGCGCCCGAGGTCTTCTCGCCTTTGGCGGGCACGTAAATGCTCCCGATAAAATCATGCCCTTCGTGATACTTCTGCGGAGCGCCGGTAAAGGTGTCACACTCCACCGATGAGGAAACATAGAGAAGCGTGGTCTGTGGGTCATAAGAGGGCGAGAACCAGTTGGTTGCTCCCAGCGCGCCGGGGCACGTACGAATTCCAGTCGCGTTGGGCTCACTGCCCGGAGCAATTACTGGCCTGCCGTCGGCCGCTATCTCCGTCGCCCAAGTGACTTCCCCAAAAGCTTTGGCGGAGAGGAACTGGCCGTTCGCGCGGTCGAGCACATAGAGGAACCCATTGCGATTTGCTTGCAGGAGCAACTTACGCGGCTGGCCTTGCCAATCGGTGTCCACCAACACCGGAGTTTGCGTCGCATCGTAATCGTGCAGATCGTGCGGCGTGAACTGGAAATGCCATTTAAGTGCGCCGGTATCGGCGTCCAACGCGAGCATCGAGTTGCTGTAGAGGTTGTCTCCTTTTCGCTCAGCGCCATAGTCGCTCGGTGAGGGATTGCCAGTCGGCCAATAAATAAGATTGAGCTCCGGGTCGTAGGAACCGGTCACCCACGCCGGCGCCCCGCCCGTCTTCCACGAATCGCCGCTCCAGGTTTCGTGGCCGGGCTCGCCAGGAGCAGGCACGGTGTTGAAACGCCAAAGGCGCTGGCCCGTAGCGGCGGAGTACGCGTCAATAAACCCGCGCACGCCATATTCGCCGCCCGAGATGCCGACAATAATTTTGTCCTTCACCACCAACGGAGCCATGGTGAATACATAGCCGGCGCGGTAATCGGCGGCTGTTACGTCCCACACCACGTTGCCGGTTTTGCTGTCTAAGGCGATGACGTGCGCGTCAAGAGTGGCCATGAAGAGGCGGTCGCCGAGCGCTGCGAAGCCGCGGTTGACCATGCCGCAGCACGCTTGCACCTTATCGGGCAGGCTGCGTTGATAGCGCCAGATGGCGCGTCCCGTGCGGGCATCCAAGGCAAAGGCGCGGTTGTCCTGGCCGGTGCCGTAAAGAACGCCGTCGATCACCAACGGGGTGGTTTCAAACTGCCCGAGCGAGCCGGTTTGAAAGACCCACCGTGCCGAAAGACTTGCCGCGTTAGCTTGCGTGATCTGATCCAGAGTGCTGTAGCGCCAACTTTGGTAACTGCCCGCATAAGTAAGCCAGTTCTGGGGTTCTTGGGAGGAATTGAGAATCCTATCGTTTGTGACCTGCGCCAATAGAGGGAGATTGAAAAGCAGTAAGCCGCAAATTCTACGAAGTGTCAAGTTATTCTCCCCGCAAACTGGCTAGATAAGCTAATAAGTTCTGTAATTCAAGAGGCCCGAGTGTGTCTGCCGTGTAAGCGGGCATGAGTGAGCGGCGTTCGTGGCGAACCTCGGATAACTCGCGCTTTTCAAGAAGGTGAAGCTGGTCGTCTTCTCCCAGCAGCTGAATGGTGAAAGCGTCCTCGTTCTTGGCAACGCCCGTGATGCGGCTTCCGTCGCGAGTGACGACGATGACAGTGTCGTATTCGAGCGGAATGCCGTAATGATTATTAGGATCGGTATAACCGAGACTGAGTTCCTTATTGGGTTTGCGGATGGAATCCGTGAGATAGGCGAGCGAGCGAGCCGCCCCAACGCGGCTGAGATCAGGGCCCAAATGGCCGCCGCGCCCTTTGACCATATGGCAGCTCGCGCAGCGTTCCTTGCTGAAGAACAACCGTTCGCCGGCAATAGCATCGCCGGGAACAACTGTTGTTGCTGCGTGATTCAGTGATCGGAGATAAGCAACTAGCGCCCAAGTCTCGCTATCTTCAAAAGGATTCGCGGGCATCTCCGTTCCCGCCACTCCCTGGCTGATGGTGCGGAAAATCGCTTCGTCGCTGCCGCCATGCAGCCAGCGCCCTTGCGTGAGATCGGGTCCGCGCCCACCTCCAGCGGCGTCGAAGCCGTGGCAGAAAGAGCAGTTCGCGCGAAACAACGATTCGCCCTCGCGAATGGCCGCCTTGTCGCCGCTCTGCGCGCCGAGCGGCATACAAAGAAGGAGGCCAAGCAGAAGTGTGAAATTGTGCCAAACCATACGGCGCATAACGGGAGCTTTTATCCTACCGTGAATGCCATGCCGGTTTTAACGGCCAAAACGGTAAGCCAGCCACCAGCTAAAAATGAAAATGGGAATCGTTGCGGCAAGCGCCCACCAAATAGGCAGCAGGAAATCGGCCAGCAAGCCTAAGACTGTGAATGTAAGCCAAAGGACCTTGCGTTCCATGTCCCAAGTGTACTTGCTTTTGCCGCTGATGTACTACAAATAGGGTTGAGGTCCGATTTCCAAGCGGCGTCATATTTCTATGTCTAGTTGTACGGTCGGCATTCTTGTTCCCCCCCATATTTCGGCTCTTAAAGGCTATGAGCCGGGATTAAGCGCGGAGGAGATTCAGCGGCGCTACGGATTAGAGCGGGTTGTCAAACTTGCTTCGAACGAGAATCCGCTGGGCAGTTCGCCGGTGGCCATTGAGCGGGCTCGGCAGGCGCTCACCAAACTGTCGCGTTATCCTTCCGGCGGTTTGGCGTTGCGGCGGAGGCTGGCTGAGTTATACAGCGTTCGGGTTGAAAATGTCATTGCGGGTTCGGGCAGCGAAGGAATTATTTCCAACATCGTACGCACATTCCTGAGCGATGAAGACGAAGTGCTCACCACCGAAGCGGCGTTTCTCGGATTTCAGGTGCTCGCTCGCGGGCGCGGGGTGGCCTACCGCACGGTTCCCTATCGCGCTTGGCATTACGATTTAACCGCACTGGCGGATGCGATCAGTCCGAAAACCAAGCTGATCTATCTGGCCAATCCGAATAATCCCACCGGCACCTTTTTCGCGCGCCAGGCGTTTGAGCAGTTTCACAGACGAGTACCGGAGAGAGTGTTGATCATTTTGGATGAGGCGTATTACGAGTTCGGCGTAGTGGAGCAGTCGTATCCGGACTCCATGCATTACCGCTTCGATAACGTGATCACGCTGCGGACGTTTTCGAAAGCTTATGGGCTAGCGGCGGCACGGGTGGGTTACGGCTTCGCTCATGAAGATCTCATCTCTGTGCTGCTGAAGGTGAAGTTGCCGTTTGAGCCCAGCGGGCCGTCGGAAGCGGCGGCGTTGGGTGCGCTCGAAGACCGCGAGTTTATGATTCGTGCCGTAGCGAATAACGCTAAAGGCTTGGCGCATCTTACGAGAAACTTGCGCGAGATGAATTTCGACGTAGTTCCCTCGGCGGGAAACTTCGTCATGATCGTGCTCGGAACCGAGCGACAGGCTCAGAGCATTTTTCAAACCTTATTGGAACGCGGCGTCATTATTCGGCCGCTCGCCACCACCGGTTTGACAAACTGCCTGCGAGTTTCAGTGGGAACGCCGGAAGAAAACGACTGCTTTCTGGAAGCGTTGCGAGCTATTTCGAACGATGGTGTACTGTGACACTAGAGAAATAGAACCCGCGCGAGCGATGGTTTCGCTCGCAGCCCCCATGTTGCGGCGCGTCGTACTTGATCGCGCGGGTGGCAAGAGGGATGGATGGGCACAAGAGTCGCTCTGAATCACCAGACGAACTACCAATACGACAGACGCATTACCCTGGGTCCGCAAGTGGTGCGATTGCGGCCGGCGGCGCATTGCCGGACGCCCATCTCCAGCTATTCGCTGAAAATCAAGCCCGCCAAACATTTCATTAACTGGCAGCAAGATCCACTGGGAAATCATTTGGCGCGGCTTGTTTTTCCGGAGCCCACGAACGAGTTTTGCGTGGAAGTGGATTTGATCGCGGAACTATCGGCGGTGAATCCGTTTGACTTCTTCCTGGAGCCGTACGCCGAGCAGTTTCCGTTCGAATACCCGCCGGAATTGGCCCGCGATCTTGAGCCCTATCTAAAGCCTTCGCCAGCCGGGCCGTTGCTTCAAAACTTCGTGGCCAGCATTTCGCGAACGCCCCGTGCGACGGTTGGCTTTCTGGTTGATTTGAATCGCGCGGTACGCGACGAGATCGGCTATCTTGTTCGCCTTGAATCGGGCATTCAAACGGCGGAAGAAACGCTCGATAAAGGCTGCGGTTCATGCCGCGATTCTGGCTGGCTCTTGGTCGAAATTCTGCGGCAACTGGGTTTGGCGGCGCGTTTTGTCTCGGGCTATCTGATTCAACTCGCCTCTGAGACAAACAAGAACGACACCGCCGACTTACACGCCTGGGCGGAAGTGTTTTTGCCGGGAGCTGGCTGGATTGGCTTGGACGCCACGTCGGGATTGATGGCCGGCGAAGGGCACATTCCGCTGGCTTGTACGCCCGACGCGACGGATGCGGCCCCCATTACGGGAACGGTTGAAAGGGCGGGAGTCGACTTTAGCTTTTCGATGACCGTGCAGCGTTTGATGGAAGCGCCGCAATTCGCGGAACCGGTGAGAGACCGCCAATGGGCCGAGGCGCAAGCAGTCGCGCACAAAATCGACGCCGATTTGCGGGAGGGCGATGCACGGCTCACAATGGGCGGCGAACCCACCTTTGTGGGCGCTGAGAATCCGGATGATCCGCAATGGAATGCCGCGGCGCTGGGTCCGGAAAAACGCAAGTTGGCGGAGAACCTGATTCGCGGACTGCGTGAGAAGTTAGCACCGGGAGCCTTGCTGCATTTTGGCCAAGGCAAATGGTATCCGGGGGAACCCCTTCCTAGATGGGCGCTGCAATGCGCGTGGCGCGCCGACGGCGTGCCGGTTTGGGAGAACATCAGTCTAATTGCGCTGCCGGAACACGATTACGGCTACGGCGACAAAGACGCCAAGGATTTTATAGAAGCTTTAGCGCGGCGCTTGGAAGTGCGCTCCACCAACGTTATGCCCGCGTATGAGGATACTTTTTATTACCTCTGGCAGGAACGTAAGCTGCCGGTAAACCTTGAGGTGGCGGATTCAAAATTGGCCGATGCCCGCCAGCGGGAAGAATTGATGCGGGTCTTCGACCATGGCTTACTGAAACCCGTTGGGTATGTTTTGCCAGTGCGGCGGCGGCAACGCGATGGGCAGCGATATTGGTCCAGCCAGCACTGGTTTCTGCGGCCAGACCGGCTCTTGTTGGTGAATGGCGATTCACCTATCGGCTTCCGCTTACCGCTAGAAAGTTTGCCGTGGGTTGAACCTGACGAGATTGAGTACGATTACGAAGACGACCCGTTCGCGCAGCGCGAAAAGTTGCCGCCTCATCCAACACGACGCACCGAACTATTCGATAAAGAGCCGCCTGAAGATCCCCAGCCGGCTGCGCCACAGCGCGGGAAATCCGCCGGCGAAACCATCCGGCCCGCCCTATGTGTGGAAGCGCGCCAAGGACGGCTGCATGTCTTCCTGCCTTACGCGCCGAAACTGGCCGATTATCTGGAGGTGATTGCGGCCGTCGAAGACACCTGCGCGCATTTGCACAAGCCGGTGTGGCTGGAGGGCTATGCGGCGCCTTCCGATCCGCGATTGAAAACGTTTAGCGTCACGCCCGATCCCGGCGTGATTGAAGTGAACTTGCCGCCGGCGGCGAGTTGGGATGAACTGGAGAGTTTCAATCAAATTGTTTTCGCAGAAGCCGAAGCGAATCACCTGAAGGCCGAGAAGTTCGCGGTGGATGGTAAACACACGGCGACGGGCGGGGGGAATCATATTGTGATTGGCGGACCGACGGCCGCCGACAGTCCTCTGCTGCGGCGTCCGGACCTTTTGCGCAGCATGATCGCCTTCTGGCAGAATCATCCATCGCTGTCTTATTTGTTTTCCGGCGTTTTCATTGGGCCAACGAGCCAATATCCGCGAGTAGATGAAGCGCGCATGGATTCGTTGTATGAATTGGAGATTGCCTTTAGCCAGTTGCCGGCGGGTGATTGCCCGCCTTGGCTGGTGGACCGGCTCTTCCGAAATTTATTGGTGGATATGACGGGGAACACGCACCGCGCGGAGTTCTGCATCGACAAGCTTTACCCGCCGCAAGGGTCGGGCTCGCGGCTCGGTCTGCTTGAGATGCGCGCGTTTGAGATGGCGCCGAACGTGAGGATGGCGCTGCTGCAATCGCTGCTGATTCGCGCTTTGGTGGCGGCGTTTTGGAAGCAACCCTATAAGCACGGGTTGGTGCGCTGGGGTACGGCACTGCATGATCGTTTTCTGCTGCCGCATTACGTGCGGCAGGATTTTCAGGATGTCACGGCGTATCTGGCGGAATCGGGCTATGCTGTTTCGGCCGAATGGTACACGCCGCAGTGGGAGTTTCGTTTTCCGAAAATCGGCAACATCGCGGTGGGGCCGGTAGAGCTGGAGTTACGGCAAGCGCTGGAACCGTGGCATGTTTTGGGCGAAGAAGCCAGCGGCGGCGGCACGGCCCGGAACGTTGATTCTTCGCTTGAACGGGTGCAGGTCAAAGCCGGTGGTCTAACGGAAGGCCGCTACCTCATTATTTGCAATGGGAGGCACGTTCCGCTGCATCCAAGCGGGGTTCCCGGCGAAGGTGTGGCCGGGGTGCGGTTCCGCGCTTGGCATCCAGTTACCTGCTTGCACCCGACAATTCCCGTGCAGGCGCCGTTGGTGTTCGATATCCTCGACTTATGGAATGGGAGATCGATTGGCGGTTGCACCTATCATGTGGTTCATCCAGGGGGCCGAGCGTATACGACGCGTCCGGTGAATGCCGCTGAAGCGGAAAGCCGGCGGCAGGAGCGTTTTCAAAGTTTCGGGCACACGCCCGGAGCTATGGTTGCTCCTGTTGAGGAGTTGAACGCCAACACCCCCATGACACTTGATTTACGTTGGCCCGCGTCCGGCCAGACGCGCTCCGCAAGCGTGGCTAATGCTTCATGATTTCGAACCTGCTACAAGCGTCTCTGCACGACCCGGCTGTCTTCGATGAACTGACGGCCGACGGCGTGACGCCGCGCGAGCACTGGTCCGGCTTCATACAATCCCTGAGCGAACTCGGCCCCGACGAACTAGAGAAGCGGCTGGTGCGAGCCGAACGTCGCATTCGCGAAAACGGCGTTACCTATAACGTGTACGGCGATCCTCTGGGGGTCAGCCGGCCCTGGAAGATCGATATCGTGCCGCTGTTGATTCCAGCAGATGAGTGGCGCTTCGTGGAAAAAGGAATTATCCAGCGCGCGGAGCTTTTGAATCAGATCTTGCAGGATATTTACGGAGACCAGAAACTGCTGGCCAGCGGACGGTTGCCGGCGGCGTTGGCCTATGCCAACCCGGCTTTCTTGCGGCCATTAGTTAAGGTTGGCGTTCCGAAACAGACGTATCTTCATCTGCTGGCGGTGGATTTGGCGAGGTCGCCGGATGGGCAGTGGTGGGTTTTGGCCGATAGGACACAAGCGCCGTCGGGTGCGGGCTATGCGTTAGAAAATCGCACCATTGTCGGCGATATTTTGCCCGATATGTTTCGCGCGAGCAACGTGCAGCGGCTGGCGCCATTCTTTCGCGCCCAGCGCGACGCGTTGTTCAACCTAGCGCAGAAGAGTCACCCGCGAATTGTTTTGCTGACGCCGGGGCCCTTCAACGAGACGTATTTCGAGCACGCGTACCTGGCGCGCTATCTAGGCTTCACACTCGTGGAGGGCGCCGATTTGACGGTGCGCGACCGGCGCGTGTACCTCAAGACGGTGAACGACCTGCAGCAGGTGGACGTAATTTTGCGGCGGGTGGACGACAGTTTTTGCGATCCATTGGAATTACGCGCCGATTCCATGTTGGGAGTGCCGGGGCTAGTGGAAGCGGTGGCGGCGGGCAATGTGAAAGTGGTCAATAGTTTGGGTAGCGGCACGATTGAAACGGCGGCCATCATGCCGTTTCTGCCCGGGCTCGCGCGCCATCTTCTTGGGGAAGATCTCAAGCTGCCGTCGGTAGCAACATGGTGGTGTGGACAAGATTACGCTTTGGATTGGGTCTTGCGCCACCTTGACAGTGTGGTGATCAAACCGGCGTTTCCGACGCGCGCGATGGAGCCGGTGTTCGGCATGGATCTGGCGAAGGACGAGAAGCAGCGGCTAGCCGGGCTGCTGAGCGCGCATCCGATGGATTACGTGGCGCAAGAGCAGGTGGCGCTTTCCACCGCGCCGGTTTGGGATAACGGAAGTCTGCTGCCGCGTAGCGTGGTGTTGCGTACCTATGTTTTGAATACGCCCAATGGCTGGGTTGCCATGCCGGGCGGACTGGTTCGCGCGGCAGGTTCGGACGGGCCGGTTGTTTCCATGCAGCGCGGCGGACACAGTAAGGATGCCTGGGTTTTGTGGGACGGGCCGATTGACACATTCAGCATGTTGCGGCCGCGCGGCGAATCGTTGCAATTGCGGCGCGGTTCAGCCGACTTGCCAAGCCGTGCCGCCGACAACCTGTTTTGGCTGGGGCGATACGCCGAACGCGCGGAGAACATGGCGCGCCTGCTGCGGACGCTCATTACCAGAGTGCGGCGGGCGAGTGAGGCGGAGCTAGGTTGTCTGTTGCGGCTGCATAGCTGCCTCGATTCACGCCACAGCATTTTGCCGAAGCGGCGGACGGCGGACGCCAACGAACTGGAGAAAGAGATCATCTCGTTCATGACCGATGCCGAGCGGCCCGACAGCCTGGCGGCGACACTCGACGAAGAGCACAGAGTGGGGGGCAGCGTGCGCGAGAGACTCTCCGCCGATATGACTCGCCTGATCAGTCAGTTGAACGACTGCGTACAGGTGCAGGAGTACATGTTGTTTGTGGAATACTCGGCGGTGCTGACGGGCTGCCTGGAATTGCTTTCGGCGTTCTCTGGGATGGAGCGCGAAAATATTACGCGCGGGCCGGGTTGGTTGTTTATGAGCCTCGGACGGAGGCTGGAACGCGCGATGTATTCGCTGCGCCAAGTTCGCGAGATTACTAAACCGCTGGCGGAGGACGAATGGCCACTGCTCGAACACTTACTCGAAGTGGCCGACAGCTCGATGACCTACCGGTCGCGCTATTTCACCACATTGCAGCCGGTGGCGGTGATGGACGTTTTGATGGCGGATGAAAGCAATCCGCGCTCACTTAACTTTCAGCTAGGTCACTTAGCCGACCTATACCAGAAGCTGCCGCGCCACGTGCCGGAAGATCTGCACGCGATGCAACACATGGTGTCCTTGTTGCGTAGCTTTACGCTGCAAGAGATTGAGTACCCGCTGCCGGGAGCGCCAGAGAGGAAAGGGAATTCGGACGAGCGGTTGCGGCTGCACCGCGCCCTGAGAGAGTTTGCGGTATTCCTGCCCACATGGTCGAATAACTTATCGAACACTTACTTCAGCCATGCACGCGGATTGCCGACGACGATAGGCGAATGAGGTACCGAATTGTCCACCGGACGGCGTACAAGTATAAGTATTCGGTTGCGCTCGGAAACCATGTGGCGTGCCTTACGCCACGGACGCTGACGCATCAACACTGCCGAGACACCAAGCTGC
>Ga0302319_10015939_pt1 | contig 13882 bp, 10 predicted proteins | sample Bog_T0_2_FD_203319 | JGI IMG/M metagenome (GOLD analysis project Ga0302319, IMG submission 203319) | Peat permafrost microbial communities from Stordalen Mire near Abisko, Sweden - Bog_T0_2 | ecosystem: Environmental > Terrestrial > Soil > Wetlands > Peat | place: Sweden: Abisko, Stordalen Mire...
GCCCTGGGTTTGCCGATGCTGCTGACGTCCAACCTCGCAATCGTCCTCTTCGGGCTCGCTTTGGTCGCGATCGGAACGTTTTTCGCGCAAGCCGTCGCGACGGGGTTCATCGGGCAGGCCGCGCGTTCCGATCGCGGCGCCGCCAGCGGCATGTATCTGGCCTGCTATTTTTCCGGCGGCCTCGCCGGGACCGCGATCCTGGGACCGGTTTTCGATCGGTTTGGCTGGCCCGCTTGCGTCATCGGCGTCGGTTGCGTGCTCGCGCTGGCGGCTTCGCTGGCGACGCGCATGAGGGTGGGGACGGCGGCCGCGGCGTGAAAGGGTAAGGGCTTGATGGGACGAGGGGGCATATACCTGGGACAGGCTCGGCCGTCTCCAGACGGCGGAGCTCAAGTTGGCGCCAATGGGACCGGGCTCGGCCATGACCCAATCTCGTTTGCGGCCATTTGGCGTCGTTTGGTCCTGTTTCGTCTGGTTCGCGCCAGATTGGCTTTGCCGCCGCGCCTTGCCGTTGCGGGGCTCCCCTGCTATGCCGCGCGAAATTCCCACTTTCGCCAGGATCGCTCATGGCCGCGCGCCAATTCGTCTATCACATGCAGGGCCTGACCAAGACCTGGCCGGGCGGCAAGAAGGTGCTGGAGAACATCAACCTCTCTTTCTACCCCGAAGCCAAGATCGGCGTGCTCGGCGTCAACGGCTCGGGCAAGTCGACGCTGCTGCGCATCATGGCGGGCATCGACACCGAATTCGTCGGCGAAGGCTTCGTCGCCGAAGGCGCCAAGGTCGGCTACCTTCCCCAGGAGCCGCCGCTCGATGCCTCGCTCGACGTGCGCGGCAACGTGATGCTCGGCGTCCGGGACAAGCAGGCGGTTCTCGACCGTTACAACGAACTGGCGATGAACTATTCCGACGAGACCGCGGACGAGATGAACCGGCTCCAGGACGTGATCGAGGCCAAGGGCCTGTGGGATCTCGACAGTCAGGTCGAACAGGCGATGAGCGCGCTGGGCTGCCCGCCCGACGAGGCCGACGTGACCACCCTCTCCGGCGGCGAGCGCCGCCGGGTCGCGCTGTGCAAGCTGCTGCTGGAAAAGCCCGAACTGCTGCTGCTCGACGAACCGACGAACCACCTGGACGCCGAGACGGTGAACTGGCTCGAAGGACATTTGCGCGCCTATCCGGGCGCCATCCTGATCGTCACCCACGATCGCTATTTCCTCGACAACGTCACCGGCTGGATTCTCGAACTCGATCGCGGCAAGGGCATCCCCTACGAGGGCAATTATTCGTCCTGGCTGAAACAAAAGCAGAAGCGGCTCGACCTCGAGCGCGCCGAAGACCAGGCGCGCGCGCGCGCGCTCGCCGACGAAAGCGAGTGGATCGCGGCTTCGCCCAAGGCGCGGCAGAGCAAATCCAAGGCGCGCGTCGAGCGCTACGACGAACTGGTCAAGAAGCAGGCCGAGCGCACCCAGACTTCGGGCGTGCAGATCGTCATTCCGATCGCCGAGCGGCTCGGCAACAACGTCATCGACTTCGAGCACCTTTCGAAGGGCTTTGGCGACAAGTTGCTGATTGAAGACCTTAGCTTCAAGCTGCCGCCGGGCGGCATCGTCGGCGTCATCGGGCCGAACGGCGCCGGCAAGACCACGTTGTTCCGCATGGTCACCGGCCAGGAGACGCCTGATTCCGGCGTGATCAAGATCGGCGAGTCGGTGAAACTCGGCTATGTCGATCAGTCCCGCGACGCCCTCGATCCGAAGAAGACCGTCTGGGAGGAGATCTCGGGCGGCTACGACATGATCTATGTGGGAAAACGCGAGATCCCTTCGCGCGCTTATTGCGGCGCCTTCAATTTCAAGGGCGCCGACCAGCAGAAGAAGGTGGGGATGCTGTCGGGCGGCGAACGCAACCGTGTGCATCTGGCCAAGATTTTGAAGAGCGGCGCCAACCTGCTGCTGCTCGACGAACCCACCAACGACCTCGACGTCGACACCTTACGCGCCCTGGAAGAGGCGCTTTTGGAATATGCCGGTTGCGCCGTAATCATCAGCCACGATCGCTTCTTCCTCGACCGCATCGCCACCCATATTCTCGCCTTCGAGGACGACAGCCACGTGGAATGGTTCGAAGGCAACTTCGGCGATTACGAGGAAGACAAGAAGCGTCGGCTCGGCATCGACAGCGTGATTCCCCATCGACTGAAATACAAGAAATTTTCGAGGTAATAGCCTTCTCCCGCCTGGCGGGAGAACAGCCTTCAGAGGGACTCGAAGAAGGAGACGTCGTTGGTTGTGGTTTCGATACGCGTCGCCAAACGAACGGGTCGTACATCATGTTCGACGCGCCCGCGTCCGGCCAGAACGGCGCCCGATCCAATAGGATCGGCACTTGACATTCCCGCGCACGCGGGAATCCAGGGCCACCGCACGTCGTGTCCCTCTGGATCACCGCTTTCGCGGCGATGACCAGTCAGATTGATAGGATACCTCTATAGACCGATGCGAGGCTGTGGAGTCTCGGAACCTTCAGTTTAGGACCGTATTGACGAGGATAGCTATACGGCGCCAACGTGAAGGTTGCGAAGCCGGTTTCAAAGTGACGACAGATCGACTATCGTTTCACCTTGAGTTCCTCTGGGATAGGGAAGCGTACTTGATTCTTATGGAGCAAGCCTATATTCCGACGGACATATGTTTTATGGAAACGCGGCCATAACCTCATTTTTCGATCGCTTTCGTCGACGACGTCCTGTCGATACCCGTAACGCTTCGGCTCAATCCGCCGTTCCCGAAGGCGTGAGACTATATGTTATCGGGGATATACATGGACGCGGCGACTTACTCGAGGCTCTCGCCCGACGAATCGAGGCGGACAAAATGGGCGTTACGATCGAGACCAAGGCGGTGTTTCTCGGCGACTTCATCGACCGTGGATCCCAATCCGCCGCGGTGCTGGAACGGTTGAGCACGGGAGCATTCCCGACGCCGTTCGTGGCGCTTCGCGGCAACCACGAACAAACCATGCTCGATGCTTTTGACGACGAAAGCGTATTCGAATCGTGGCGCCATTTCGGCGGCCTCGAAACTCTGGCGTCCTACGGGGTCGACGTCTCGCAGGTCATGCGCGGGGTCGGCTACGATAAAGCGCGCCAACAAATGGTCGACAAAACCCCCATTGCCCATCGGCGATTCGTGGACTCATTGCCCCTAACTCACGAACTCGGCGGTTATTTCTTTTGTCACGCCGGAATTCGGCCCGGCGTGGCGCTCGGACGTCAATCCCCGGCGGATTTGATGTGGATTCGCCAGGAATTTCTCAATTCAGACGTCGATCATGGAAAAGTCGTGGTCCACGGGCACTCCCCGGTTTCGCAACCGGAAATACGGATCAACCGCATAAATATCGACACGGGGGCCTATGCCACCGGCGTATTGACATGCCTCGTCCTCGAAGGAACGACGCGTCGTTTCATCACGACCTGACCGCAATGCGGTTCCGTCAAATGAGCTTCCCTGACGCGAACTTGCCAATTGCCGGCGGCGACGGGGAGCGCCGACCAAGCCCCGGTCCGGCGCGCCCGCCATTTATCTCGGCGCCTGCAACGACCAATTGAAAAACCGTGAGGCCCTCGCCGCCGGGCTTGCGACCGACTGCGGCGAAATCGCAATCGCGCATCGCTGTGTTGCGCAGAAACGCCCGAAGCTCCCCGGCGCCATAAGGCTCGCGCTGCGGATCCGCCTGAACGGAGAGCGGGTCGCCTTCAGGCCGCGCTCGCCGCCAATCCGCCCGCCCCCACAGTCTCACACGAAGCTGCCGCTTAATTGAGCACCCTGCTACGCACCCAGATTCGGGTTGACGTTTTCCGTAACTGAGCTATACCTAACCAAAGGTTAACCGTTTTGGTACATTGAGGCATTCTGAAAGTTGCCGATGAGTTTGATGGTGAAAATCGGGTCCGCAGCGATCATCTTGGGTATAGGGCTTCTATTGTCGGCGTGCGACGAGCTTTCGGGGGCAATCTCGGACTCGCGAACTGCGACTGTAGCGGTGGTCCCGCCCGCAACCTCTCCGAAATTGCAGGGCGGTGACAAAATCCGCGTCACCGTATTTGGCGAAGACAAGCTTACTGGCGAATATGACATTGATCCGGGCGGATTTGTTTCACTGCCGTTGGCGGGGACCTTACATGCCGCTGGCTTGACAAAGACTCAATTTGAAGATGTCTTGACGAAGAAATATGTAGGTAGTTACCTTCGCGACCCAAAGGTGACTGTGGATATTGCAAGCTTTCGACCTTTCTATGTGCTCGGAGAGGTTCAAAAGCCGGGTGAGTATCCCTACAAAAGCGGCCTTACGGTGATGAGCGCCATAGCTGTTGCTGGCGGACAGACCTATCGAGCGAGTAATTCGTCAATACTTATCAAACGCGCAGCTGAGACAGAATTGAAGACCTACGATCTCAACGCCGACGTACCTATTTATCCCGGAGACATATTACGGTTGCCGGAGAGGTACTTTTAGGTATTGGCTGTCGAATTATTTTTTGACTTATCATTTTTTCTGAAGCGGCCCATAAACCGATTGGAGATAGGTTCAGTGCGCAGTGTTGTGGGTTGTAAAACCAAATATAAAATCTGGTTTGGGAGGAGGCGTCGGGACGGCATAATTTGTTTCGAATGAGGAGCGTGGGTTGTTCAATTTCCGCCATTGGCGTTTTGCAGGCAGGCTCTGTTTAAGGAGCTTCGCGCAAACGTCAAAGTTGCTTCCGAGGAAGCGCCGCCCGATCTGGCTTTGCGTTTTACCGAGCGCGTTGGGGCTGTCGCTGTTTTCCTCCCAAGCATTGGCGCAGGCCGCGCCTCCCATTCCTGTTCCTGCTGGGAATACGGATTTCCTAAATCTGTTGTCGCCGGCGCCGACAGCCGGCGCAACGTCGATTCAACCTCCCAGCCAGCAATACAGTGTCGAATATCAACCGATTCGTATTGGGCCTTGGGAGATCACCCCCTCCCTGTTTTCCGGAATGGCCTATAACGACAATTTGTACGGCCGCCCGAACAACAAGGTCGGCGACGCGGCTTGGCGAGTGACCCCGACGTTAATGGTGGTCAACGACAGCGGCATCAACAGATTTACTTATTATGCATTGGTCGATTCCCTTACGTATTTACGTTACGGGCAAGATGACACTGTCAATGGGCGCGTGGGACTAACCGACCGTTGGGAAATTGATCGGGACCTCGTGTTTCGGGTGTTCGGTGACTTGTCCCGTCAGACCGATTTGGGAAGTGTTCAAAACTACGTCAGTGGTCAAAACTACGGCAGTGATCAAAACTACGGCAGTGGTCAAAATTTCGGCAATGCCCAGAACAACAGCAGGCCCACTTTTCTCCCCCTGCATTATTGGCAATACGAGACCGGCGGCTCCCTGGTCAAATCCTTCGATCGTTTGTTCATCGGCGCGAGCAGCACGTTCACCAAGCAACTCTATGACAATCTCGGGGCAACGCAGGGTCCGCCGATTTCGGAATCGTACCAGAACAACAATCAGAGTTTCGTAACGGGGCGAGTGGGATATTTTCTCGGACCTGCCATATACACGTTCGTCGATACTTCGGGTAACCAACAGACCTACCAAGACGCGAGTCATTACAATTCAAAGGGCTACCGCGTCGTCGGTGGTCTCGGCGCGGATCCGTTGAGCTTGTTCAAAGGTGAAATTTACGCTGGGTATCAGCGGCAATACTTTGCCGAGGAACTCGGCGGCGCGCAGGGCGGCGCGGCCTTTGGCGGCAACGTATCCTGGCTTCCCACGCAATATCTCACTGTCGGCGTGAACCTCGATCAAGCGCTGTCAACATCCATCGCTTCTTCGCCTATTACAAGCACGACGGCGTCCGCGACAAAGACCACCGCCGCGGGTCTGTCCGTTGACTACGCTCTTTCCCAGACTTGGTCCGCGAACGGGCATGTAAATTTCGCCAAGGTTTCCTACGATGACAGCTTGAGATTCGACCACGATGCCGCGGCCGGACTGACGTTCAACTGGAAGATCAAGAAAAATCTGAACGCGACTCTAGACTATCAACTCAATCGGATAAGTTCGAACTATCTCAACGCCGGGTACACTCAAAATGTAGTGTCAGTCGGACTGACGTACCTTCCGTAGCATCAAACACGTAAGACTGGTTGTCTAGAGGCCTAGACAGCTATCGTTCGGAAAGGCGGCGCAATATGTGTGAGAGTGTGTTGGCGTCGTCCGGGACTTCGTTCGTGTCCGCCGCAGAACTTCTCCTTGATAGTTACGTTGAGGTCAGTGCTTTCGAGCCCGATCGCTACGTTCGAAGCTTGGCCCGCCTGACGCGCCTGGACGCGGAAGATTCGATAGCTCTATATGCTTGGCGCTGACCTGCCCATGTCGTCCCGCCAAGGCTTCCGGTTGGACAAAATCGTGGGCGCGGCGATGCCTTCGCGCGCCTCGCGCGCCAGCGAAAGCACAACCACGAAGCCGTCGCGCTTCAGGGATTCAGCAATCGACGATATCGCATTCGCCGCGATTGTTCTCGGGTTGCTCCTCGGGCCCTTTTGTTTTGGCGGGAATTTACCTTTGTCTTGGGGAATTCAAGGGATCTGGTTCCCCGCGGCGAGCCTCCTCTACGAAGTGGGCCGTCTGATTGCCGGTCGAAGGCATCCGATCGCGATTCGTCGCATCGGCCTTTCATGTGTTTGTATTGGGGCCGTGACGGCCTGGGCCGCCATGCAGATCTACCAGGGTATCTCCGAACCCTACCAGCATCCTCTCTGGCAAATGGCGCGAGATGCATTGCATCGGGATCTGCCCGGAGCGATCTCCATCAACGTTGATGAGACCATGCTCTCGCTGGTTCGACTGGGAACCGCGGTTTGCGTGTTCTGGACCACGATGCAACTGTGCCACTCCGCAAGGCGCGCCCATCAACTGGTCACGGCGGTCGCGGCCATCGGCGCCCTTTACGCGAGTTATGTAGTCATATCGTTTTTTGTATTTCCAGGAGCGGTTCTCTGGTACGAAAAGTGGAATTATACCCAGGCGGCGCCATCCAAATTCGCATACAGCAACACCTACGCCACCTACGCCGGCATCGGATTGATCGCTTCGATCGCTTTGGCAATTGATCAATTCGCGGCGTTCGATGGCGTGCGCTCCACCGGGCGCAAAATTGCCGGCGTGGTTGCTGCGATGACCGGTCCGGGAGGCGTTTGGCTCGCGGCAGCGGGCGTTATTGTTGTTGCGGCGACGCTGACCGCGGCGAGAGGAGGGATTTTTTCGACTTTTGGAGGCTTGGCTGCGCTCTTGGCGCTGATCGTGTTGAGGCGACGCGGGAAAGGAGTCGTCGCCGGGATCGGAGCTTTGACAGCCATGGCCATTGTTGGTTCCATCGCATATGTATTCGGGGATGCTTTCGCCAATCGCCTCGAGCTCCCAGGCTTCAACTCACAGGATCGATTGGCTGTGTATCGCCTGGGAATATTGTCAATTCTGGACGCGCCGTATTCGGGTTCGGGGTGGGGAACCTTTCGTGATGTGTTCCCGATGTACCGAGATTCGAGTCTTGGGCCGTTCGGCGTGTGGAATGTGGCCCGCAACACTTATGTTGAAGAATTTCAGGGTTTGGGCATCCCTGCGGCATCAATCTTGCTGGTCGGGGTGGGGGTCCTGGTAGGCCGGACCATCTACGGCAGCTTTACGCGTAAGCATGGTAGTATCGTGCCTATTGTCGCGACAGCGGCCACCTTTATTGTATCCCTGGAGGCGTTCGTCGACTACGGAATACAAATACAGGCGGTGGCGTTGACCTGGACCGCGATATTGGCCGCAGGGGTGGCTCAATCGTGGAGCCGCCGCGAATTGACCGACCGCTAGGCCGGGAACCGGCGAGGAGACGTTGAATGCGGGTTTCTGATGACTTTTGGTCGACCTCAGGGGTCTTCGATGGGAGGTTCGTTTGAACGTTCAAGGGCGCTTCGCTTTGCCCGACGATCGGGTCGAAGAACAAGACAAACGCGAGGGGCTTGACCTCCGTCAGCTACAGGACTTCGTTTGGCGTCGTTGGAAGCTCGTGGTGGCCACCGCCTTGGCGGTCATGGTCATTGCGTTCTTCATAATATTAATGGTGACCCCGCGCTACACAGCTACCGTGCAAATCCTTTTGGATCCGAAGAAGAACGAGGTCTTTGGCGCCGAGTCGCTGCTTCCGGAACTTAATCTTGACTCGGGCAACGTCGACAGCCAAATCAGCGTGATTCAATCGACCAATTTGCTGCGTCACGTCGTAGAACAGCAGAAGCTGACCGACGACGCCGAATTCGGCGGCGCGGGCAAACCGGGACCGTTCAGGCTTCTGGTGGGATTCCTTTTTCCGAGCAAACTGGCCGACTCTCCTGTCGCGGCCAACACTGACGAGACCATTCCGCCAGACGTGCTGCACACGATCACCCGATTGAAAAGCAGTCTTGAAGTCGCGCGCGTGTCCAGGACATACGTGCTCTCGATTTCAGTGACTTCCGAGGATCCTCGGAAGGCGGCGCGTTTGGCGAATGCGATCGCCGAGGTTTATGTCGTCGATCAACTCGAGGCGCGTTACGAAGCCGCGCGTGCGGCGTCCAAATGGCTGGCGGAACGTATCGAAACGCTTGGTGATCAGGTCCGCGCATCGGAAGAAGCCGTCACCAAGTTTCGCCAGGAAAACAATCTCGTTTCGGCGTCGAGCGAAGGGAAGATCACGATTGGCGAGCAACAATTATCCGAAATCAGCGCGCAACTTGTTGCTGCGCGGGCTGAGACGGCAGAGCGTAAATCGAAGTTCGAGCAAGCCTCGTTGATCCAGTCCAGCGGAGGAAATATTCAAGCGATTCCCGACGTCGTTCGTTCGAACGTGATCTCCGACCTACGAAAGCAGGAGGCGGAGGCCAGCAGCAGAGAAGCAGACTTGGTTTCCCGTTACAGCGATTCCCACCCATTGGTCATAAATGCGCGTGCGCAAAAACGCGACATCGAACGCTCGATTTCGGCGGAAGTTGTGCGTATCATTTCGAATCTCAACAACGATTACCAAGTTGCGAAGGCTCATGAGGAATCGCTGGCCGCCAGCTTGAAGCAGGCGAGCGGTTCCTCCAGTCTCGACAACGAAGTGGGCGTACGACTTCGGGAGCTCGAGCGCACCAACACGGCGAACAAAACGCTATTCGAAAACTTTCTCTCCCGCGCGAAAATAACGTCTGAAAAATCAAATTTCGAAGAACGCGAGGCGCGCGTGATATCGCCTGCCACCAAGCCCTCTTTTGCGTCTTTTCCAAAAAAGACCTTGGTTGAATCTATAGCCGGCGTTGTCGGCCTGATTGTGGGCGTGGCCGGCGCTGTAGCGCTGGATATGTTGAACGCGGGATTCCTGACGCCGCGTGCGTTGGAGGAGAAGCTCGGCGTTCCCGTCCTCGCCTCGGCGCCGCTGCTTGCCGGCAGGGACCGCAAAGTGGACGGCAAGATCATTACCGAGCCTTCGCAATATTTGATGGCGCGTCCGCTGTCGCGCTACGCGGAGGCGATCCGCGCTGTCCGCGTGGGCGTTCAAATGGCGGATGTCGACAATCCGGCCAAGGTCGTACTCATAACTTCCTCCATTCCGCAGGAGGGGAAGACAACGACGGCAATTTCGTTGGCCTTTTCGGCGCAGAAGGCGGGTCTGAACGTATTGTTGATCGATTGCGACCTGCGCCACCCCACGATCACGAAGTTTTTCAAGCTCGAAGCCGCATCGGGATTGGTCGATCTGTTGACCGGGTCCGCCAGGGAAGAGACGGTATTCGTCAAGATCGACGGCATCACCGTGCTTCCCGCCGGAACGAAGTCACAAAACCCTCCGGATCTGTTGAGCTCCGAACGGATGAAAAACATCATCGAAAACTTGCGGGAAAGCTTCGACTACATCGTCGTGGATACACCGCCAGCGGGTCTGGTCATTGACGCAAAGATTTTGGCGCCAATAGTCGACAAGATTGTATATGTCGTAAGGTGGGGCTCGACGCCGCGTGAATTGGTGTCGCAGAAACTGTCGGAATTTGGCCGAGATCGCAAGCTTGCTGGCGTGCTTCTGACCCTCGTAGATGAAGCCAAGACTCCGCGTTACGGACAATATTCGCACTACTCCGGTTATTATTACAACAAATATTATAAGAATTAGGCATGGTTTACCGCGTTGGGTCTGTTGCAACTTCTATTCTGTTGATCGCGATCTCGGGCGCCACCGCGACATACTCGGTCGCGTTGGCGAGGTTTGAAGCGTCCGGCTTCGGTCATCGCTATGCGTCTGCCGAGGTTGCGGCGGCATTTGCCAATTTCGCCGGACTGCGTGGACCGGCGCGAATTGCGTTGGCGAAAGGGGAAGGTCTGCCGGAGGATACGTCTCTCGAGGACATCGAAAAAGTTCTCGAGGTCGAACCCTCGAACGGAGTGTTCTGGCTCCGTCTAGCCGAAAAACAATATCAGGGCTTCGGAGACGCTGAGCGCCTTGCCTCGCTCAGCGCGCTGCACATCTCGGAGGTGGTTCAGCCTCGGGAAGCGAAGACGATGGTCATAAGGACGGTTTTCATTCTACGCCATTGGGAGGATCTTCCGCCGTCGGATCGGCTTCTCGCAATTGCTCATCTCGTGGAACTGAACGAGAATTTGTCCGACGATGATCGGGAGGTCATAGCGCAGACCTTGACCGGCAAGCTGGAGACCTCCCGGAAGGAAATAGAACAAGTAATCCTTGACCGCGCCGGTGGCGACAAAAAGGGGTTTTCTTGGTTGGGACTCTGATTCGATCCGGCATACATTGAAGAAGGGCAGTCGCTGTTGGGATACGAACGACGTTACAAATTTTCGCAGACGGTAAGTCAGGGCGCGCCTCTGGCGGATCTGCAGATAACGCACAGGGCTCCGAGTCTCGGCCTCCCTGCCGATCCAGCGAAAGATGGAAAAGTCAATTTTCAGCTCCTGGGTAAGGAGCGCTGGTATGTCGTATACGCGCAACCGAATCGCGAAAACATTGCCGAGGTTCAACTGAATTGGCAGGGCTTCAGAGCCTTCGTTCCTCGTCTGGAGAAAACGCTGCGTCACGCTCGCACGCTGCGAGTCATGAAGAGCCCGGTGTTTCCGCGGTATTTGTTCGTGATCTTGGATCTCGAACGGGACCGCTGGCGGTCGATAAACGGCACGTCCGGAGTGACAAGCCTGGTAATGGCCGAGGGTCGCCCCTTGCCATTGCCGATGGGCCTCGTCGAATACTTCATACGATCGAGCGATGATGACGGCCTGCTTCGCGCGGAGAACGATCTACGACCGGGTCAGCCGATTCGGCTTCGCGCCGGGCCTTTCGCGGATGCTTTTGGCGTGTTGTCGCGCCTCAATGGCTCTGCGCGCGTAGACGTCCTCATCAAATTCATGAATGGCGATGTCCGGCTCAACGTGCTCCGGGAATGGGTAGAGCCTAGGGACGAAGGCGTGGATTCGGTTGGAGTCGCATTCGACAATATCACATAGCGACGGTCGCGTTGCGGACCTCTGACGGCGCCAGGATTTTCAGCTACAAAATTGGGGTTTGAGCGGGGAATTTCGCGTTGAGCCGGCGGCGAGAAGGCGTCCGAATCGCGATCTGGAGGCGAGGTGAGGCGGGCAGTTCGTCATGCAACCGTTCGGGCGCGTGATGGCGGGCCGGACCGTTGGTTGAAGCGATCGTGACGGCCGCGTTCGAAAACTTCATAGACCGGGGTCGGGCTGTCATGCCGCGAAAATCTCCGGCGGAACCGTCAGCGATAGGGCCCAATATCCCACGACTCGCAATCCTCGTCAGGAGCGCCCGGACTTTTGCCCCGGTCACGACTTTTTAGCTCAAGAAATTGATTTCCTTACCGCGGGCCCTCGAAAACTGGCCCCATCCGCGAAGTCCGGCTAGATTGTCATCACCAGAAGAAGGAGTCCGCTCGTGCCCGTTCTCAACCGCGCCAACGAAATGCAGGAAGAAGTCGCCGGCTGGCGCCGCCATCTGCACCAAATTCCGGAATTGCTCTACGACGTCTACGAGACCTCGAGCTTCGTCGCCGACAAGCTGAGGAGCTTCGGCTGCGACGTCGTCAAGACCGGCGTCGGGCGCACGGGCGTTGTCGCTCTCATCAAGGGTACGCGCGGCGATGGTCCCGTCATCGGCCTGCGCGCCGACATGGACGCACTGCCGATCCACGAGATCAGCGGCAAGCCCTGGACTTCGCAGACGCCAGGCGCCATGCACGCCTGTGGACACGACGGGCATACCGCGATGCTGCTCGGCGCCGCCAAATATCTGGCCGAGACGCGCAACTTCCGCGGAGCGGTCGCAGTCATCTTCCAGCCGGCGGAAGAGGGCGGCGCGGGCGGCGAGGCGATGGTGAAGGACGGCATGATGGAGACCTTCGCGATTCAGGAGGTCTATGGCATGCATAACAGGCCCGGTTTGCCGGTCGGCCAGTTCGCGACCCGCAAGGGGCCGACGATGGCCGCCGCCGATCACTTCGAAATCGTCGTGCACGGTCGCGGCGGACATGCGGCGCGGCCGGATTCGACCATCGATCCCGTCGTCATCTCCGCGCAAATCATCATGGGACTGCAACTGGTCGCCTCGCGAGAAACCGACCCGCTGGAATCCGTGGTCGTAACCGTCGCCTCGATGCACGCCGGCACGGCCAACAACATAATCCCCGAGAGCGCGACGCTGACGGGCACGGTGCGCACGTTGTCGCCGACGGTGCGCGACCACGCGGAAAAGCGCGTCACCGAGATCGTGTCCGGCATAGCTTCCACCTTCGGCGCTCGCGCAGAAATTCATTATCATCGCGGTTACCCCGTGACGGTCAATCACGACGAGCCGACAGAGCGCGCGGTCGAGATCATGAAGAGGATCGTCGGCGGCAACGCCGTCGAGCCGAATGTGCCGCCCGTTATGGGCGCCGAGGATTTTTCCTACATGCTGGAAGCGCGGCCCGGCGCCTTCGTCTTCATCGGCAACGGCGAGAGCGCCGGTCTTCACAACGCGGCCTATGATTTCAACGACGAGGCGATCCCCTTTGGCGTCAGTTATTGGGTGAGCCTCGCCGAGTCAACGCTCGCGGCGTGATGAAGCGTTCGCCGACCGCCAAGGCTCCCGCCCTGCTCTCGCCTTACGAGGCCAGAGCGCCTGGGCGCGCCCACCGACCCGACCGCCATGCGCAAATGATACAACGCCTCCGCCTGAAAAGGCCAAATGAGCCCACTTGAGCCCGCAAGCGGGCGAAGCGGCCCATCGCCGCAATTCCAGTGACGCCCGCGACTAACCTTCATCGAAACGCTGCGCGTTGGCGCGGCGCTGCCGGTGATATTTGACGATCTGGTCGAGCACGACGGCGATGATGATCACGGCGCCGGTGACGAAAGTGCTCCAGGTCGCGTCGATGCCGAAGAAAATGATGCCGCTGCTGATCACCTGGATGATCAACATTCCGATCAACGCGCCGAATACAGTGCCGTAGCCGCCGGAAAGCGGGGTGCCGCCGATGATGACCGCGGCAATGACCGTCAGCACGAAATCGGATCCTTCCTGGGGATCGATGGCGCCACGAAACCCGACATAAAGCGAGCCCGACAGACCGGCGATCGCGCCCATGAGAACGAGCGTCTGCATACGCACGAGCGCATTGGGGATGCCGGCGAGCAAAGCGGCTTCCGGATTGCTGCCCACGGCCTGGACACGATAGCCGAAACGCGTCCGATGCAACACGAAGTGAAGCACGATCGTCAGCACAACGAAAACAATGGCGACGATCGGCACAACGCCGAAAATCTTCGCGGAAATCAGCG
>Ga0302319_10015949_pt1 | contig 13874 bp, 7 predicted proteins | sample Bog_T0_2_FD_203319 | JGI IMG/M metagenome (GOLD analysis project Ga0302319, IMG submission 203319) | Peat permafrost microbial communities from Stordalen Mire near Abisko, Sweden - Bog_T0_2 | ecosystem: Environmental > Terrestrial > Soil > Wetlands > Peat | place: Sweden: Abisko, Stordalen Mire...
CCGCTAAAAGCAACCCCGGCCTGTGACGGCGATGTTTTGGAGGCAGCGCTCGGCCTCACGCCTGGCACACTGGGACACGTGGCTTACGCGGATGGCACCGGCTCGCTGAATGGAGCGGATATGCTGCAGACCCTTTGGCCTGCCACTCTCGGCTACTTTTTGAGTCAGATGATGGCCGACGTTTTCAGCCCCGCTTTGGTTGAGCAGGCGCGCCAGTATGTAACGGCCAACGCACTGCCGCGCGGTCCGGTTCCCGCGATGCGCGTGGGCCGCACTCCCTACGGCGTCCTGCCGGTGACTTCGCTTCGCAACTATCCTGCACAGACTGAGAGCCGGAACCCCGTTGAGCCGGGCCTCGCCACTTTTGTGACGCGCTTGTGGCAAACCTGGCTCAACAGTTCCGCATCCGCTCCTCGCATGCAGCCCTCCGCCGATCCCGACCAAAGCCTCATGTCGGTACTCGGCATGGACGCTAGTTCTGAGAATTATCAAGGCCGCGCCGTGATGGGCAGCGATTTCACCTGGAACCTCATGAGCTTCTTCGGCGAGCCACAGTCGTTCCAAAATCAGTGGTGGCAGAATTATTTTCTTTTCGGACGCGCGCTACTGAACCTCTATGGGTACGGTAGCTGGAATCCGAAGGTTCTTGGTTTCGCGTTCGATGTGAACAGCTTTCCCGTGGGTTTTCCCACCGTTCAAACGCCACCCCTTTCGGAAACTGAACCGCTCGCAGCCGATGCCGATCTCGGCGGCGGCAATAAGGGCAACTATATTCAGTGGCTCGCTACCGCGTCCGTTGCCGATCTTCATGCAGAAAATTATCCAGGCCCGAAGCCCACATCCCTGCTCTATAAAATTCTGCGTTTGTCGATGCTTCAGGCTTATTCAAATGCGGCCGGACACGCTGAGACTTCCGCTGGCACACTGACCATCGCGCAGTTGCACGAAGCGGAACTGATCAAGATTCAACCGGCCACAACAACGCTCACTCCTTTGGAACTCCTCGCGCGCCCCGCGGCTCCCAGCCCCGGCATCACCTGGGCCGAGTATCTGGTGACCACGCCATTTACCGCCGGTTCTTCGTTTGCAGCGATCACTGATCTTCGGACAAGTATGAACCGGCTCGCGGCTCTTCCGACCGCGGAGTTGGATCGGCTCTTTACCGAAACCATCGATGCGTGCAGTCATCGCCTCGATGTCTGGGCCACGGCGATTGCTAACGCGATTCTCAAACGCGACCGCGCCGCGCAGAACGAAGGCATTCATCTCGGCTGTTACGGCTGGGTTGAGGAAGTCCGCCCTCTTGCTGGCCGTACGGCAATTACGGGAACCGAGCTTCGCCAGGTGGAAGTTCTCGATAAGCTTCCGCGTCGCACGCTGCCGCGCGATGTCGTGCCTCCCGTGCCCGTCGCGCCCCCAGCCGACAATGGCGGTTACATCCTTGCCCCTTCTCAGGCTCAGGCGGCCGTGGCTGCTGTTTTGCGTAACGGCTACATGACGCACAAGCAGACTGCTGAAGAGTCGCTGCTCTCCATTGATCTTTCTTCGGAGCGGGTACGTCGTGCTCAATGGCTCATTGAAGGGATACAGCAGGGGCAGAGCTTGAACGCTCTTCTGGGATATCTGTTCGAACAGGCCATGCACGACGGCGCGCTCGACAAATATATTCAACCGTTTCGTGACTTGTTCCCTGTTGTTGCCAACAAGCTCACCGCCTCGACTGATCCCGCCCAGGCAGTAGCAGCCTCCAACGTAGTGGACGGGCTCGCTTTGCGAACTGCCTTCGATGCCGGCAAATTTCCCGCCGGTGGGAATTGGGGAACAGGATTACCAACTGTGGGCGGCGATCAGACAGCGGTCCTGTCGATCGTTGCCACGCTTGACGATTACGCCGACGCCCTCGGCGACCTCTCCATTGCCGAGGCGGTCTTCCAAGGCGTCCGTGGAAACTTCGGCGGCGCCGCACTCATGGACGCCATCTCTCGCGGGTCGCGCCCGCCTCTTCCGGAGGTGACGAACACGCCTCGCGGAGGCCTTGACCTCACGCACCGGGTAATGATTCTTCTGGCCGGCGCACCCACAACCGCGGCCGCCTGGGCTGGGATTACTGCCCATCCACGCGCCGCCGCAGAACCATGGTTGGATTCTTGGCTATCAACATTGCTCCCCGACCCGGCGCTTGTTCGCGCACAGGTCACCTGGACCGCTGGCGGCGCGCCACAGTCGGCCACCGTGTCATTGCGCGATCTGAATATTGGCCCGCTGGATCTTCTGTCACTTGCCGATGCAGCGGAGGTACCGCAGCGCTCCGAACTGGAAGACCGAATCCTATTCACGGCTGGAGTGCCATTCGGAGCAACGAATCCGCAGATTGTTTTTGACGCTTCGGCGCTGCCCGCCGGATCGCTTACATTTCCGGATACGCTGTTTCTGGCGCAGCAGCTTCGCGCCCTGATTGGCTCAGCACGTCCGCTGGCTCCGCAGGACATGACCGTACCGGAGAAAGATGCCTCTAGCGTAGGCGGCTCGGTCAATCTGCCCGAACTCACGACGCGCGCCGCGACAACCATTGCCAGTCTCAACACGGATCTCAACGCCTTGACAGCCGCCGTCAACCCGAATGATATTCGGGCCGCGTTGGCGGCATGCAGTCTTTACGGTGTCGCCGGGTCGGTGCCCGCTAGTGCCAGTGGGGCAGATCCCGCTCTCGTCACGCAGGCATCCGCAGTCATAGCTGTGCTGAGAGCCAGACTGACAAAGGCCCAAGCCGTCAACCTCCCGACTGCGCAGCTCGCGGATTTGCAGACGGTGCTCCAGACAGTTTTTGGTACGGCCTTTACCGCACTTCCGCGCTTCACCCCGCCGGATCTCATCACTTTGCAAAGCGCGTTCGCTCAATCGGCCTCGCTCGTCGCCAGCGATCCCGTGGCACCGGCCCGCTGGTTTCGTCAACTCACTCACGTGCAGGAAGGGGCGGCGCGCCTCGATATGGCTCTCAGTTGTGCCCAGGCTCTGAGCGGAACAAATGCCGTTTATCCACCGGCGTTCACGCTCGGCCAGCTTCCCCCGCCCGCCTCTGGCCCTGACCGCTGGCTGGCCCTGCCGCTCGACCCCGCGCATCTGCCCGACAAGGGACGCGTCGCATTCGCGTGCCTGACATCCGGTGATCCCACGACCCAAAATGTCTACGCAGGTTCGATTGTGGACGAGTGGAACGAACGCATCCCCTCAGTCCCTACCAACGCCTCGCTCGCCTTTCACTATTCCGAGCCTTCGGCACGGGCGCCTCAGTCTTTGCTTCTCGCAGTGTGTCCTGATGGCCGCCCCTTCTGGGACAACGCGCTGATTCAAGCGACGCTTGAAGAAACTCTAGAGTTGGCTAAAATTCGCACCGTTGACTTGGCGAGTGTCGAAGGCGTGGGGCAGATCCTGCCTGCGCTTTATTTTGCTTTGAACCTGCAGGGCGCGACGTTCTCCACTCGTTTCGCCCTGCTGAAAGAGGTTACCCTTGCCCGTTGAACGATTGCAGCTCTCTTCAGTGTTGGCTCAGGTTCTGGCGAAACCCTCCGTCACCACCTGGACGCGGCTAGAGCCCTCCACGCGCGACGCCTCGCTGACGCGCAGTTTGCAGACCCAAGTGCGCGATCCTCTCTGGATGCTCGCTCGCCAGTGGCAGGTAGGCGAGTTTCTCGGTGCAGACGCGGGGTCGCCAGCCAACGCATCCTTCGCGGGCCAGACCCAGAACGTCACAACGTGGTTTCCCGGTACTGATCCTTCCACGGCGGTGGCGCTCGATCCAGTGCTTCCGTTGGAAGCGCATGTTGAGCGCGAGACTGTTGCCTTGAAACTCCGCGGCTCTGTACAGCTAGGCTATTACTTCGAATCTTTAGTGAACCAAGCGCTAGGACCCGGCGCCGTCGCTGTAATCACAGCGTTTCGCAAGGCCTTCCCGATCGCTGCGACGGCCCCTGATCCAACGTATACGCCTGTAGCGGCACAGCGCTTCCGGGCTCTGCAGGCTGGCCGAGTGACTGATGGCGAAGCGCTGTATATTTCGGCCGCCGCAGCAGCAGCCGGTCAGACTCCGCCTGTTCCTTTGCCGCCAGAGGCGTCGGTGACAGGCATGCCGGCGGTGATCTCAGCCTTTATTGCATACCGGGCAAGTCTTTTCACCGAGCCGAACAACGACTACGCCTGGCAGAGTGAAGAATTGCAATACGAATTCGGCGTAGGCTCTCCGACGGCCGACAATAATCTGATTCTCAATGCTCCGGATTTTGCCGGCGGTCATCTCGACTGGTACTCGTTCTCCTTTGAGACCGCCCCGCCGACAACTGTGTCGACTGCGAATCCGGCTACGGTAACTCCCGTGGCATTCGATTTCCTTCCCAACCATGTCACATTTCCCGGCGTTCACGATCCTCGCTGGTGGGTATTTGAAGACAGCGTCACAGATTTCGGCGCGCTTGATGCGCAGCACGTGGATCTGGCAAAGCTGCTCGTGATGGAGTTTGCCCTGGTATACGGCAACGACTGGTTCTCGGTTCCGGTGCCCACATCGTTCGGCAATCTCGTCAGCGTGCAGACGCTCGTGGTAACGGATACGTTCGGTCAACGGACTCTCATCCGGCCATCAGAAGACACTACCGTGACCGCGGGCGAAACGCCCTGGACCATGTACAAGCTTTCGAGTGCACCGCAGCCGGGTGCGCGGTCGAACTTCATCATGCTTGCTCCCACTCTGGGGCTGGTGGAAGATGCCGTCGCGCTCGAAGACGTGATGTTCCTGCGCGATGACATGGCTGCTATGGCGTGGGCCGTTGAGCAGCATCTTCAGGGTGATCTTGATGCAGCTATTAACGCGCAGGAGGCTTATCTGGATCGCCTCCAGCGCAATCCGCCCGCGCCTCCACCACCCGCGACGCCCGGCGGGCCGCAGATCTATTACACTCTCGAAGTGCCTGTTCCTGACAACTGGATTCCACTTGTTCCCCAACAGACCGCGAGCGGCGCGCTCTACCTGCGACGGGGCACCATGGAGATTCCGACAGTGGACGGCATCCTCAAGGTAGTACCTAGAGCCCTGGTGCTCAATCCCGGCAAGCCTTTTTTTGTCCAGGACCACGTGGTGCCGCGCGCTGGAGTCCAGACCGACCGCTATTTCCGGCGGGCGCGTGCAATCGATGGCAGTACGGTTCTATGGATGGCGCGCAAGTCTGGACCGGGACAAGGCCCGGCATGGTCAGGCCTGCAGTTTGATGTCGTGCGTCCACTCAAGGCGGGATGAAGGCACAAGGTCCTCAAAAAAACCGGCTCTTCCTATAACTAATGATCATTGCGAGGTGGGTCCGCAGATCGTTAGCGAATTCCCTAACCCGCGCCATGCTTCGAGTTTGCCCAGCTGGATTGTGCCTCTATTGCGCGCCGCGGTGGGCATTCTGTTTTAGACTTTCCTGTTTAGCGAATTCAGCATCTGCTTGGTCGCGTTTGCCTAATCGGACGTACAAACGGCCCAGGCGGTAACGGGCCACGGGATCGTCCGGCTTAAGTTGAACGCATCTTTCTAGAAGCCGAGCGGCCCGTTGGTAATCCCCTTGTCGATCCATGAGGCATCCAAAGACAAAGTACGCTTCGGCTGAATCGTTCCGCAGAACAATCACCCTTTCCAAAAGCTTCACGGCGGCGGCCGCCTTGCCTTGTTCATCGGTCGGCCCAAGTTCCGCGATGAGCACTTCGGCGTGCAGCAGCGGGGCGTAAGGATTCGAAGAGCTCAAACGTTCGGCAACCAGGCACTCCCTGGTGATTTCGCCCAAATGGGAGCGCGCATGATCAAGCATCTTGCCGAGGAAAACATAGGGTTGGGGCACGTCCGGCGCCAGTTCGATGGTTCTGAGAAACGCCCGCACCGCGTCGTCGTATCGAACAGAGCAATAGTAGGCAACGCCGAGTGCCAGCGCGATCTGCGCACTGCGCGGAAACCTTTGCTTTGCGTCTTCCATAGCCGCGGTGGCGTTTCCAAAGTCGCCGCTCCTGAGAAGAAATTGCCCCAGATCAAAATGAAATCCCTCATTGCCCGGCTGCAAACGAATCGCTGAGCTTAGTTCCAAGGCCGCCTTCTCGGGTTCGCCCGAGCGCGCATAAGCCTTGCCCAGAATATTACGTAGCTCAGCGCTCTCAGTGTGCGCCAAAACTTGCCCAGCGATTTCGATAGCCTTAGCATTGTCGCCTTTCTCCAACAACTGGCGAGCTTGCTCGATCTGGCGAGCGACGGCCGGAGAGGGCACCGGAGACGCAGCGCAAGCCCCGGTAATGGTGGTCATCGACAAAACGGCCACACACCAGGAAGCGGCCGAAAGCCAGCTTGAAGCAATGTGTTTCGAATATCCGCGCGCGATCCCGAATGGGATCAACCGAATCGTGTTCACATGATCCCCTCTCAAGAGTGCTTGGAGTCCGCTCTCTTGTTCTTGTAGCTCTTGCGAGAGCGGCGCGAGTCCAGCCACCTTCCCGTGCAGGTACAAAACATCGACGCGATCAGGACTGTGTCGTGAATTTCTAGATCGGTTGCGTCCTGCCTGCGGGCCCGGTTAAGATCACCGACTCTCACCTTTTCACCACCTCGTTGAACGTGGTCGGCAATCATCAAGAGAGCCTTGAGCTTCTCTGAAATTGGAGCAGTGCAAAAGTCATTCTTTATTCGAGCGACGATTCCCTCGTCCCTACCCATGTGGTGCACCACATTGGCGCCGTGAACCATCTGGCAATAGACGCAATCATTGGCCGCCGAAACGTAGGTTGCAATCAACTCCCGGTCGACCAGCGACAAAATTTGCGAACCGCAAAGCGGTTCATCGGCCGGTTGGTTCATGAATTTGCTGTGTGAACGATGAAAACGACGGATGCCCTCTGGCAGAAACAGCAGTCGTTGCGCGTAGAAACAAACGTAGCGATCATCTCCCGTTCGCCGCTCGTCAGCGAACTAGGGCCGCGCAGCAGTATTTCCGCCAACTCACACAAAGGTCGCGCCTTGAGCCATACATTCACGCCCCACATCCAGCATCGATCAATCCGCTAGTCTACGAGGCGTGGGTTCACTTGTCCACATCCTACAGTGGGAGGAACGTCTCCAACTTAGGGTGGGGACAACCCCGTGCACGCGTTCCGACCCAACCCAAAGTCTTAGACTTTCATCCATCTCAGGCCTCAAGACAAAGTTAGTAAGTACTGCTAAAGTTCTATCTGCCCAGTGACAACTCAAAATCCACCAAAGCGTCTATTCCGTCATCGGACGTCGCCTTTCAATGCTTCGGCGACCACGTCGCACACCCGGCGTTTCTCCTCAATGTGGCGCGTTTCTGTTGCGCTGTTGCTTGGGGCTAGCTTTACTGCGCCAACTTCGGCCTCCGCGCAGAGTGAGCATTCGTCGAGCGACAAATCGATTGCCATCATCGTTGTCCCCTCGGAAGCGGATGCTCGCCGTATCTTACAAAAGCTCAATAACGGAGCGGACTTTGCTGCGCTGGCCCGCAGCGAGTCCAAAAGTCCCACGGCTAAGGACGGTGGCAGTCTCGGGGCAGTTTCGCCCAATGATCTTCTTCCTGAATTGCGGCAGGCTGTAGCAGACACGGCGCCGGGAAAAGTTAGTTCTATTGTGAAAATTCCAGAGGGTTATGCAATCTTGCAGGTTTCCGCCTTAGATCCGCACGCTCCGGCAAAGCAAGCGTTAAGCTCCCCGGGTGGGCCTGCGCCACAAGGCGGTGCGGCAACCCGCGGCACATTCGCTCCAGTCCTCGATTCTGAAAAGCGCGCCATCACCAGAGGCGGGTTTGTCAAGAATGGACCGATCGTATTCAAAGACATTGCCGAGAAAGCCGGCTTGACGGCGTGGCGCCATTCGATGGGCACTCCGCAGAAGAATTACATCCTTGAAACTACTGGCTCAGGCGTGGCCTTACTGGATTACGACAACGACGGCTGGCTTGACATCTACTTAGTGAACGGCTCCACGTTCGACGCGCTCAGTGGTAAGGCGACAGCGCCGCAAGCAGCGCTCTTTCACAACAACCATGATGGAACTTTCACCAACGTCGCGGGGAAAGCCGGCGTTACCAACGATCAATGGGGATTCGGGGTCGCAGTGGGCGATTATGACAACGACGGGTGGCCCGACATCTACGTCTCTAACTACGGAAAGAACCGGCTTTATCACAACAATCACGACGGCACTTTTACCGACGTTGCCGAAGCCGCTGGCGTCACGCTTGGCAATTGGTCTACCGGAGCGAGTTTTGGCGACTACGACGGCGACGGCAAGCTGGATTTATTCGTGCCAGGTTATATTCACTGGGACATGAACCGCCTTCCGCCAACGCCCGGATCATCGAACGCTGGCGTTGCCTACTGCCAGTTTCGCGGAGAGAGTGTCATGTGCGGCCCTAGAGGCCTGCCAGGAGAGAGCGATCATCTCTTTCACAACAATGGCGACGGGACGTTTACCGATGTGAGTGAAAAAGCGGGGGTCTCCGATAAGGAGCGTCATTACGGCTTCACCTCCGTGTTCGTAGACGTAAACAACGACGGCAAAGTCGATCTGCTTGTCGCGAACGATTCAACTTTCAATTTTCTATATCTCAACAAAGGGGACGGGACATTTGAAGACGCCAGCATCTATTCCGGCTTCGGTCTAAACCAGGATGGATTTGAGACGGCCTCAATGGGCATGGCTGTCGGCGATTATCGGAACGATGGCGCGGTCGATCTTTATACCGGAACTTTCTCCGACGACTACAAGCCTCTTTGGCGCAACGATGGCCATGCCAACTTCACAGACATCACTCCGGAGATCGGTCTGGCCGCGCCAACCTATCCGTTTCTCACGTGGAGTACCGCGTTCATCGACTACGACAACGACGGCTGGAAAGACATATTTGCCGTCAATGGTCACGTCTATCCACAGGTGGATGAGCATCAATGGGGAACCTCGTTCGCTGAACGCCCATTCCTCTTTCGCAACCTCAGCAAGGGCGACAAGTTCGAACTCGTACCTGCCGTTGAAGGCACGGGCTTGGCGGAGGTTGTCCCGGGCCGCGGAGCTGGTTTTGGCGATTTGTTCAATAACGGCAAGATCGATATTGTCATCAACTGCCTGGATCGTGTGCCCTTGTTTCTGCAAAATGTGAATCCAGACAAGCATCACTGGGTTGGTCTGAAGTTGATCGGTGGACCCAAAAGTCCACGCGATGCGATCGGCGCTACCGTCTACCTGACTGCCGGTGGCATACGCCAGCGCGCGGACGTCATGAGCGGCGGTAGCTACGAGTCATCCAACGATCAGCGCCCGCACTTCGGAATCGGGGATGCCACAACCGTGACCAAGCTCGAGGTTCGCTGGCCCAGCGGATTCGTGGAGCAAGTCTCCCTCCCGGGCATCGACCGTTTTTATGCAATTGAAGAAACAAAAGGTATTGTGCCCAGCGTTTACGACAACATGACCCAATATGCCGGTGGGCAACAGACAGCCTCCGGTGCGGCGAAGTAAATTTCTCTATGAATAGCCCAGCAGGTGATTGTGAACTACCCAACGAGTAACGCGCTGGCGACGGTCATTTTGACGGCTGGTCTCTGTATTTTGCCGAACGTTTTGCTGGCGCAGTCAGATCAGAGCAGCGAGCGCAAGGAATATGCAGATAAAATTCGCGAGACTTATAACTTTCGCTTCGGTAAAGATAAGCCCTCGGCGCCCGGCAACGCCTCAGTTGAGGGTAACGACTTCATCCAGCCCGGCGCCTTCCCCAAAGCAACTTATTGCGCTCACTGTCACGAACAGGCGTATAGCCAGTGGCGGCAGGCCCTGCACTCGAACTCCTTTCGAACACCTTTTTACCGTATGAGTGTAAATATTTTGCCCCGCACAGCGGGCATTGAGTTCACCCGCCATTGCGATAGCTGCCACAATCCAATCGGGGTCCTGGGAGGCGCCATGACGCAGAACTCCAAAGTGAATCGCGAATTCGATGAAGACGGACTGACGTGCACCACCTGCCACTCGATTCAACAAGTGAAGTCTACCGAGGGCAATGGTGGTTTCGTGATGGGAGTGCCCGCCGTTATGGTTGATGAAAACGGCAAGCGCATTCCCGGCGAGGTCCCATACGAAGAGATTTTGAAATATCCGAAGCGCCACTCGCAAGCGGTAATGAAAGACTTGTACCGCACGCCGGAGTTTTGCGCGGCATGCCACAAGGCCAACCTGCCGAATCAGTTGAACGATTACAAGTTCATTCGCGCATTTTCGGCCTTCGATGAGTGGCAGAACTCAAAGTTTTCGAAACGCAATCCGCTGACGTTCTATTCGGCGGATTTCACCTCCTGTCAGAAGTGCCACATGATGCGCGTGCCTGCCCTGGCGCCTCCGCAAGAGTACGGCGCAAAGCAAGGCACCTTCGCTTCCCATCGCTGGCTTGCGGGCAATACGGCCGTTCCCTTTTATTACGGCTTTGACGAACAGTTGCAAAAGACCGTTGAATTCCTGCAGTCAGGTATGTATCTGAATGTGGATCTGTTCGCGATCAAAAAGAGGGGCACGGACGAAATGATCGCGCCTCTCGGTTCAACGCCCTTTCAACTCGCTCCGAGCGATACGGTTCAGACCATGGTGGTCATCCAAAACAAGAACATCGGCCATTCTTTGATTCCAGAAGTGCGCGATTTGTACGAGGCCTGGGTCGAGTTCACGGTGAAGGACGGAGAGGGGACAGAGATTTATCACAGCGGCTTCCTGAAGCCGGACGGAACAATCGACGAGCGAGCCCACAGTTTCACCAATCGCCCCGTGAACGTCGATGGCGATTTTGTAGACAACCACAAGGTTTGGACAATCCACTCAGTCGCCTACGACAACACTGTTCAGGCCGGCCGTTCCGTCCTTGTGCGCTACGAATTTCGCATCCCCAGCAATGCCAAAGGTGCGCTCACTATTACCGCGCGAGTGAACTATCGGCATCTGCGGCAGAGCTATCTCAACAATGTGCTGGGGGAAGATCATCCCGCGTATCCGGTGGTGCCGATCGTTTCACGCAGTCGCGTACTGAAGCTGGGAAATAACCCGGCCAGCGCTCCCGATCCACAAGATAATCCCGACTGGATGCGTTGGAACAATCTCGGCATCGCCTACTTGGACCAGCTCCAGTATTCCGACGCCATCGATGCGTTCAGTCATGTCGTGCAACTCAGGCCCGACTATGCGGACGGCTACACCAATATCGGCTTAACAAACATCTCTTGGGAAAAGTACGGTTCCGCTCGCGCCAGCCTTGAGAAGGCGCTAACGCTCAGCCCCGACAATGCGCGCGCACTCTACTATCTGGCACTCGTTGAAAGACGTGAGGGGAAGTGTGACGCGGAAATAGCCGATTTACAAAAAGTCGTGGCCCAGTATCCGCAATCGCGTGACGCTCGGCGTGAATTAGGAATTTCTTATTATCAGCAGCATAAGCCGGCAGAGGCTATGCAGCAATTCGAGGCTTTACAGGCGATCGATCCCGACGACATCACCGCGCACTACAACCTGGCAATCCTCTATAGCCGCATGGGGTTAAAGGAAAAGGCCGCCGAGCAGTCGGCGCTCTTTGCCACTAAGAAAGTCGATCCTGGCGCTCCTACCTATTCGTTGGACTTTCTGCGCCGACATCCTGAAATTTCTACCGAAAGCGTTCCTTGGCATTTACACACCGACTTCGCCGCCGATCTCACGGCCAAGCAGAAGCAACATTAAACGAGGGTCTAGAAACTGATGCGAACATGGGAGCCGATTGTTTTGGCGGTCTTGCTTTTTTCTCCGGCGTTGTGCCGGGCACAGCAAAGTTGTCTGTGGCTGAATGCCGCCACCGCCGGCGGTGTGTTGGGCGGCCCGGTCAACTCAACAGTCTTGCGAACGGGTGCCAACCTGTCGAACCCCCGCACACCCAACGCCAAATCCGGTGCGGGTCCGACTAGCGCCAATCCCACAAAAGCCGCCGCTTATGGCGTCAACGCCGTTGACGATTCCGAGTGCCTGTTTGTCCGTCAGCCGGGATCGAGTTTCGGCGAGTTGCGCATTGAAGTGCGGACCATGAGCGAACCGCGGAAAGACTTTCCCGCCTATGCCGCGCGTTGTGGCGATCACGCAACTGCGTTGCAGGCGATTGGCAACGAGGCCGCCGTTTGCAGTCTGAACGATAAGCCGGGACAATTTTCCGAGCAGGTGGTGGGCCGGGTGCGCGACCGGGCTTTTATTGTCCGCCTCAGCGTCAACAACCCGTCTCTATCGCAAAGCTCCGTCCGCGAGAAAACCCGCCAGACGGCCGAGCAGGTTGCCGGAAGTTTGTTTTGAGCCGCTATCTACCGCGCCGTTGAACCGCACTCAGCTTGCTCACACTCGTGCACTCTACAACGGCGCCATCAGCGGGTATAGTACGGAGGTAATTGCTAATTTGTCCTTCGCCACGGTTAAATAGGGCAATGGAGCTCGGCAATAGCGTCACCGAATGGCTGCAATTGTGGCGCGACGGTGACGAACAGGCGATTAGCCGGGTCACCGATTTAGTCTATCGAGATCTGCGCCGTCTGGCCGCGTTCTATCTAAACGGTGAATCTCGCGCCAACACGCTTCAGCCGACGGCGCTGGTGCATGAAGCCTATCTGCGGGTTTCCCAAATACGGAAAATCGATTGGCAGAACCGCGGTCACTTTATCGCCATGGTGACGAGCCTGATGCGGCGTATTCTTGTGGATCATGCACGCGCCCGGCGAGCCGCCAAGCGCGATGGTGTTCTGCCGGAGGAGAGTCGCCTTTCTCCTGAACTGCGGCAGTTAGATACGCTCGCCGTCGACCAGGCTTTATTGCGAATGGCGGACCGTTACCCACGCTGCGCCCAGGTCGTGGAATTTCACTTTTTCGGCGATCTGGAATTTCGGGAAATCGCAGAGGTCATGAATCTTTCGCTTACCACCGTGGAGCGCGAGTGGCGTTTTGCCCGCGCGTGGCTGCAGAAAGCGATGGCTCACTCGCTTGACGAACGACGATAGGCTTCCGGATCTTTTCGCGCGAGCAACTCAATTGCCTCCTGGCGAGCGCGCACAGTTTCTGGCCTCGGCCTGTGGCGGCGACCGGGCGCTTGTCGAGGAACTGCAAGAGCTGCTCGCAGCCGACGCGGCGGCCATCGAAGACGAGTCTTGGCAACGCTCAGCCATTCGAAACCAGGTCATCGCCGAAATCAGTTTGTCCGATTCAGCCGTTGGCGAGATTGTCGGCAACTACCGTCTGGTCGAACTGGTGGGCAGCGGTGGCATGGGGTCTGTCTACCGCGCGGTTCGCGTCGACAATGAAATTGAAATGAGCGTGGCCGTCAAGCTCATCAGGGCGACTTTCTATTCGCCCGACATCATTGCCAAGTTCCGAGCCGAACGGCAAATCCTGGCAAACCTTCAGCATCCTAACATCGCGCGCGTCCTGGATGGGGGCGCGCGCGCCGATGGACTGCCTTATCTCATCATGGAGTTCGTCGCTGGCGTTTCGCCTTACGAATACTGCCGCCATCATCAGCTCGGACTCAAACAACGTCTCGGCTTGTTCCAGCAAATCTGTTCGGCCGTGCATTACGCCCATCAAAACATGGTGATTCATCGTGATCTCAAGCCGGCCAACGTCCTGGTGACCGCGGAAGGGACGGTGAAGCTCCTCGATTTTGGGATAGCTAAAATTCTCACGCCCATTCCCACGCTTTCGCAGGAAGCTGTGACCGAGCACTTGATGGCCAGGATGACAGTACGCTACGCGAGTCCGGAACAGATTCGGGGCGAACCAGTGACAACAGCTTCGGATGTCTTTTCGCTCG
>Ga0302319_10015950_pt1 | contig 13874 bp, 11 predicted proteins | sample Bog_T0_2_FD_203319 | JGI IMG/M metagenome (GOLD analysis project Ga0302319, IMG submission 203319) | Peat permafrost microbial communities from Stordalen Mire near Abisko, Sweden - Bog_T0_2 | ecosystem: Environmental > Terrestrial > Soil > Wetlands > Peat | place: Sweden: Abisko, Stordalen Mire...
AGCGCGCTTCACGGTGGAGATTCCCGTGCTGCTGGAGCCGGAGACGGAGAGCCCTGCCGATGGTGTGCGGCCGGCGGTGGCGCGCACATGAAAGCCAAGCGCGTGCTGGTGGTGGATGACGAGCCCGGAATCCGGCGTTCCCTGAGCGGCATCCTGGAGGACGAAGGCTACGCCGTGGACGCGGTGGAGAGCGGCGAAGCCTGCCTGGCGGCGCTGCCCGGCGCGGGGTACGGATTGGTGCTGCTGGATATCTGGCTGCCCGGAATGGACGGCATGGAAGTGCTGACGCGCATCCAGGAGGTCCCGTTCGCGGAGCGTCCGGTGGTGGTGATGATCTCCGGCCACGGTTCCATCGAAGCGGCGGTGAAGGCCACCAAGCTGGGGGCGTTCGACTTTCTGGAGAAGCCGCTCTCGCTGCAAAAAGTCACCGTGGTGGTGAAGAACGGGCTGCAGCATCTCAGCCTGGCGCTGGAAAACAGCCGGCTGAAGGCGGATTCGGGAAGCCGTTGGCGGATCATTGGCGAGTCCGTTCCGATGAAAGCGCTGCGGCAGCAACTGGCCCTGATGGCGGGGAGCAACGGCCGCGTCCTGATTTACGGGGAAAGCGGCACGGGCAAGGAACTGGTGGCGCACGCGCTGCACGCGCTGAGTCCGCGGGCCGCGGAGCCGTTCGTGGAAGTGAACTGCGCGGCCATCCCGGAGGACCTGATCGAGAGCGAGCTGTTCGGGCACAGCAAGGGCAGCTTCGCAGGCGCGGTCGAGGCCAAGATCGGGAAATTCCAGAAGGCCGACGGCGGCACGCTGTTTCTGGACGAGGTGGGCGACATGAGCCTGCGCACCCAGTCGAAGGTGCTGCGGGTGCTGGAAGAGCAGCGGTTTGAGCCGGTGGGCGCGGCCGGATCGATGCAGGTGGACGTGCGGGTGGTGGCGGCCACCAACAAGAACCTGGAGGATGAGATCGCGCGCGGCAATTTTCGCGAGGACCTGTTTTACCGGCTGAACGTGATCCCCTTTTTCGTTCCGCCGCTGCGCGACCGGCGTGAGGACGTGGCGGAACTGGCGGAACATTTCCTGCGCGAGTTCACCACGGCGTATGGCCGCAAGCCCAAGGAGTTGACTCCGGAAGCATTCCAGGTGCTGGCGGAATATCATTGGCCGGGCAATGTGCGCGAGTTGAAGAATCTGATCGAGCGGATCGTGATTCTGAATCCGCAGATTCGGGTGGATGCCCGGCACATTCCGCTGAATGCCCGGCGGCCGGCGGAGCGTCCACTGGAGCGGTTCGGCAGTTTGCAGGAAGTGCGCGAAGCGGCCGAGCGCGAATATATTCTGAAGAAGCTCGAAGAGACTCACGGCAACGTGAGCCGCACGGCGGAGCTGCTGGGGCTGGAGCGGAGCAATCTGTACAGAAAGATGAAGACGCTGGGGATTGGGCAGGGGGAATAGGGCGGGGTGGGCGGACACTCGTTGAGGACTCGGAGGATCCTGGAAAGTAATTGTAGGCAGGATGCCTCAATGGCAGTCGAGTTTCCGTACGGAAATCGTCGAAAACCGGCTTAGCGCGATGCAGCAGGGCGATTCAGACGAAGCAGCAACCGGGGAAACGCCGACAGTGTCGAGCTGAGCAAGCGGCCAGTACTCGCGGATAAAGTACCGCGATCTCGATGATGATTAGAACAATAGGCGCGGTGGCCGAACGGGAGCGTGAAACGCGCGCACTTGATGCCGCGGCAGGAGCACAAGTCCTGGCGATGCATCAACTTGTGCAGCGGTTGAATTGCAAGTATGCTACAAAAGACTGGAGACGCATTTTGTTGGCCACATCGAAGGTGCATTCCGAATATGACGGCCGCTAGCCCATCCCTCAACGCGCGCCGTGCGGGTTTGGGCCCGTTGCATTCTTTCAAGAGGTCTCTTTCCCCTCAGAATTGGCGCGCTCCCGTCGTCCATTCAGAGTACTCACTGCACCAACTTTCACCCTATATCGGCAAACTCAAGAGTTCCATCGCCGGAGACTTGGTCCAGGCTCTTTCCCGGCCCGGCGAATTGGTCGTGGACCCTTTCAGTGGAGCTGGGACAATAGCGTTCGAGGCGAGTTTGGCCGGTCGTCGGGTCTTCGCATCTGATCTGAGTCCATATGCGTACGCGCTCACGCACGCCAAATTGAATGCACCGCACACTCTTGACGCTGCCGTCCACCAGATCGAGACGCTCCTTGAAGAATCGGCAGCCTCCGCCACTCCAGACCTGCGGGCCGTACCGCGTTGGGTACGTGCTTACTTCAATCCCCGAACGCTCAAAGAGGCAATTTCCTTCTCCAATGTCTGCCAAGATCGCCAGCATACCTTGGGACTGTCTTGCCTGTTGGGAATCCTGCACCACCAGCGCCCGGGATTTCTTTCCTATCCAAGCAGTCATCTCGTCCCATATCTTCGCGGCAAAAACTTCCCGGCCGAGGATTTCCCTGCGCTTTATGAGTACCGCGCTCTGCGCCCTAGGATTCTGAGCAAAGTGGTTCGCGCGTACAAGCGGGTCGACGATGGCCCCAGACTAGCCAGCACTGTTGTCCAGTCATCTATCGAGGACGTGATTCTACCCGCTCGGGTTGACGCCGTAATCACGAGTCCGCCATATATGAATGCACTAGACTATGGCCGCGACAACAGACTCCGGCTATGGTTCATGAGCCCTACTGCCGCCGCAGCGATTGACAATAGCACTCCGAGCACAATTCTGGAATTTGCTCGTATTATGTCGGTTCTAGCAATCAAGGTTAGTTCGTGTCTTAAAGTCGGCGGATATTGTGTTTTGGTGATTGGTGAGGCTGTGTCTCGCGGGACGCTGGGCCACACGGCAAGTACTGCCGTCGAGGTGTTTACGTCCGGCTCGTACCCGTTTCAGCTTGTTCAGACTGTTTCGGATCTAATTCCAGACGTACGACGAGCCCGGCGCGATTGCCGCGGAGTGAAGGTCGAAAACGTCATCGTCCTTCGGAGGGTCAAATGAAATGCTCCTCCGGCTCACGCGATGACTTTCATCCTCAGAGAAACGGCTTTTCAAGGTTTGGGCGCCAATATAGACCGTTGGCGTTGGCGTCAAGCAGTTCATTTTTACACTGTGCCAATCAAGCGTGGCCCTCCGGGGTATTAGATAATTGCGGGAGATCGCTTTGAAGTCAGTAGCGATGTTCAACAACAAGGGGGGCGTCGGAAAGACCACCCTGACGTGCAATTTGGCCTCGTACATCGCTGAGGAGTTTGGAAAGAAGGTACTGATCGTCGATTGTGATCCACAATGTAACTCCACTCAGCTGGTCATGGGTGTTGATGCTGCAGCCGAGTTGTACTTGGAAATCCATGACGGCAACCCCATCAGCACGATTAAGGATGTTCTGAGGCCGATCGAAGATGGTGACTCCTCTATTGATCCGAATTTGCGGGTGCTGCCGGCCGCATCGAACCGCTTCAAGGTGGATCTGCTCGCAGGACATCCTCACTTTGCAATTATCGAGGATCGGCTCGGCTTAGCATGGTCGATGCTTCGTGCTCGCGATAAACAGGGTTTTCGCCAGACTAATTGGAATACCCTTCTATGTGCATCGTTGGCCGACAAATACGATTTGGCAATATTCGATCTTGGGCCAAGCTTAGGATCGATAAATCGGTCCGTATTGATGGGCTGCGAAAACTTCTTGACACCTCTCGGGTCTGACGTATTCAGCATCATCGGTGTGAAGAATATTTCGACCTGGCTGTCCAACTGGATCAGCGACTACGCCCATTCCTGGGAAGGATTGTCGTTGGGAGAGCAGGAGGACCTTCGTACGCGATACCAAGTGGCCAGCAAGCCGGCAATAATTGGTGGCTACGTTGGATATACCGTGCAGCAGTATATAACAAAGTCATATGGCAAGGAGAGGAGGGCAACAAAGGCTTACGAATCCATAATAGGTAATGTCGATTCCGAAATTCAATCCGCGCTTAAAGAGTATTACAGCCCACCCCTTCTCAATGATAATGCCCGGGCGAAACTAGGCGATATACCGCACCTTTATAGCCTAGTGCCATTGGCTCAGAAGCGTGCGGTTCCAATTCATGGTTTGTCGAGCACCGATGGCTTGGTTGGATCTCAGTTCGCTGCGGTCAGAGACTTCAGGAAAATGATCGATCCAATAGCGCGAAATCTTCTGCGAAATCTCGGCATTCTTGACGAAGCGACGGACAATGGTTAATTGGCCAGAATCTCTCGTCATCGAATTGGCTGCGCGGAGGTGTATTCTATTCCTCGGCGCCGGGTCTTCGGCCAGCGCCACAAGGCAGGATAAGCCCCTTCAGCATCCTCCTGGCTGGTCTGAGTTTCTTCGCATACTTCGCGCGGGTAGCAATCGCGGGGATGCCGATGACTTGGCGAAGGCGGATGAACTACTAGAAGACAAGCAATACCTCGACTGTGCGGAAATCATACGATCAACCTGCCTCCATAGTGCAGACTATAACCGACTGCTTGGCGACACATTTGAACGGTACCGTCCTACCGAAGTTCATCGATTAACCGATGCGTTGGATCAAAAGATCGTGGTTACTACGAATTTCGATACGCTCTACGAGGACCACTGCAGACAAGGGGATGGGGCACACGGTTATTCCGTCCTGCGATATTATGACGATGGTCTAATTGCCCGGATGCGGTCACCGAAGCGATTGATAGTCAAAGTGCACGGGTGTGTAACAGAACCTGAAAAGACGGTGTTGAGCAAGTCCGATTTTTATCGAGCGCGAGCGGAATATACGGGCTTTTTTAAGACACTCGAAAGCCTGTTTTTGACGCATACGCTCCTGTTCATCGGTTACAGCGTAACTGATCCGGATATTCAATTGTTACTTGAGAACGCCTCGATTACGGCACCCAGCGCTCACCCGCACTATGCGTTGATGGGGAGCGGGCTACATCAAGCTATCCGGGGTGCGTTCCTTCGGACCTTCAACGTTGAAATTCTAGAGTTTGATCCAGCGAACAACTTCGAACAGTTTGGCTTGAGCCTCCAGGATTTGGTCGATAGGGTCACCGAACTTCGGGATTTGCAGACCTGACGCGTGGGAAGCGGTAACGGGGTCGCAAGGTGCCCTATTCGCAGGAGTAGGCCCAAGGAACGCCAAGTCTCGTTCTAGGAGGTTTCGCCGGATTAGGACCCATAAACGCGCCTGGGTCTTGCAATCCAAACGACTGCGGAGTCACCGCCGCCTGTAGAAGGTACCGGCTACCTCAGGCTCCCCACACTATCCAGGTGTCCGACATGCCCCAGCAAGCATCCCGCACAGCACGTATCGAAGCTCGCATTGCGCCCGACGCGCTCCGGGTCGTCAAGCGTGCCGCGGAATTGCAGGGCCGCAGTATCAGCGATTTTGTGGTTGCCGCCGCTCAGGAGGTCGCGCACAGGACAATCGACGAAGCTCAGGTCATTCGCATGTCTGTGGAAGACCAGCAGCGCTTTGTGGAATTACTTCTGAAGCCGCCGGCTCTTGCGCCTGCCATGAAGCGCGCGAAAAAGGCCCATGCCCGTTTGATCGCATCCTCGTGATGCCGGGTTCATTTATCATAGAGCCACTTGGGCACAGCCATGACCGTGCGGAGTTTACTTGCGGGGTGGAGGCGCTCGACCGTTATTTTCGGGAGCAGGCCGGTCAGGATGTGCGACGCCGCGCCTCCGCATGTTTCGTGGCCCGCGAGGTTGCAACAGATCGGGTTGCTGGCTTCTACACATTGGCCGCAGGCGGGATTCTCCTCGCGCCCATGCCTGTCCGGCTCGCCAAACGGCTGCCGCGCTATCCAACGGTGCCCGTCGCGCGTCTGAGGCGCCTTGCCGTGGCTCTCGCCTACCATGGACGCAAACTCGGGGGCGCCTTGTTGTGGGACGCTGTCCAGCGTGCCGAGCGGTCTGAAGTCGCGGTTTATGCGCTTGTCGTCGATGCCAGGGATGGACAGGCTGAGCACTTCTATCCGCACCATGGCTTTGTGGCGTTCGGCGGGAAATCCAGAGTTCTTATGCTGCCCTTGCCGAAGAGGACGTGAGCGCGCATTCGGAATCGTCCCCGTAAGGCGGCTTTGCGCCGGGCAATCGATATGGCGGGAACGTCGGAGTCGAACCGATCAGCGGTTTTGGGGCCGCTCGGTGGTTTTGAAGACCACGCCCACCACCGGATGAAATACGCTCCCGAACTCAGTCTACGTGAATCCGCGGATAACTGGAAACGAATACGCCACCCTCGATCTCCCGCAGCACCAACCGCAGTTTGCAGGAAGTGCGGGAAGCGGCCGAGCGTGAGTATGTTCTGAAGAAACTTGAAGAGACGCACGGCAACGTAAGTCGCACGGCGGAGTTGCTGGGGCTGGAGCGGAGTAATTTGTACAGGAAGATGAAGACGCTGGGGATCGGGCAGGGGGAATAGGGTGGGCGCTCCCTACTTCTTTTTCTTGAACCGGGGAGCGGGCTTCGCCTTGCGGGGCGACTTGCGGCCGGCGGTTTCGGAACGCGCTTTGGACGGCGCCCTGGATGTCGCTTTTTTCGTCGCGGGCTTTGCCGGGGCCTTTGCCGCCGCCTTGGGTGGTTTCCGGCGAACTGTTTTTGAGGGCCGCACCGCTTTTGCTGCCGGCGGCTTGTCCACCGGTTCCGATACGCTCGCCACGGGCGCCGGGGCAGTGAACGTGCGAGAGTCCTCGGCCATCCAGAATGCGAGTTCGCCCTGTCTGTCGGGTTGGAACCACTGCTTCTGCCAACTGTCGCCGGATTGCAGCTCCACACCGGCGGAAGCGCCCTCCAGGTTTATCCGAAAACGGTAGTGCTGACAGTAAGCTTCAATATGAGCCGCGCAGCGCCGCGCCATCTCAGGATCGTTTTCGACGATCAGGAAGTTCTCATCGTTGGTGCGGCTTCCCCGCTCTCCGAACGCATGGGACCCGATCAGCACCACCGGATGGCTGCCCAACGGGTCGACGACAATCATGCGGCTTTGCAGGGTGGAACCCAGGGGGAGCGAGGGAGATTTCGCCTCGGCTGTCACCCCGAATACTGGAAACGAGAGTTGTTTTCCGTGTAGTTGCACCTGCTGGCGGTTGCGGTACAGCGTGAGGCCCGGACCGCTCCGGATGGCGCCCATTATATAGAGATTGTCCTGCTCCAGAATGGTGGGTACAACCGATCCCCTCTGTCCCGGTTCGCTCAACAGAAAGAGAACTCCCTGGCGGGCATTGCGGATACACGCGCGCGCGGCTTCGATGTCGGCGAAGTTGCGTGCCGGCGTGAACCAGGGCCGCACGGACGCGTTCCCCACCATCGCCGGTGAAATATTCTCGTTGCTCCTGGCCGCGAGCGCCGGTGCTTTCGAAGGAGTGGTGAGCCGATTCCAGTAGTTGAGATATGCTTCAGCCAGCGGTTTGCCGATCACCGTCACCGCGGCGTTCGACCGGGCACACAGCGCCGCGCTCATCCAGCTTACGTTTCCGGTCCAAACCGTATTTGGCTGGCCCGCGCTGTCGACCACCACCAGAAATTTGTTGTGCCCCAGCCTGCCCGCCGGGAATATTCTGTCCCACACCTGCACGCCGCCGCGCTTGAGCCGCAACCGGACATCGAGATTGAAGTCCGGTTGTTGCGGCCTTGCGGCGCCGTTTGAAAGGACGATGTTCGCCCGCTTTCCCAGCTTTTCCAGCAATTGCAGAATCTCCGGATCGTCGAGCTCGAACATGGCCGCGAAAACCGTCGAGGACGATGATTCCGCCTGTGACAGTAAAGCCACCAGCGAGGAGAGCAGATCTCCTCCGAGCGCCTGACGCACCGGATTTCCGGGCTGCGCAATCATGTCATGGAAACTCTGGGGCGAAAGCTGGCCGATATCCTGCGTCGAAAGGCCTAACGACGCGGCGTCCTCGAAAGTGCGATTGAACGCCACCGAGGTTGGCGCATCGGTTTGCGGTCCTACGCGAATGAACGCGGTCCACGCACTGGATCGCTCTTCCAGGGGATGAAGTTCGCCGGGTTGGCCGGCCATGGGCACCACCCGGTACGAGTATTCCGTCTCGCGGGGGGTGGGCCGGTCGATCCAGTCAAAACGCTGATAGGGTTCGTGGGTGGATGGAGCGCCGCTGGCGGAGAGCACTTCTTCGGGCTCGGGGTTGCTGGTCCCGGTTCTGCGCCGGCGCATCACCGCGAAACCCAGGCACCCGGGAATTTCCTCGCGGGATCGCCAGTGCAGCGTGACCGCGTAACCATCGGTGTAGGCGCTTATCGACAAGGGAGCGACCGGCGGCCGATCCTGGACGGTCTGACTGGGGTGAAGCGTCCATGTCTCATTGGCCAGCGTCACCAATTCGATCGGTCCGGCATCCACCTTCTCCGGTGGCGAAATCTCATCCTTCTCGACGAACAGGATTTTCGATCGGCCGGACGCGGTCCACCTGACTTCCACGGCCACGGTCGGCGTATCGGGGACTTCGATGCTGTGCGGAACCGGCGAATTCGGGTCCCGCAATAAGGGCCCGAGGGAAATCTCGCCGTTGGCCAGCGTTACTCCCAGCCGTATCCGCCCCAGACGGGGAAGCACGGCGGCGAGCGATGCCGGTATCCGGTCGAATGCCGCGAGCCGTCCCCGCAAATCGGGATTCCTTCCCAATCGGAGGTCCGCGGCAATCCGTAGAACGGACGCCGATTCGAAGTTCTGCACGGCGGAAGGCAGGCGGGGTACGGCGCGTCCGGCCCAATTCGCCAGTTCGGAGCGTCCGCCCATCAGCGCGGAAATCACATCGCGGAGCAATTCATCGATTCGCGCCCGATTGGTGTCCGCGTCGAGCCCCAGATAGGTCAACTCTTCCTCGATCCGGATGGCGCGCCGCGCGTGCCGGTGCACGTGCCGGGTACGTTCCCAGGCTTCCTGCCTGGATTCCGGGGGAAGGCCCCGTCTCAGAATTTCCGCCACTTCGGGGAAGAAGACCAGGCCGGCGGGCGATCGCGACTGAACCAGATTGCTGAACCACAAGTCCGCCTCGTCGGCGGCGCTCGAACCGGGCAGCAGATCGAGTCGCATCCGGCGGACTAACGCCGGGTCCGCCAGCGCGGCGAACGAGAGCATTTGCGCCAGCGAAACCGCCATCGCATTTCGTTCTCCGAACTTCCGCACACGGAGGGCTGCCTGTTCGGAGGTCATCCTTTTTCCGGCCTCCGGGAAAACCTCACGCTACCCGCAGTGGTGGCGCGATCCCACTCCACCAACCGGAACCGGCGGGCCAGGGCCAGGGGCCATCGCTTCGCCGGATAGGGCACGAAGGCGGTACACGAGATCCCTCTTCGCCGGAGTTCCCACGCAAACCGGCGCCACTCTTCTACGCCCGCCTGCGTATCGATCGTCGGCGGGCGTCCAATTCCGAGGTCGGTCAGCATCAGGACATGAGTTCGGGACGACGGAAAGGAGTAGGCGGGCCATTCGTCCATTTCATCGGTGCCGGCGCCGCGAAGAGGCGATCCCGTAAACTTCAAAATTCGCACGCTATCGGAGCCGGCCACGGTTTGAACGGCTTTTATCACCCCGCGTTGATCTTCGGCGAAAGGCAGCATGGAGTCGCCCACGTCCACCAGCACATCTACCCGCGGGGCCATGGTGGCGGCGGGAAGACGCGGCAGCCTTCGAAGCAGGCGGCCGCGCGCGATCTCAGACACGATTTCCCGAATGTCGGCAGGTCCGATGGCGCTGCGCACCGCGAGCGAGGTACTAAGAATCGCGCGGGTCCAGCGGGGAACGAACAATGGCGCCACCTCGACGGCGGCCGCGGCGGCCCCCGCGGATTCGAAATCCCCCGGCGCCGTGGGCCACAGCATAGCACCGTGGTCACGCTTTTCGGGCCCGGAGATGGTGAAACCCGCGGCGCCGCTGCCCGGATGCGCCACCGGTACCGACTCCCGCGGCGGAACGGGCGAGGTTGGAACGGGTGCGGATGGCGCCGCCACTGCCGGGGCCGGTTCCTGGCTCTTGGGCGGAAGCGCCTTCATACGCACCGACGGAGGCGTCCACTGCAGGCCCAGTGCCTGCGCGATGGAGCGCTTCTCTTCCTCGGTGGAAGGGCGGAGTGCGCGGAAGGCCCGCAACAAGTCGGCGCTCGAAATCGGTGGCCTCATGACTCCTACCCTCGGGCCGGCCGCCGCTTGGTAATGGTCATCTGGGCGATTTCATTCAGATCCTTCTCGGGCGGCTCCTCGGATCCGTAGCGGTCGATCAGGGCCAGAATCGTATCTTTAAATTCAGCCGGACTCGGCACGATAGCCTCTTCGCCCGCCGCCGGTGGAGGAATCAGGATCTCGGTCACCTTCGCCAGATATTCACGGGTAACGGCGCCGGACGAATGCTGTAGTCCGTGTTGCAGAACAACATCGATCAGCAACGCCTTGCGAAGCTTCCCATCGAGATCGTCATCCGGAAGCGCGGGCAGCCGGAGTTCGATACAGCGGCGCAGAAACGCATTCGGTAACTCGCGTTCCTCATTGGTGGTGATAAAGACGAGCGGCGAATTCTCTTTGTCGGCGCGGACCTTCTGGCCGGTCTCTTCCACCTGAAACTCGAGCGAACCGAGCGTGACCAGGAGGTTATTGGGAACATCGGGATCGGCCTTATCGATCTCGTCAAGCAGTACCACGGCGCGCTTCTCCACGGACTGGGGCGACCGGGGATCGGTAGGGGCGCCGCGTGTCTGGTCGTAGAGCTTCTGTTGCGCCGCGGCGCCATCGGGGTCGAGCGCCCACCACAAAACTCCCGGGCAAACGTACAGGCTCCAGTCCCGTTTGAGCTTCCGGGCTTGCGCGTCGTTGAGACGCATCAGCAGGTCGACGCTCCACTGCAAATCGCGCGCCTGCGTCCGGGATGTGATCACGGTTTCATAGAACGTCCAATTCAGATAACGGGCACTGGCGGCGGCCAGGGACGATTTACCCCATCCCGACTCGCCGCGCACCAGCAGCGGACGTCCGGTGGCCAAGGCAACCTGAATCGCCAGGCGGATCCGGTCGTTGAAAACATACACTCCGCCCGTACGGCTGTCCGCCCGGGCATCGCCGGCGTCCCCCGTTCGGTAGGCATCGGGCGGCTGAAACTTACAGGATGTCGAGAGCGTCTTTGCTGTTTTCATAGTCATCCCAGAAGGTCACTTCGAAGTTAGGGGACAGGTCGGGCTCTATCCATTCGACACCGGTGAGGGCGGGTCGATCCGTGCCGGATAGAAGAAAGAAAGTAACGCTGGCGAAGTGCTGCCGGAGTTCGGCCAGCCAGGCCTGATCGAGGCCCTTGGTCCCCAGCAGGACCACAATCGGCCGGCCAGCCATCTCTTTGTTGCGGAGCCTTCTTGCCAGCGCCGGGCGGTCCACCGGGGAGGTTTCGACATGCAGCGCATGAGCCAGAGAAACTTCGATCTGAGACTTGAGCATTTCCAGATCCGCGGCGACCCCAGCCACCTCGACGGTACACCACGAGTTCGAAGGAGGACTGCTGCTGGCCTTCACAACGTAAAGGCGGGCGGTTCGCGGCTCCTCCGTATTGAGCGCCACGGCCCTGTCTCCGCATGGTCCGCAGGTTCGCGCTTCCAGCCGCAGCGCGGACCGGTTGTCGATCCAGGAACAGGCCACCAGATCGAGGACGTCTTTCCAGCTATCCTGTTTCCCGTTGAAAGCCCAAGCCAAGGGAGCCAGTGGGAGAACCGCTTTCGGCACCCCGAGGCCGACCAGCAGGAATGCAAACTGCTCCCAACGGTCTTCCAGGGGTTCCCAGTCCGCCAGTTCCAGGTTGCTCTTCGACAAGGCGTTGTCCAATTGCCGCTGGTTGGGGTCCTGGAGTTCCTTGCGTAACAGGTTGGCGAGCAGGTACGCCTGCTTGGAAGTGGGGTCCTGATTGGTCACGACCTTGCCAAGCCACGCCTCGATTTTCGGCCAGCAGGCCTCGATGGTGGAGAATACGACTCCTTGAATCTCGGAGATTTGATGCGGTTTGCCGCGGAGGTCCTCCGGAGTGGCCCCGTAATAGACCGGAAGAATGTTGAAGTTCTGCGACCGGGCCTTCCGGTAAGAGAGAATGCTCCATTCGTAGCTGCAATATTCCGCCTGCATGGAATCCGGCGTGACCAGCAGAATCGCCGCATCGCAAGCGCCACACCAGATATCCAGGGCGGAGCGCCAGTCTTCACCGGGCCGGAGCGTGGAATGGTCCAGAAGAACGGTGTAGTCCTGGTTGAGGCTCTTGAGTTTCGCCTCCAACTGATGGAGCACGGGAAGAGCGGACGGATCGCGGTGAGCGCTGTGACTAATGAAGATTCGGCGGCGAGCCATCTATGTGATTGTAACCGTGCTGTGTTGAGAGTCAAGTCTCCGGATTCCCGAGGCCGCTCCGCAAATGCCGGCTGGCTTGGGGAAATGGGCTGAGCCACTCTTGCTCAAGCACCCCTCCGAAACCCTAAGGAACCACGCAATAATAACTTCACATTGTCCGCGGTGGCAATGTGGCGCAGACACTCGTGTCTGCAAGGGTCGAGACTCATCTCGACCCTCTTGGCAGGGAGGCCTCGGAGCGCCGAGACGAGTCTCTGGACTCCTGATGTCGCCCGCAATTTCGGTTGGCCCGGGGAAATAAGGTGAGCCACTTCGGACCGCGACTCGCTGGCAAGCGTTTCGAAGGTGGGGCAGTTCAGTCTGCGGCGGGCGGACTGAAGTCCGCCGCAGGCTGAAGCCTGGCCCCACCCCCCCGGCTCAGCCTAATTCCATGAGATCAGGAGTCCAGAGTCTCGGCGCAGCAGACTGAGAGTCTGCGCCACGACGCTTGCTGCGAAGTTATTCTTGCGCGCCTCCTAAGCCAGACCGAAATGGAGCGATTACTGCTCAGCCCGGGTGCTCTTTCGCGATTTGTTGCACCAGCCATTGCATGAGCAGCGGGTATGGCACAAAGGGCCGGGCACGAGGATCCGAGCGCAAAGTTGTTTCGGCGAGCCCGTGCGGCAAGTCGTCCTTCCATTCCTGCTCTACGAGGTGCCGTAAACGGCCCCAAGGTCCTATGGGCTCCCGTGCCAGTTGTTCGGCGGCGCCGCCGGTGGTCTCCATCAGATACAGAGGCGCCCGTAGAGGCTTGTCCCCCAGAAATATGTGGGCCTCTTCGATGACGCCTTCCATGCCGCCAATCGCCACCATGGCGCATGGCGATTCTCTTCCAATCATTTGCTCCCGCATGAAAAGGAGACTGAGCGGACACTGGACGCGCGGGTTCTTCGGATCGAATTGTTCGCCGCCCTTTGCACCGCACCAAACCAGGTCGGCGAATCCCAGGCGATACATCTCCCAGGTCTTATCGGGCAACTGGCCGTCATAGGCGTGCGACTGGTAAATCACCACGCCCGGGCCCGAGCGCTCCGGCTTACCGATCGACTCCACTTCCGGCGGCGCGCCGGTTCGAAGGCGTGGGGAAAGATACTCGCTGGCCACCGAAGCGACCAGGGGCGAGATGCTCGGGTGGGCCCCGAATACCACCGTCCCTTCCTCTTTCAAAACGGCGCGGGCGAAGCTGACCACCGCTTCCTCAATCTCCACCGCCGCCCCGGAAACTCGCCGGAAGCCCGGACGGACCGGAATGCTCGCCGAGAGAAAGACCGACCGTCCCCGCAGAAGGCCTCCGCTCACAGAGTGCCCTCCTTGATCTTCTCCGCCGCCGTCCTGATTTCGCTTTCGTCGAGGCATTCGAACTTGCACAACCCGCGAAGCCAATCCAGCCGGTCTTTCCGCCGGCGCTCCAGCAGGGCGGTCGGCCCGATGACGATCCCTTTGGACAGGGGCGCTATGAGCGTTTTGGGATGCGCCGTAT
>Ga0302319_10015951_pt1 | contig 13874 bp, 13 predicted proteins | sample Bog_T0_2_FD_203319 | JGI IMG/M metagenome (GOLD analysis project Ga0302319, IMG submission 203319) | Peat permafrost microbial communities from Stordalen Mire near Abisko, Sweden - Bog_T0_2 | ecosystem: Environmental > Terrestrial > Soil > Wetlands > Peat | place: Sweden: Abisko, Stordalen Mire...
ACAGAGTGCGCCGAGCAACTGAGCATGCATGTGATGGAACGCCGTGCCGATTTCAGCTTCGGTGCGGCGCTGGGCGGGTTGGATCTCGGGCAGCTCGACGACAATGGCGCGGCTGGCGATTTCCGGATCGAGCTTGATCCGATCGGGCGCGGTTAAGACGATGGGCCGCGTGGCGCAGCACAGAGCTTCCGATTGTTGGCGGGTGATATGAGTGACGTGATCGAAGACTAAGACATGGTGCTGTTCGGCGTAGGTTTGGATCTGGCGAGCGGTATTGGGGAGATTGGGAAGCGCTTCGATGCAGGGATCGAGGGTGAGGCGTAGCAGGCGGGCGAGCGTCGATTTCCCGCTGCCGCTGGGGCCTTTGAGAATGAGGATGGGATAGGGTCCGGTGGGCCGCAGGGCGGACGCGAGCCAGTTAGCGCATGGTTCGCAGACGGCCGCGGGCAAACCGGTGAGCGTTTCGAGCAGGCTGTGGAACGAAGGGGCGTCGGGCGCGGGCTCCGGGAGGGGAAGGCTTTGGCTGGAGCCACGGAAATACGCCGGTTTGGCGGAACGGACGTTCCAGCCGTTCGCGGTGATTTCGACGGCGTCGCCGGTATCGTTGGCGAGGTGGAGATAGATGGTGTCGGGAGCGAAGCGCGAGCCATCGGCGGCGATGCGGGGATTCAAAGCGCGGCGGGGGAACTGGCTTGCCTGGGCATTGGCTTCGAGGGTATGAATAAGGCCGCGATAGGCCGACGCGCGGAGGACAGCGTGGTGCACTTTTTCGAATGCGCCGTAGAGGTAATGGCGGACTTCCGGGGATCGGACCGGGACGCAAAGTTGCGAGAAAGGTCCGGAGGGAAGGGTGGCGAAGGCGGTTCCGCGGTCGTCGAGGAGGCAGGTGACTGCGGCGGCGAGATTGAGAAGTTGTTCACGGACTTTCATAATGGCTCCCAAGATGAATGTGCCATGGGGAGAGGGAAGATGGACGTAGGGGGAGAGGGAAGTGATTGATTAGGGGCGAGATTGCGGTTAAAGAAATCTGTGATCCCCGTGAGCCGGGTCAGCTATTCGAGGTACTGGGAGGAGCAGAGAAAAAATCCGAGATCGGGCATAACGGCCGTTGCAGGCGGTGCTAGCCGCCATCCAATCCGCTTAGGATGCGTCCAACTGGGAGCAAAACGAACAACAGTTCAGCGAACGGTAACTGTCGAATCTCGTCACTATGTCAAAAAAGGGTGTGCAGTCCAACCCACAGGCGGATCGACACAACTCGACACTATTTGACAGCCTGAATCGACGTCACCCCTGAAACAGCGTCCCGTCGTCCTTCTCGGGTTCTCCGGCGCAAATGCATTCAATTTCGTCCCACGCGAAACTTCGGTGGACTAGCCCAGTGGCCTGCTTCTCGACATTCAGGCAATTCCCCGTAATCCGGAACACCACCTGATCCCGCGCCGAAAAACGAAAGCGCGACGCCCGTCCATAAAGCTTCACCAGCACGAACGCCTTCTTACAGGCAAACCGGTACCGGCCGGCCGAATCCCGCGCCAGCGTTGGACCTAAACGATCCGCCGCATCGTCGCTCGTCACAGCACCTCGCAGCTTTATGGAAAGACCAAATTTCACTGGCCTTCGTTACACACGATCAAAGGTAGAATCGAAAGTTCATGCAAGCTACGGCGGAAGTCGTCATCGTCGGGGCCGGAATTGTCGGCGCCAGCATCGCTTTTCACCTGACTGAGGCAGGTTGCCGCGACGTACTCGTCCTGGAGCGCGAAACCCGGCTCGGACTCGGTTCCACCGGCAAAAGCATGGGCGGCGTCCGGGCCCAGTTCGCCACGGAAGTCAACATCCGGATGTCGCTGTACTCCATCCCCTTTTTCGCGCAGTTTCAGGACGCCACCGGCTTCGAATCGGGCTATAAGCCGCACGGCTATCTCTTTGCAGCGACAAGCGATTCGCACCTTGCCTATCTGAAGGCGAACTTCCAGCTTCAATCCGCCCTCGGCTTGCGCGGAGCGGAACTTCTCCAGCCCGGCGATATCGTCAGAATGCTGCCCCAAATCCGCTCCGACGATATAGTGGGCGGCACGTTTTGTCCAACCGACGGTTTTGTCGACCCGTACAGCGTCATGACCGGATTCCTGGGCAAGGCACAAGCCAACGGCTGCACGCTGGAGCGCGGTGTCCAGGTAACCGGCGTCCAGGCGAACGTCGGCCGCGTCACCGGCGTGCAAACCAATCGTGGCGATGTATCCTGTCGCACAGTGGTAAACGCCGCAGGACCTTGGGCCGCGCTCGTCGCCAAGTCGGCCGGTGTAGACCTTCCGATCTATCCGATGCGGCGCATGCTGGTACCAACCGAGCCCTTTCCCGGCTTACCCGACCGCTTGCCGATGGTCATCGACATGTCGACCGGGTTCCATTTCCGCCCGGAGGGGATCGGCTTGCTGATGGCCTGGAACGATCCCGGCGAAAAGCCTGGTTTCCAGACCGCCTTCGATCCCGCTTTCATCGAGAAGATCCTCACCCACGCCGTGGACCGTGTCCCCTGCTTCGCCGATCTCCAGGTGAATCCCGGCCGCTGCTGGGCGGGCATGTACGCCATGTCCCCCGATCATCATTCGATCCTCGGGCCGGTGCCGGAATTGGAAGGATTCTACTGCGCGAACGGGTTCAGCGGTCATGGAGTTATGCACTCCCCGGCGACCGGCCGAATTGTTTCGGACTTGATTCTGCGCGGAACATCGGACGTCATCGATGGCGAAATGCTGAGTGTCCGCCGCTTTGCGGAAGGCCGCGCCATCCAGGAATCGGCAGTACTGTAATAGGCCTACTACTCTTCCGGCTTTACTTGGCCCCATACTGACGGCGCGATCTTCGTCCGATATTAGGCCTAAGGAGAGCACGTTTCGTACTGGCATAGGGTTAAGCTGAAACTGAAGGAGTACTAAAACAGGTTACTCCCGCCGGTCTATTTGCAGCCAGTTCTGTCGTCTTTACACTCGATTCCAAAGGGAAAGCGCCAGTGCAAATACAGGTCATCTTGAGTTTAGTAGCCATCCTGGGCGCCGCATGCGTGGCGCTGGTCGTGGACTATTTCCGCAACAAGAACCAGCAGCTTCGCGAGGCCATGGTGGAAATGAAGGTGCGCCAGATCGAGAAGGAGCGTCAACTCCTATCGCCGGCTACCCTCACTGTCCAGACGCCGGCGCCGTCAGTCGCATTGCCGCTTTCCCCACTATCGCAAGCGGAGGCTCCCGTAGTGAATGAGAAACCTCTGGTCCGGACGAGTGAACAATCCTCGGAGAGCGCCGGTTCAGCCGGAGAGCAAGTTGAATTCACGCCCCGGCGGCGTCGACGCGCAGCCGCTGTCGATGCTGCTACTGCGATCTCGGACAGGAAGGATGACGACATGAATTCGAAGAAGGAATTATCGGACTGGTTGCTGCAGCGCGCCGTCGCTCGGGCCGCGCGGAAAATGGCGGCCGAGGAACCACAATCCCCCGAGCCGGTGCTACCCCCAATCGAGCTAGTCCCGGTGGAAGCGGAGGTCCCCGTCGTCGAGCCTAGCCCGGTCAAGCCCGATCCACCCGTCGTTCCGCCCCCTTCCGGCAGCTACCAGGAATATAAGCCTGAGCCAGTGATCGTCGACGAATTTCTGTGGCGGTCCTTATTCGAGCCGCAACCAGCCGTCGAAAATAAAGGACGCGCCAACTCGGGCCTGCAGGTCGTCCCTGTGATCCAAACCATCCAGACCGAGACGGGCCTCTTGGACGTGCCGGCGGGCCTTCACGATATCCATACTCTGGACGAGCTTAAGAAATCGGACCAACCGTTCTCCGGGCTGGTGGTGTCTCTGGGGATCACGCAGAACAACGCGAGGCCGGTTGAGGAACTGGCTCAAAACGTGAGTGACTACATCCAAACCGTGTTGCGCGACTCGGACTTCGCCTGCCGCACCGCCGAGGACGAATACCTGCTGATCTGCCCGAATTTGACCGGCGTATCCGCCCACCGCCATCTGAGCGCCTTGTCGGAACGCCTGTGGGATTTTCAACTGCGCGCGCTCGGTTCATTCCTGATGCTGTTCAGCTTGGGCGGCGTCGATGCCCAGCGAGAGCCGCTGCCCGAAGTCATCGCTTCCGCGACGGAGCGTATGTCGCAGACCAAGCGGAGCCGCAAAGCCATCGTGATGCTCACCCCCGACCAGCGCCACCGTAAAGCCGTCTAATGGGGTGCGTCCCCGACTACCATAACCAGCACATTCCCGTCCGAATGAAAACTCCCGCCCGTCGCGGTCCTGGCTTCTTGCACGGGATTCGACGGCAGAAAGTACCCAAGCTGCAGCACTAGCCCGGTTCCCGAAAGGCTCTCCGCCAGGTACTTACGTTCATCGTCGATATTCGGGTCGATCTTGTGAGTCCATCCGTTGTTGCGCTGGTCGCGGTCGAACCCGGTATCGTGCGTCGCGGCGCCGACCCAAAGCGTTTGGCCATTCACCAGGAAAGGCGCTTTCCAAAGCCGCAGATGATGCCGCGTGGCAACTACCTTGAACGGCTCGGCGTGCGCCATCCCATAATCCTGTGCGCGGCCAAAAAGGTACAGCTCGCTCATCGGCATCTCGACATAGGACTCCTTCGACAGCGTCGAAACCAGACCATGCAGCACCGCATCTTTTTTGGTCTTGTCCACGGTCACCCAGCCGGCGCTCTTGAAGGTGGCGAGCAGTTGCTGTTCGCTGCCCACGATCAGGAAATTCACCATGTCGCCGGGATCGCCCTGCAGGTCCGAAATCCGCCGCGGAATTCTGTCGAACAGCCGTGCATCCACCCCGCTGATGCTGAGGGGCTTGGCGGTGTCCGGAAGCAGAGCCATCGCTTTCGACGCGTCCCCTCGATCCAGAACCTGAATGATCGCATGATAACTGCCGTCTGGCGAATCGCTCGAAGTCTGATTAAGCCCGAGCCATAACCGTCCACCCAGCGGAGCCCGAATCTCTTTCCGGGAGCCGATCGGAAATGGAATCGACGCGTCATCGTTACCCAGCTTTCCGATCAGCGCGCCGCGGCCGGCTTCGTTCACCGGCATAACCCGCATCAAGTCCTTCCAGCCGCGGGACATACCGTCCGGGGTAGCCGCCGTCTGTGCCTGCGGATACTGCAGCGAACCGCTCGCTGTTATCGACACCCTGCCCCCGGCCAAGAGATCGATCCCCGTATCCAGCCACTGCTTGGTCCCCGTAACATCGAATTCATAGCTCTTCTTCAGGGGTTCCTGGGCTTCGCACAGTAGCCCGGCGCACAATACGAGCGGAAGGAAACGATTGCACATAAGTTGTGTTTATCCCAGTTTAATCTATATGTTACGCAGCCTTGTTACCGCGCGGCTAAAACATAGTCCTCGATTCCGCTCTGGTGGAGCGCATTGAGCCTGAGAATCTGCACGGCGAGGAAGACATGGAAGAAGACGATGACTTTCTGAGTCTGGGAACGGAAGTATGGGAGTATGACATCGCCGACGGCCTTGGTCAGGAATTCGAAGACGCCTGGAAGAATTCTCAAATGGTGATGGAGTTTGAAGTCCTGGACGATTCCGGCGAGGTCGCCGACTTGCCTGAGCGACCAACAAAATCCGCACGTTGGGCTTTGACGTCTCTATCATGGAAGCATGGGTGCTCGTTCGATGCGCTGGCTGGCCGTGTTGACGGCCCTCGCTTTGCCGGCGCAAATTATCGATTTTGAATCGAACGGACTCCACTTCAAGACCCAGACAAAGAACGGTCTCACGGTCATGTTCGCTCCCATCGGTTCGCACGTGAAGGAGTATTCCATCCTGCAGGTGGCAGTATCGAACGGTTCAAAGGCGGTCTGGACCGTCCGCCCCGAGGATTTCAGCTACTATCGCGACGATGGGTTGGCCATCCCCGCGTCCTCGGCGCTGACCGTGGTTACTTCGCTGATGAACAAGGCGAGCCGCCACGATGTCATTAAGCTCGTCTCCACCTACGAGGCCGGCATCTACGGCAATTCGCGAATGCAGTCTTCCAATGGATATGAGATCCGCCGTCAAAACGCGATGGCGGAATTTGGCTCGGCGCGACTGAAGGCGGCCGCCGCCGCATCGGCCATCGCACTGGTGTCCACGCGGCTCAACCCCGGCCAATCGACCGATGGCGCTGTCTTTTTCTCCACCAACGGCAAACCCTTGGGTCCGGGAAAGCTGGTCGTACACGCCGCCGCGGAGGATTTTGAGTTCCCGAGCGATGGCCAACAGCCCGCCAAATAGATCGTAGGCGACGCCCTCGCATTCGGCTAACAGTTGCTGGACCGGCTTCTGGACAAAAGACTGACTGTAGGAAATAACCCAAATCAGGTTATGACTGTTGGCGGCGTTAACCGTTGCAGCGGCTAAGGCTTTTTCGGAGCCTCAGGCTTGCGAATATCGATGCCACCCTTAAAATACGCGCCATCTTCAATCACAATGCCCGCTGTCTGCACGTCGCCAATCAACTGGGCGTCCTTGCGAATGAATACCTTGTCGGTGGCATCGATACTACCCTTCAGGAAGCCCATTACGATCACCTCGCGGGCTTTGATCGTATCGACAATCACTTTGCCCTTAGGTCCCACAGTCAGGCGGTGATCCGCCAGATCGATGGTGCCTTGAACATCTCCATCGATCGTCAGGTCTTCCTGGCTGAAAATCTGACCCTTCACCACGACGCTTTGGCCCAGCACCGCCGAGTTGCGGGGCAGTTCAGGCCGGAAGGTCACCGGCGGCGCTGCAGCAGGCGCCGGAGGCGGAGGCGCCGCCGGCCGCTGAGCAGCGGGAGGCTCAGGCACCTGCGCGGACGGCCTTGTCTTCGCTTCGTCTTCGTTCTTTTTGTTCCACACCATCCGATTATATAGTGGCTAGACTTACATTCTTCTCTTCGGTCCTTCCGATTCTCATCAGGCTGGCCAGCGAGCCACGCCACGGCTATGCGCTGATTCAGCATATCGAAACGTTAAGCCAGGGCCGGGTACGAATAAGCACCGGGACGCTCTATGGAGCCTTACCCAGGCTTCTCGAAGAACGCGCGGGCCGGAAGTCTGCGGCTGCGCTCGAACGAAACCTGATTGCTCTAAGCGAACGCCGCGGCCCGCTCAGGCTGGTAAATACAGCGTGGGTCTTCCGCCAGATAATTCCCCGTAAATGCGTAGGCCCGCGCGCGCGAGCCGCCACAAACCTTACCAAATTCGCAGTTCAAACACTTGCCTTCGCGGGCAGCGGGATCGCGCATGATGCGGAACAAGCCCGAATTGCGGTACACGTCCAGCAGCGAGTCCTGGCGGACGTTGCCGGCGGAAATGGGCAGGAACCCGCTGGGGTAGATCTCGCCGGTGTGCGAGATGAACATAAAACCGCGGCCATCGCCCACGCCGGGCGAACGGAAAATGCTGTGCGAACCGGTCCGGCCGTTCTGTTCCGCCTTCAGCCTTTGCGCGATATAACGCCGGTAGTGCATCGCCTCAGTGGTTTTCACCTCAAATGGAGCGACCTTCGAAATGCCATAAAGAAACTCGAAAACATTTTCATATTCTTCGCCGGGCAGGTCTTCTTCCACGCCGGGCGTAACCTGAAATACGATGCTCCACATTCGCGAACGGACGTCGGCCAGCTGTTCGGCCATCTCCGCCAGATGATTTACGTTCGACCGTGCGACGGTGGTTTGCACCTGCGTTTCGAGCCCGATATCACGCGCGTGGCGAAGCGCCATCAGCGTGCGGCCGTAGGAACCTGGCGCGCCGCATAAGCCATCGTGAATCGCGGCATCTGGCCCATCCAGGCACATCGCCATGCGCGATACCCCGCAACTCTTAAACCGGTCGATGGCCTCCAACGTAAGCAGCGGCGTGGCGCTTGGCGTAACATTGGTCCGCAGACCGTGGGCCACGCTGTAACCGATTATTTCGAATAAATCCGGCCGTTTCAGCGGATCACCGCCCGTCAAAACCAGCAAAGGATTCCCGAATTCTTTCACTTGCGCGACAAGTTCGAAGGCTTCCTGGGTAGTCAGTTCGTTTGGATTCAGCTCCGCATTTATGGCCGCACGACAGCAGGTACAGGCCAGATCGCACGCTTGCGTCACTTCCCAATTCACCAACAAAGGCGCCTGGTTGAAGTCCATGATTAACTCCGGTTTCGGGAAGGTAATAGCACGCCGGAGACCGATGCAATTCCACGGGCCCCGGCTCACCGACAGCATTGGCCTACTACTAAAGTGAAACCCTTATACCGCCGATCTATCCTTCGGGGGTAGTACCTTGGTAGAACGTTTCCGTTCCGTAGCCCCCGGCGCTCGGGAATTTACCCAGAAGTTGTCGGATGCACTGAAATTTAGCGAAGACGATCTGCGATGTAATCGCAGGCGTGAAATGAGCCGGCAGCAACTCCGGCGGCTCATCCTGCAGACACTACACCCGATTGGCCGCGCCTTTGCTGGGGTACTGTTGGTCGCGATCCTCTATTTCGTATTGGGCGACCGAATCGGGACGGGCGTCACGATGAAGCTGATCTTCATCGCCGCGGCGCTCGCATTAATCGGCGGTTTCGTCAAGAGCATCGGCCAGTCCGTGCAGTTGGCTTCCGACGTTTTCCAGGGCCAAGTGGAAACGGATACGGGCCGGCTCTATCCGAGCTGGCAGGAGGCCGGTTTTCGGGCGGTGAACGACGACGCCAGCGGCTCGCGAGTGGTAAAAATGTTCCACTTCCGATTGGGTGGCCAGCAATTTCCAGTGTCGGAGGCGGCCTACCACGATCTCGCCGATGCATTTCAAGGCGGCCTGCCTACCGCGCGCGTGTTCTATACACCGTCCTCGCGCAGGATTCTGTCGATCGAAGTACTGGCTTTTGAGCCGGTTGTGCTGAGAGAAACAAAGCCTGTGTCGATTTGGAGGTGAACCTGCTAAGATGTAACTGACTGGAGGTCTATCTTTAAATGGGTCCCGTGGGTGTTCAGGAAATGATCGTGATCTTCCTGGTCGCCTTGGTCCTCTTCGGTCCGAAGAAGTTGCCGGAGTTGGGCAGGACGATCGGTAAAGCGATCAGTGAGTTTCGCCGCGCGCAGAGCGAACTCAAAGCGACTTTTGAAACACACATGCGAGAGCTGGAAAAGGAAAGCGAGTCGATCAAGGAAATCACGCGTGGGTATACCAACGAGATTTCGCAAGGCTTTACGGGTAATTACGAGCAGTACGACTCACCCTACTCTGAATCAGGGCACAATTACAACTACGGGTCCGATTCGCATACTTCCACCGCAGCAAATCCATCCACTGTAAGCGCATCCGCAACTCAGGGCGCTGAAGCTACCGTATCGCACGAAAAACAGCTTGAAGCTGGGCATGAAAACGCGGTCAATGGGACTGTCCCCCGCAATCCGTATTCGGAAGCACCATCCGAACCGGCTGCGCACAGCCATCCGGAACCGGAAACGCACGCGAACGGCTAGCGCAACGTAAGTAGCCAATTTCAAACATGGACGATGAGAAGCAGGGGCCTCCGGCTCCGAAAGGCGTGGACCCGTCGGACATCCACGTTCCTTCCGGGCCGGAGGTGCATTACAACCAGCGCACCGACGATAGCTATGGTTACTACGAGGACCCCTACGGCTACAGGCCGGCAGGGACTACCGTAGCGCCGCCGAAACCCGCTTCCGTACCCGCTGACAAAGCGGTGGCTGTCGCGCGACGGCCGTCGGGAGGCTCCATTCAGAAGCCCCCGCCGCCTTCTGAACCGGCCAGTTCGGATTCCGACGACGACGGCATGTTGCGCATGTCGTTCATGGAACATCTGGAGGAACTGCGGACGCGGATCATCCGGGCACTGATGGGCCTGGGTGTGGCGTTTGTATTCAGCCTGCTGTTCGCCGACAAGCTGTGGGACATTATCCGGGAGCCGGCCACCTACGCGCTCACCCATCTCCATGCCGTGCCGCCGAGGCTGGTGATGACGCAACCCATGGAAGGCTTTTCGATCATCTGGGTGAAGCTGCCTCTGCTGTGCTCCATTTTTCTGGCGTCGCCCTGGATCGTGTATCAATGCTGGGCGTTCATTGCCCCGGGCCTCTATCAGCGCGAGCGGCGCTGGGCGATCCCAGGAATTCTGTCCACAGCGGGATTGTTTATCCTGGGCGGACTATTCGCCTATTTCCTGGCTTTCCGCTATGGACTAGAGTTCCTCCTGGGCATCGGGATGATGAACGATGTGCAACCCATGGTCACGATAACGGAGTATTTCGACCTTTTCGTGGACGTGACACTCGGGGTGGGGCTGGTCTTCGAGATGCCGGTCCTGATCTTCTTCCTGACGCTGATCCGGCTGGCCTCGCCCCGGTTCCTGATCCGGCATTCGCGTTACGCGATTCTGGCGATCGTGATTATTGCTGCGATCGTCACGCCGACGCCCGACGTTTTCAACTTGATGCTGTTCGCGGTCCCGATGACGCTACTGTACTTCGTTGGCGTGTTCGCGGGCTATTTGCTGGTTCTGAGGCGTGAAGGAAAATCGCTGCCTTGGGCGAAGATCCTGATGTGGACGGCAGTGGTTGTGGCGGTGGTTGGGGCGTTATGGGGCGTGGTCGCGTTGTTGCATCTCAGATTTATACCGCACTGGCCTTATGTGACGAGATAGAGCGTGGCCGCACGCTAAGACCGATTGTTCGTGGCGTCGTACTGATCGCGCTAGTGGTAAAACCTATACTTGGCATCTCCCACCCGCAACCCTCTATTGAGATGGCGCAGGGTTCGCGCTGGCCGTCGATCATGCAGGAGCGGACAACGCAGGAACCTAAGGCCTTCGCCGCGGTCGGTGATGAAGTCTGGATCGACCGATCCGGCATCGATTGACTGGCCAGCGGCTTTCTGCGAACGTCGTTAACCGGCTATTGCAGGTTGTAAACTGAACTCCTATGAATTCGAGTCGATTTTCGCCGCGCCGGATGTTGTTGGCAGCGGTACTTTTGGTTCTTCCGCTGGCCTGGGCCTCGGAGAAAACGGCGCTGGATCGATATGTAGCCGCGCCCGATCCGAACTATAAATACGAAGTGGTCAGCACCACGCCGGGCTCCGGTTTCACGACATACGTCATCGATATGACCTCCCAGCAATGGCGCACGAAAGAGGAAGTGGACAAGCCCATCTGGAAGCACTGGCTGACCATCGTGAAGCCCGATATGCTGAAGTCGCAAACAGGCTTCCTGTACATTACCGGCGGCTCCAATAACGACAAGCCGCCCACGGCGCCCGATCCGATGCTGCCACAGTTGGCGGTTGCAACGGGTTCGGTCGCTACCGAACTGCGCATGGCGCCGAATCAACCGCTGGTGTTCGCAGGTGAGACTAAACTGCGCACGGAGGACGGCATCATCGCTTACACCTGGGACAAATTCCTACGCGGCGGCGACGATAACTGGCCGCTGCGCCTGCCCATGACCAAGGCCGCCGTTCGCGCCATGGATACCGTTAGTTCGTTTTGCAAGAGCGCGGCGGGCGGGCAAGTGGCGGTGGAGAAGTTCGTGGTCGCGGGAGGGTCGAAGCGAGGGTGGACTACGTGGACCACGGCGGCCGTCGATCCTCGCGTGGTAGCGATTGTGCCCTTCGTGATCGACCTATTGAATATCGTGCCGTCGTTCGAGCACCACTATCGCGCCTACGGTTTTTGGGCACCCGCCGTGCAGGATTATCAGTTCATGGACATCATGTCGCGGGTGAATACGCCGCGCTACCGGGAACTGATGAAGATCGTGGAGCCATACTCGTATCGCGACCGCTTGACGATGCCGAAATTCATGATCAATGCCACCGGGGATCAGTTCTTCCTGCCGGATTCGTCGCAATTTTATTACGACGATTTGAAGGGTGAGAAGTATCTGCGATACGTACCGAATACGAACCACTCGCTGAAGGGATCGGATGCGCGGGAGAGCATGCAGGCTTTTTACGAGGCCATTCTGACGGGCAGCCGGCGGCCGAAGTTTTCCTGGAGATTCGAAGAGGATGGATCTATCAGCGTTCAGTCGGTGACCAAGCCCAGTGAAGTCCGGCTATGGCAGGCTACGAACCCGAAGGCGCGCGATTTTCGGCTGGATACGATTGGGAAGGCGTATACCAGCGTCGTTCTCGCAGACCAGGGGAACGGAACGTATGTTGGGCGTGTTCCGAAACCGGCCAGTGGATGGACAGCCTACTTCGTGGAAATGACCTACCCGGGCTCGGCGGAACAGCCGTTCAAGTTCACTACCGGGGTGCGGGTGATACCAGATGTGTTGCCATTTGCAGCGCCACGATAGGGAGCTACTCCGTCTCTTCGACCAAACGTTCTACCGACATGGTATAGATCGCCCACTTGCCGTGGCGGTCGGTCTGAAAGAAGACGCGCTGGCTGTTGGGCGAAAACCGGGGAGCCACCAGCGCCGGATCGCCGGCCTTGTGCTCGCATAAAGTCAACTCGCGCTTTACGGCGCGAACCAGCAACAGCACGTAAGGGGAGGCTTTGCTCCCGCCGGCCCCCACGAACACGCTGGAGTCGGCGTTGCGATCCAGTTGCACGAATTGCGTGGTAGTGGCGAGAAACCGGTCCTCATTCGCGTCCGGCGTGTATTCGCGAATGTTGTTCAACTGCTTTCGATCGGCGGGGAAATTGAGGTAATCGACGGTACGTCCGTCGGCGGACCACAGCGCCGGACCTAAGCCGCCCGGCTCTATCCGCAGCCGCTGATTCTGCGCTCCGTCGAAGTTCACGACGTGCAATTCGCGGCCCCCTAGCGTGTAGAGAATGCCGGCCCGGCGCGGACGCGGCTCGGCGTGCGTGATCTCCACCGTTGTTTCCAACACTGTGGTCGAGGAGCCCCGTGGCACGCCGATCAATCGCAAGCGAAAGGCGCCTGGCTTCTTCTCAATCAGAGTTGCATATTGCCCGTCGTCATTGACGCAAAACCCACCCGCTTCAAACCCTGGGGAAACGGAGCACACCACCCTCGCGCGGCCGCCCGACAGATTGGATTGCACCACGTTTCCGTCGGCGACGTAACAGCAGCTCTTTTCGTCCGGCATCAGGGTAGGCGATCCCGTATCGAGCGTCTTAACTTCACTCAAGAGCCGCGACACGCCGGTCTTTAAGTCCATGCGATAAAGCTGAAAGCTGCCGCCGCGGTCGCTGGAATAGAGCAGAAACGATCCCTTGCGCGACACCGCCCGATCGTAGACAGACGGCAACCAACTGGTGCTCTTTGGATCGGTAAGCCGTGTGACAGCAAACTCGGTTGCCGGATCGGCATACCGGAAGACTTCCGAGGGCACAGTCTTCTCGGAGGCTAATCCGTAGGCTGCCGCGGAAAGTGAGGATAAGAAGGCGCGGCGGCTCGGCGTCACTCGTGAACTACCGGTGGCTTGTTTCGTAGTGCTGCTTCAGCAAGTCCAAACCGAAATCGCCATCGTAATCGCGCCACACGCTGTGGATATGATTGGCATTGTTCTGGGTATCGTCGTATTCGATCAAGAAGGCGGGCGCCTGTATCCGGTAATAATGCGGCTGTGTTTTTTCGATGCCGCCCGCCCATGCAAAATACAAATTATCGCCCGCTTTCTTTACCTTTTCTTCGCGATCCTGCGCCAGTTGATCGGGCATGTTATAGCAATATTCGTCAAGGAGATTCTGCAAAAGCTCGCGCTGCTTCGCGGTCATTTTCGATGCTTGGATGCCGCTGGGCTGGCCCGTCAACGCCGCTTTGCGCGAGGCCATGGTGAAGATATCTTTGTACGCCTCTTTGTCGACAATGGCGACCTTTTGCTGATCGGGATTCAGCGACTGGATCAGTTCGCGCCCCAGATCTTCTTCGTTGG
>Ga0302319_10015952_pt1 | contig 13874 bp, 11 predicted proteins | sample Bog_T0_2_FD_203319 | JGI IMG/M metagenome (GOLD analysis project Ga0302319, IMG submission 203319) | Peat permafrost microbial communities from Stordalen Mire near Abisko, Sweden - Bog_T0_2 | ecosystem: Environmental > Terrestrial > Soil > Wetlands > Peat | place: Sweden: Abisko, Stordalen Mire...
TTCTATATCATGACCACCTTCCTCGGCTTTGGCGCGGCAACGATCGTAGGCCGTGACTTCATCGCGAAAAACGGCGGCACCAACATGAGTGCTCCCTTGCTGGCCAAGGCGATTGCCGGAGATGTCTTCTTCGCCTTCATCTGCGCCATTGCGTTTGCGACAATTCTTGCCGTGGTCGCCGGACTCACCATCTCGGCCTCGACCTCGTTTGCCCATGATTTCTGGACCAATGTCATTCACAGCGGCGTCGAACGCAAGCCGGGAGAAGAGCGGATGGTTGCTCGCATTGCGGCTTTCGTAGTTGGGGCGATAGCCATCGCGATTGCGATTATCTTAGGTCCAACCGCCAACGTCGCTTTCCTTGTGGCGCTGGCGTTCGCCGTGGCGGCGTCGGCCAATCTTCCGGTGATTGTCTTTTCCATTTACTGGAAGCGCTTCAACACGTCGGGCGCAGTCTGCGGTCTTCTCTTTGGGCTAGTCGGTTCGATTGTGTTGATCCTCATCGGGCCCAGCATCATGGGAATTGATGCGGCAACGGTGGCGGCTGCTGCGCGGCACCCCATTCAGCACGCTCCCTTTTTCCCGCTGGAAAACCCCGGTATTCTCAGTATTCCCATCGGCTTTGCCGGAGCCCTGCTAGGAACGTTCCTGGGGGAGAAGGATCCCAACGCGGTTCAACGCTTCGAAGAACTCGAAGTCCGGGCAAACACCGGCCTCGGTTCGGAGAAGGCAACTGCTCACTAAGTCCTGCCGTCCGTGCGGCGAGGGATTGATTCATCTCTCCCTCGCTGCGGCGGATTTGATATGATTCCTGACGCGCTCAATCGGACTGAAGATGGATGGCCAGCCGATAGCGCGCACAGCCGTGTCCCCGGGGGTGGAGACAGGCTCTCTGTCACGTTTGGATCACGACATTTCCACGCTTTATCTTTCACCGAAAATCCTCACCGAGGGGTGCTCATGAGCAGTCCAGCAAGACCTGAAGTCATTTCTCCAGAGTTTTCTTACAACGCGCCCACGATCGTGCAGCGCGAAGCCAACCTCAAGGATTACCCAGCCGAGTACGAGCGCTCCATCAAAGACCCGGATGCATTTTGGGCCGCTGAGGCCGAGAACTTTACCTGGCTCAAGAAGTGGGACAAGGTGCGCGAGTGGGATGGAGTTCACCACAAGTGGTTTGTGGGCGGCAAGACAAACATCACGCTGAACGCGCTCGATCGCCACGCCAAGAGCGACCGCTTCAATCGCGTCGCCTACATCTGGCTCGGCGAAGACGGCTCTGAGCGTGTCGTCACCTACGGTCAGCTTTACCGCATGGTGTGCCGCTTCTCCAACGGGCTGCGCTCGCTCGGCGTTGGCAAAGGCGATCGAGTCGTCATCTACATGCCTCTGACGATTGAGGGGATTGTCTCGATGCTGGCCTGCGCCCGAGTGGGCGCCATCCATTCCGTTGTCTATGCCGGACTCGGCCACACCGCGTTGCGGGACCGCATCGCAGACGCACAGGCTAAGGTTGTCATCGCCGGAGAGTCCGGGGTCCGCCGTGGCAAGATTGTGCCTCTGAAGTACATTGTGGATGAAGCGCTTGACGGCGTGGAGACGGTCGAACACGTGATCGTCGTCCCGCGAGGTACGGAGAAGTACGAGCCCACCAGTCCACGCGAGGTCAACTACTTTGACCTCTTCAAGTTTTCCTCCGAATCTCCCGCACAGGAGATGGACGCTGAAGATCCGCTCTTTATCCTCTACACCAGCGGCACAACGGGACGTCCCAAGGGGGTGGTTCACGTTCATGGCGGATACATGGTGGGCATCACCTACCATCTCCGAACCTACTACGATGTAAATCCGCGAGACCTCTTCTGGTGTACTTCCGACATCGGCTGGGTTGTGGGACATAGCTACATCGTTTATGGACCGCTCTGCGCGGGTGTCACAACCATCTTCCGCGAGGGCGCCATCGACTGGCCTAATCCTGGGGTCGCCTGGGAGATAGTGGAGCGCTATGGCGTCACCAAGATGTTCACGGCACCCACGGCCATCCGCATGTTCATGCGCTATGGCGAGCACCTGCCCGCAGCTCATGATCTCACTTCGTTACGCGTGATTGCCTGTGCTGGAGAACCTCTCAATCCTGAGGCGTGGCATTGGGCGCAGACCTATCTGGCCGGGGACGGGAAGTGGGGCTACGTGGTTGACAACTGGTGGCAGACCGAACTCGGCGGCCCCACGCTCGGCACGCCTGTCACCATGCCTTATCGCACCGGCAAGGCCGGCATTCCTCTCGCTGGAGTCACGGCCGACGTAGTCGATACCGAGGGCAAGCCTGTCGGCGTCAATGTGCGTGGGCGGCTTGTGTTGAATGGACCGTTCCCGCACATGATGCGAACCGCTTGGAATGACGACGCTCGCTACATGCGCGATTGGCAGCAGATACCGGGGGCCTACGTCACGGGAGATTATGCGCTGAAGGACGAACACGGCTACATTGCCGTCCTGGGCCGTGCTGACGATGTGCTCAATGTTGCGGGTCACCGAATTGGCACGGCGGAAGTTGAATCGGCGCTCGTCTCGCATCCCGCAGTTGGCGAGGCCGCGGCAATCGGCATCCCCGACGCCATGAAGGGCGAGTGCATCAAGGTCTTTGTGCTTCTGCGCTCAGGACACGTAGCCAGTGACGCGCTCTCCGCTGCGCTGGTTGAACATGTCCGGCGGGAACTGGGCCCTATCGCCACTCCCGCGTTCCTTGAGTTTGTAACTTCATTACCGAAAACGCGCTCCGGAAAAATCATGCGGCGCTACTTGAAGGCGAAAGAAACCGGGCAGGATATCGGAGACATCTCTACCCTGGATCAGTAGCCAGGACGCCGCGGTATAGAACGATTTTGAAGCGGGGCGCAAGCCCCGCACACTTACGGAGGAAGCATCACGCATGGCGAACGCACCGTTAGCACATGGCGTAAATATTGATTCGATGTTGCAGGAGAATCGCGTTTTCCCACCCCCGGCGGAGTTCAGTGCCAAGGCGCATATCAAGAGTTTGGAAGAATACGAGCGCATCTACGCCGAAGCCGCTGCGGACCCTGAGGCATTCTGGGGAAAAATTGCCCGGGACTTACATTGGTTTGAACCGTGGACCAAGGTTCTCGAATGGAACGCGCCGTGGGCCAAGTGGTTCGACGGCGGAAAGATCAACCTCTCTTATAACTGCCTGGACCGTCACGCCGCTTCGTCGCGCTGCGATAAGACGGCGATCCTGTGGGAAGGTGAACCCGGCGATACCCGCGCCCTGACTTACGCGCAGTTACTGTCGGAAGTCGAGCGCTTTGCCAACGCACTGAAGGATCTCGGCGTGGCCAAAGGAGACCGGGTCGCGATCTACATGGGTATGGTTCCGGAACTTGCGATTGCCATGCTCGCCTGCGCCCGCATTGGCGCGGTACATTCGGTTATCTTCGGCGGCTTTTCCGCAAACGCTATTGTCGATCGCGTGAACGATCAGTTATCCAGCATCGTCATCACCCAGGACTCCTCGTGGCGGCGCGGCACGCAATTCCCGTTGAAGGCTACGGTCGATGAAGCGCTCGCCAGTTGCCCTTCGGTCAAGAGCGTCGTGGTCTATCAGCGAACCTCGACTAAGATCGACATGAAGGCAGGGCGCGACCACTGGTGGCACGAATTGATGGCGAAGGCTGCGCCAAGCTGTCCCGCAACGCCGCTTGATAGTGAAGACCCACTCTACATTCTCTACACCTCTGGTTCCACCGGAAAGCCCAAAGGAATTGTGCATACCACGGGCGGTTATTCGGTTGGCACTTACATTACGACCAAGTGGATATTCGACCTGAAGGAAGAAGACATCTATTGGTGTACCGCGGATATTGGCTGGGTCACGGGACACAGTTACATCGTCTATGGTCCTCTGCAGAACGGCGCAACCACCATGATGTACGAGGGAGCGCCCAATTTTCCTGATCTCGACCGCTTCTGGGCGCTGGTTGAAAAGTACAAGGTAAGCGTCTTTTACACCGCTCCCACGGCGATCCGTACCTTTATCAAGTGGGGCAATCAGTATCCGGATCGCCACGATCTCAGCAGCCTGCGTCTGCTTGGCTCCGTGGGTGAACCCATCAATCCAGAGGCTTGGATGTGGTATCGGGAAGTCATCGGCAAGGAGCGCTGTCCTATCGTCGATACCTGGTGGCAGACCGAGACTGGTTGCATCATGATCTCGCCGCTTCCCGGCGCTATTGCCACCAAGCCTGGCTCAGCTACTCGTCCATTTCCAGGAATCATCGCCGAAGTTGTAGATCGCGGCGGAGAGAAAGTACCTCTTGGCTCCGGCGGATATCTTGTCATTAAGAAGCCATGGCCAGCCATGGCACGCACCATCTTCGGAGATCCCGAGCGCTACGTGAAACAGTATTGGTCAGACATTCCCGGCGTGTACTTTACTGGAGACGGCGCGCGCATCGACAAAGACGGTTACATCTGGGTGATGGGCCGCGTGGATGACGTGCTCAACGTAAGCGGCCATCGCCTTTCTACCATGGAAATTGAGTCCGCCCTGGTGGCTCACCCCAAGGTCGCCGAAGCTGCCGTGGTAGGCCGTCCAGACGATATCAAAGGGCAAGCTGTCGCGGCCTTCGTTACGCTTGAAACCAGCGTCGCGGCAACTCCGGAACTGAAAGAGGAACTGCGTGCATGGGTGGCGAAAGAAATTGGTTCCATGGCTAAGCCCGATGACATACGCTTTACCGAGCAATTGCCAAAGACGCGTTCCGGTAAGATCATGCGCCGCTTGCTCCGCGAACTTGCGACCAGCGGCGAGGTCAAGGGAGACATCACCACGCTCGAGGATTTTGCCGTTATCAGTAAGCTCAAGGACAGCGACGAATAACGCAAGAGCAACGGAAGAATAACACTGCCCCACGTAGAGTTCGCCTTGTGCTGGCTCTGCGTGGGGCTTTGACTTACCAATACGGGAAGCTCAGCGCAGAGACGAAACTACTATGGTGGACGACGATCGGATTGATATTTGTGAGGGACCTCACTCATGATCGGTTCGAAATGAACAGTTTCCGGGGACTGCCATAAGTTAGGGTGAAAGGAACTTACTCGGTGCAGGACATATCATGGCCGCAAAATGTGCCAATAGCTGGTGCCTTACTCCGCAACGTCACGATCAGGGAAAGCTGTTCCGCCTGGACATCGACCTTGGCAATAAGTCTGGGAAGACTGAACGCAAAACGGAGTATGTGTGGTTATGCGGGCATTGCGCTCAAGTCATGCACCCGAAGGTTGTGGTCGCAGGAGACACGATCACGCTGCGGCTGACGAAGAACGACACAGTGTCGCTGGCGGCAGAAAACGATGCGCTCTTGAAACGCGCGAACTGATGCCGGGAGCCGGGCACCGGGAAGACACCCAGATGCCCGAAAACTAACCACCCTCGTATTCCCGGGATTATGCTTACTTCAAACCCTTCACGTAAGCTGCAACCGTCTTGATCTGTTCGTCGCTATATACTGCAAATCTTGCGGCGTGAGGAGCTTTCTTGCCGCCGTTGCTCAGAACTGCCGTTACGTCTTTTCCCTTAATGGCCGAGGCCATCTTACCTTCGCCACTCGCACCGTGGCACATGGCGCACTTCTTGAATAGCGTTGGACCATCCTGAGCCATCGTCATTCCGGTGCCTAGGGCGAGCATTGCGATTATTGTCATCAAGCGTTTCATGGGTTGGATTCCTCTCCTTACGCTGAATGTAAACACTCGCTACGGAGGAGAGTTGTGGAACTGGAAGGCAATGTTTTGGCTGAGTAAGCGCGTCCCTCCTTAAAGCTCGTCAAAGAAAAAATAATGTTCTCAGGCCGCTCGTGGCGTATATAGTTTGAGGCAGTTGAGAATCTCAGTTCAATGAAGGAGAACGAGCAAATGGCCAGGAAAGCGACCGCGATCGATGCAGACATCTGCATAAAGCTCTACGAAATGCGCCGCGAAGCAGAAATGCGTAAGGCGCGTAACTTCGTCAACTTTCAATACCAGCCCCAGGGCGTGGACGAAGTTCTAAAACTCGTACAGGCGATGGGCTCGCAGGAGAACGCCTGGGCAAGGCAGGTTTTTTCCTACTGGGAAAATGCGGCCTCTCTCCTGCTGAATGGCGTTGTGCATCCCGGTTTATTCTTCACATGGAATGGCGAGATGGTATTTGTGTACGCCAAGTTCAAGCCTTTCCTGCCGGAAATTCGTAAGGCGATGGAAAACCCAGGGTTCCTGGCTGGCGTGGAAAAGGCCGTGAAAAGTTCACCAGAGGCTCTTAAGCGGGTGGCTATGATCCAGAAACGTCTGGCTAAGATGGCCGAGAAGTCTCAAGCGGCGAAAGTAAAGTAATTGGAACTCCGGGGAAAGCGCCTTGCTCGCTTTCCCCTCTCTGCTATCCCACGATGGGCGCGATAAGTTCATAGCCGGCAACAATGTCCCGCCATTGCTGTGGAAACACGATGGATGACTTGGTCGAGTGATCGTAGGCGACCATCGATGCCACCGCGTGCGCAGCGCGCTTATTACGAGTCTCACTCCAAATTTCGTGTTCGAAGTCGAAGGACTTGCGTCCTATCCGCGAGATGCGGCCGGTGACCGCCACTTCCTCGCGGTAGTCGAGAGGCAGTTCATAGTCAATTTCAAGTCGCGCCAGAATGACTCCGCTCTGGCCGGAAATTGGTTGATCGAGTACCTCATCGCAGTAAAGACAACGACTCGTCTCAATCCAGACTACATAGGACGCGTTGTTCACGTGCTGGCGCATATCCATGTCGCAGAACGGTACACGGAAGCGGAATACACAACGAAAGTCAGTAAGTGCCATTGCTTTCCTGTTCTCCAAGATGATTGCAAATCGGCGGAGATGAAAGCCTCCCCTGTGGAGGCGTCGTAAACGAAGACTCATCCCACGCATTGACGCTGTCTGGCAGCGATCGTTCTTAAGTAAACTTCATAAGTAGATAGACCCATCCAGCGCCGCCTGTTGCCCGACGCTGAGTCGCGATGTGAGTTGTTGGGGAGGTGTCTCATTGGCACCTCCCGGAACTCGCGTCTTACGCAGTTACAGGTTTGGTGGCAGCAGAGGTTTTCGCCGCAGCTCTTTTTGCCGCCCAACGCGCTTTCGTCGCTTCAGACAAACGCTTCCGTCCCGCGGCCGTGAGACCGCCCTTGGATCTCTTCGCCGCCGGCTTTGCGGTGGTCTTGGTTGATGTGGTGGCAGCCGAAGCCGGTGCCGCGGGGGGTGCAGCTTTCTTTGCAGCCGCCTTAACAGCCCGTTTCTTTTTTGCCCAGCGCTTCTGTTGCGCTAACGCCATGCGCTGGCGTGCCTGGGCGCTGATGACGCGCTTCCCGGCGACTGTAGCAGTTCTTGCAGTCTTTAAGGCGGGCGTTGCAGCCTTGGCTGTTGGATGGGAAACGGCAGTGGGGTTCAGTGCTTCCAGCGCGGTGATTGCGGCGATAATGTGATCACGCTGAGTGCGAAGGTCAGTGAGAATTTTTGTAGTATCCATTTGGCTCCGTCAGCAGCGCGGGGAGATTCAGCCTTGGGCTGTGTGCGCTGAAGTTCATCTCTGCTCAATGGGGATGTTAACAGCATCAATCACCATGCACAATAATCTGGGCATCAAGTGCCTATCGGACGGTATCGAATTGTTGTTTAGGGGAATGACATAGAGGACAGTGTTCAGTTTCGGCAGGATCGTCAGTGACCTCGCCGCAAAACAGGCAGACGTAGAAAGTAGTTTGAATGCGCTGTGCATCCAGGTTAGCCAACGCTTCCTCATCAAGTCGCGCATGAGCGATTTCAGCCTTTAACACCAGGGTAAAGACGGTTACCGCATCCTTCCGTCCACTGGCTTCGGCCTCCTTGATGAATTTGGGATACATCACTTGACTTACGTACTCTTCTCCAGCTTTGACTGACTCAAGGTTCTCTCGCGTGCTCTTTATCTCGCATGGGTGAATGGCCGCGTGGGGAGTGCCGCCAAGTTTGGCGATGATGCGCGCGTGATGAGCTGCGTGAACCTGCTCTCCGCGTGCGACGGCACGAAACAATGACGCCATGCGCAAGAAGCCATCGACCTCGGCTTTAAGGGCAAACCCCGTGTACTTGATGCTGGCGTTGTTCTCGCCTTGGTAGGCCATCAGCAGGTTATCGAGTGTCTGAGAGACCGGGACATTAGGTGTGCTCATGGACATCCTCCTAAGAGTTAGCGTACTACCGGTTCGTGGCCACGCGTGTGTTGCTGGTATACGGTCTCTGCCGCAAAAGCTCCAGAGATTTCGACCGGCCCTATGCTCAAAAAACAGTTGGGATGACCGTTCCCGTTCCGAAATCGATTTTTGCTTTTCCTATAGATCAAGTTGAGTTCCTGGAAGCGCGGTCATTAGGGTGCGGCCACTAATGCGTTCCTTGCCCCTTGTGTAGGCCTCCGAGAGGTACTGGAGCGTCCAGCCTTTCCGGTTGGGAAGGGGGCGCTGATGCTGTGTCTGGAACGTACACCACATCCCCGCTGTCGAGCCTGTAAGCTACGCCCAGCCTCTCTCCCGTACCGGAGAGTTTATCCGCTGTAGGGCGGTAGTGTTCCAACTTGGTGCTGCTGGAAGGAACGGATTCGGAAAGTGAGGCACGACCCTCGGGAGACCCCGCCGAGAAATAGCTCACGGTTGCAAGTAGGAGGGCGACCGCGAATGCTATCCAGACGTCAAACAGGTTCAACAGGCCGACTGCAGGATCCTCGTCGAACATGCGTTCCCAACGCTCTCGCCTAGTTCTCACGGAATACCTCCGCCCCCGAGAACTCGAGTTCACGGGTATTATCTCGTTCCAGCTGCTTTATCACGAATTCCAAGTCGCACAAATCGCGTGCGTACCAGCTACGCCGGGTCAAGCCGATGCCATAGGCAACGGCGCTGACTAGTAGGCCCACTACGGTCGCGGTAAAAGCGACAATCAGCCCGCCGGCGAGCATTTGCAGATTTCCATTTGCGAGTCCGGAAAGCGCGGGACCCAGCGGAATCAGCGTTCCCATCAGGCCTACCATCGGGCTTACGCGCGTGATGAAGGTAAGCCGTGCGACGGAATCGGCAGTATCGCTCTCCAGTTGTGCCAGTCCATGATTGAGCACCTGTGTGTTGCCGAGTTCCTGGCCTACAAATTTGAGCCATCGTGACAGAATGCCTGAGGCCGAGTGGCTCATTTGGCGAAACGAATCGTCGATGCTTTGCGGACCGACGCGTGCAGCAGCTACAAGTGAGTCCAGTTGTTTCCGAACCTTACCGCGATCAAGCGCCTCACGGAGAAAGCCGCCGAGCAGCATAAGCGTCCAAACGGCCAGCAACAGCAGGCAGATGATGATTGGGATCAGCAGTGAGTTTGTAATGGCATAAAGGATGTCCTGGAGAACTTTCATGCGATAACCCCTTTGCGGGTAAGGAAACCGAAGATTGTGATCAACAGTGCCCATCCTGCAACAGTCAGCACAAGGAGTGGATAAGCAAAGACCATTACCGGGATTGGACTCATCCGCTGTCCACTCACCCTTACCCCGGCAATGGACCGTGCTGCCCCGGCAACCCTGTGGGCGGAAGCGCTTGCCGCCCTGGCGTGCAGGACGGGCGCAGACCCCGAAGAGATCCCTTTGCCGGGCGCTGGTACCCGATGCAAGATGTTGGTGTAGTGTATGGCCAATGATCTGGATCGAACGCCCGGATTGCTTTTCAAAACGGATGTGACGTAGTTCTCAAGCCCACTGTTGCCGCCCGAAACCAACCCGCCCGAGTCTCCATGTTTAACCACAAGTGAGGCATAGAGACTTGCCAGGGTGCCCACCTGCTGGGGAGTGGCCTTCCAATACTGTTTACGTGACGCTTCCAACATGGTGGCTGCGATCTCCTCCATGGCGTAAGCGTTGTCATTTTCCATCCAGGTCCGTACGCCGAGTTGAAATTTGTCCTGCACGTAGACGTGGTAGATGTCGTCCCATTCCGCGCCGGAAACACTGCTCTGGCGCGTCACCGACCAGCCGAAGGTATTTTTCACCAATTCCGCTGCATGACCTGCACCGGCATAACCGTGCGCTTTCATCTGGAGAATCCACTCCCGGCTCAGTAACTCGGTGTCCAGGTTCGAGGTCAGTACTTCGCCGAACTCGCGCATGCGGACACCGTCCGGATTACGAACATCTGCAATGTAGGCCTCGGGTTCGTGGCCGGTCAGCTTGGTAATTGCCATACTCAGTCCGCCGAGATACTCGTAGGCGTGGTGGTTGGAGAGTTGACTGGTCATGTTAGAGGCCCATACACGGATGACGGCGTCAGTGTTCTGGATAGCTTCCTTGTAGAGACCGTTGACCTTCTCGCCCCAAATGTCGCCGGTATATGCGTAGCTCATGTTGTCCACATACACGTCGGCAACTTCGTCATCCTGTTTCCACACCCCAGAGCGCGGTATCAAGTACAAGATGTTGGTCCCTGACACGTTGCCGGGCTTACTTCCGAAGATGCGCGCGGAAGATAAGGCTTCGGCTTTTTCCGGTGCTGTCCCGTCTGCAAGTAACCTTGCCCTTACTCGCTCAGTCCCAAGCCGAACGTAATTTTCATCCTCCTCCAGCGATGAAATCAGCTTTACTGCTTTATCCATAAGATGAACACGGGTCGTGAAATTCTCTTTGTACTGACCACCCATGGCGAGGAAGACATCGATGCGCGGGCGCTTCAACTCACTGCGCCGAATTACCTCCACGTCGATGGCCAGGTTGTTTCGATCCCACACCGGGCGCACACCCAACAAGTAGAGAACCTGAGATTCGACTACCCCGAAGTCGCGCATCGTATCCATCCCGTTCAGATCGAATGCGACCTTCTTGGGATGATGGGTCTTGAGAAACTCATTCACTAACTGCTTGCCTACTTCCCAGGCTGCCCGGGTCGGAATCTCTTCGGGATTCAATGCGTAGAGATTACGTCCTCCTGGAATCGAGTCGGGGTTGCGAATAGGGTCCGGTCCGGGGCCGGGAGTCACATAGCGGCCATCGAGCGCACGCAGCAGGCCGGTAATCTCAGCATCGGCACCACGCAACCGGCGCTGAATCTCCCGCGCAAACTCCACGTCTTTCTGCAAGTCGACGGTTTCGGCAAGAAGCGGCGAAGTGTGCTCGGCCAGCATATTTTGCAGGTACTGGATAGCCTTCTCTCTGACGTCGCCATGATGTACTGGGGATATTGCGGCGGGGCCTTTTAATTCGGCCAAGTGTTCAAGAAACTTCAGCCCCAAAATAGTGACGATGTAGGGGACTTCATCCTCGGGCGTAACTCCACTTCCCAGAACATGCAGACCGACCGTTGCCTGCTCTTCGGTCAGTTCATCAAGACGCGTGCCAATCTTATCGAGGTCCGCGTCGCCGAACTCCACAGCGTCAGACTTCAAGCCCATTCGGCTCGGAAGACCGTTAGCGATCACCTCCTCACTGATCAACTTACGATAACGTTCTTTTAGCAAGCCCGCTTCGAGCGACTGGAACTTCATAAGGTCGCTACGGATAGCTTTGTAGCTCGCCGCCGTTCCTCCCTCAAAAGCGGGAGGAACCATATGATCGACAATAGCGGCATAGGAGCGGCGGCGCGCGAGGATCGCCTCGGCCAGATTGTCCATAATCCACAAGTCAATGATCGGCATTCGCCCTACGCAGACATCGCCCCAGTCCTCGCCGGTAAGCCCTGCCTCCTTGCCTGGCAACATTTCCAGGGAGCCATGGGTTCCCCAATGCACTACTGCATCGGCATGAAACTCTTCTTGCAACCACCAGTAGAAGGCAAGATAGTTGTGCGGAGGCGGAACGTCGCGAGAGTGTAGAAGCGTGTCATCCTGCGCCTCGCCCCTTTCAGGCTGGGGAAGCAGAATAACATTTCCTAACTTCACCTGGGGAATGACGATATAGGGCTGACCCTGGCGCCGAACTACCATGAGTTTTCCAGGAGGCGGGCCATAGGCCTTCAGCATCTCCGCCTGTTTGGCCGGAGACAGTTTTTCGCGGAACCAACGCTCATACTTGGCCAGCGGAACCAGTGCAGTTGCGCCCGAGTTGACCATATCCTCAAGCTTGGCCTGATTCCACGGACCGATGTTGCGTCCTGATTGCTTAATCCACTGAATCAGTTGTGGCCCATTGCTGGGCAGCCGATCAAATCTGTAGCCTGCCTCCCTCATTCTTGGCAGGAACCGGACAGCGCTCTCAGGAGCGTCGAGGAAAGCTCCAGTGGGGCTGCCCCGCATCAAGTCGTCTTTGCCCAAGTCCTTGTTGTAATAAACAATTGCAATCTTCTTTTCGGAATTAGGTTTACCGCGCAGACTTAGCCAACTTGCCGTGCGCTCCGCAAATCTAGCAACGCGGTCGAGGATAGGATCGTGAAGGTGGAAACCTGAGATATCGGTTTGCATACCGCCCACAACTATCGGTTCCAGGGTGCCCCATGATTCCTGCACCGCCATGAACAGTCCGACGTCCCGATGGGACATCCCGCGCGGATCTCTTTTCCACTCCTCGATGGTGGAGGCCAGCATGGAAATAGGACGGAGGTAGGGCACGTCGAGATCCTGCAGAACTTGACGCGAATCCCACATGGCTCCGTGCCTATCCTCAATCAGAGCGTCCGGCTTTGTATCGCGTATGAGTTTCTCCACCATCGACTGACGGTCACCGAAGATGGCAACGGGGTTTAAGCCACGCGCTTCGAGAGCCCGCAACTGGACGTCAATCACCTTGGTGTCATGGGTTATCCAGAAAGACTGTTGGATAAGTAGTGCCACTACCGGTGCGCCCTCAGCCCATCGCCCACGTGAGCGTTTGAAGTCACGATAGGAGGCAAAGTCAGCCAGAGCATCCTCATGTTCCGGGTCGTAGTAGCCGTAGTCCGGGATCATTATTGGAGGTTCTACGTTGGCTGGCAGTCCGAGATACTTAGCCTTGGTGTAGTCGAACAGACGCCGAATGTTTGTCGCCCCGTTCGCGCGCCAGTATTTCTGTACCGCCTCGTCTTGTGTCAGCAGATTGCGCTTCTCAAACTCTGCATGCACGCCGCGCGCGTCGAGAGGAATAATCAATCGCTTAGGATGCCGGACTGCGGTATCGACTAACCACCGCGAGATGGTCATCGCAGACGCGGAATCAAAATTCAGGATGAAGATAATCGCGCATGGCTCCAATGAGTTGAATGCTTTACTGCTCCCCACAAGCGTTAAGTCTGCGGGATTTGCAAAGATCGCCTGCAACCCAGCCTGCTGAGCTGCTGTGTCGATAAGCGGCATTGCCCGATCCCAGACCCCGGCAAAGCAAATCGCGCGGTCATCGGCCGCACAAGGCTGTATCGCGGCTAGCCCGAGTATGGCTGCCAGCAACAGTCCGCAAATGCGCCGGTGCAGAATCAAAATGTAATCTTCCCTCCGACTGATGCACCCAGGCCAGGCGCGAACCATTCCTGCTGTGCATATGGTTCCCGGTACCTCACGTTGAAGAGGTTCTGTATATCGGCAGTCAAATCGAGAGAAGACCTCTCTCGCTCCCACATCCGGAATCCGCCGCGCAGGTTTGTCTCCATGTAGCCTGGAAGCTGGTAGTTGAAACGTAAAGGAAGATTCGTGACAGTGGCCCCGGTGGTCGGCGACGTGTATTTAGTGTTGGGTGAACCGAAGGCCGGGTTCACGGAAAACCCGACATCGTTCTGATCCCCTAATATGGTCGCGGGATTACGCAATCTGTCCATCAGTATCACGCTACTTGCTGCCCACAACCTTCCTTTCGGCGCGGTGTACTGGAGAGTCAGGGTTGCGTTAGTTG
>Ga0302319_10015956_pt1 | contig 13871 bp, 9 predicted proteins | sample Bog_T0_2_FD_203319 | JGI IMG/M metagenome (GOLD analysis project Ga0302319, IMG submission 203319) | Peat permafrost microbial communities from Stordalen Mire near Abisko, Sweden - Bog_T0_2 | ecosystem: Environmental > Terrestrial > Soil > Wetlands > Peat | place: Sweden: Abisko, Stordalen Mire...
GCGCCATGGCCGAGATTGAGGCGACCTGTGCTCGGCTGGCAGCCATGAGCATGACGCCGATCGAGCGGCGCAGGCTGCAGAGCACGCACGAAGCCATGGCCGAGCTGGTGGCGCGGGATGACGGCGACGCGTTTGCGGCGGCCAATTTGACGTTTCATACGCTGATCTATGCTGGCGCTCACAATGAGATCATCACCGAGTTCGCTTCTGGTTTGCGACGGCGGCTGGCGCCGTTTCGCAAGGCTCAGTTTCGAACCGAGGGACGCCTGCCGCGCTCCCAGGAAGAACACGGCAACGTCGTCCGGGCGATCCTCGCCGGCGATGCCCATTCAGCTCACAGCGCGATGTTCCACCATATGAGTCTGGTCGAAGAATCGTTCGATCGACTGGCCGCGGCGGCGATCTGAAGCGGCCGGATTTGATTGATGGGCATGGTTGGCGCTGGTCAGCAGCCTCAATCACTGCGTGCCGGTTTGAGACAGCTCGGGCGAACCTATACGGCTCCTATGAGATCGCCGGCTTTCCTCTCTCGAATTCTGCGCATTTCCGGCCTCTCGATCCCGACATCGTCAGCGCAACCATCCCGGCGTTCTTCATTGGCCGGAACCAGGATGGCTTCTGGGTCGCCCGTGACGTCAAGGGACAGACCGGCGGAATTTTTCTGCGCGAGAAATCCGCTGTTTCGTTTGCCAGAACGTCCAGTCGGACGGCCGGGTGCGTGACGATATTTCTGTCCAAGACGATCGAACTCGACCTCGAAAACGACGGCAATCCGCTGGTCTTGTCGCTCAGCTGGCTGATGCGCCGAACAAAACGTCCGCGGCACCGAATCGCCGCCTTCATCGGCAGGATGATGGGCCGATGAAACGCGGCCGCGCTGGTGCTCTGGACGTTTGGCCGCAAGCCCCGGGGGATGGGTTGGGGGATGGGTCACCCCATCGTCGTTGAAATCGACTTCCTGAACCAGGCGCCCGATGCGATGGCGGTCGTCAGCAAGGTGCCGTACACGACGAGACCCGTTGCAACCGCGACGAACAGCCATTGCAGCGAACCGGTCGCCCGCAGCGCCAGCCAGCCGCCCAGAATCGAAATCACCAGCCGGAGGAAGCCGGAAGCCAATGGCCAGAACAGCTTTCCGGCCCCTTGCGACGCAAAATACAGCGACAATCCAACGCCAAAAAATCCATAGGCCGGTCCGACAATCCGCAGATAGAGGCTGCCAGTCTCGATCATCCGGGGATCGTGACCGAACAGCCCGAGCCACGCGGCTGGCCAGATCGCCGCGGCAATCCCGATGATTTCCGTCACGCCGAACACCAGTCCACTGCCGACCAGGGCAACCCGCAACGCTCGCTGATGCTGGCCGGCGCCCACATTGGTCCCGACCATCGCGACCAACGGACCACCGAAGCCGAAGGCCAGCGGGATCATCAGATATTCAAGCCGGGCCCCCGTGCCATAACCCGCGACCGCGTCCGCGCCGGCCGTAGCTCCGACCATCGCGGTGGTCAGGAGCACGGTCAAACTGGTCTGCATCGATATCAGCGCACCGACGGCGCCGACCCGGAGAATATCGGCTGACAGATCCCGGCGCAGCCGGGCGAGCTTGAATGCGACCAGACAGCGTCCGGAGGCGACGTAATATCCAAGGAACCCGGCGCTCAAAGCCGTCGTCACGACCACTGCGACGCCGCCGCCGGCAATGCCCAGCGCCGGGATCGGACCTAGTCCGAAGATCAGAAGCGGCGACAGCGGGATCAGGAGAACGATGCTGCCGAACACAGCGAGCGACGGCACCAGCATATTTCCGGTGCCGCGAATGACGCTCGCCAGCGCATTCAACAGCCAGACCAACACGCTGCCGCCAAACACCACATTCGAATACGCCATCGCCGCCTCAAGCGAGCGTCCCTCCGCTCCCATGGCATGATAGAGCGGCCGGCCGAACGCCAGAAACAGCCCCGATGCCAACAGTCCGAAGATCAAATTGATCACGACGGCGTGGATCACGAGCGCATCCGCGTCATCGCGGCGGCGCGCGCCCAGGGCGCGCGCGACCGCGGAGGATATGCCTCCGCCGACCGCGCCGGCGGACAGCATCTGCATCATCATGAAGCCTGGAAACACCACGGCCATGCCGATCAGAGCGTCGGAGCCCAGATGCGACACCCACCAGGTCTCGATCAGGCCGGTCGAGGCCTGCGCGAGCATCACCAGGACATTGGGCCAAGCCATGCGCAGCAAAGTCGGCGCAATCGACGAAGTCAGCAAAATCTTGGTGTGCGGACTATGCTCCCGCGCAACGGCGGCGGCGACGATCTGCCGCGGTGCATCGTGCTTCATCTGGCTTCGCCCCTGCCTCAGCGTTGACCGTCGGTACGGAAGTTGATGAGCACGACCTGATCGACCGACGAGATCGATTTACAATCAAAAGATGTTTCTTACCAACCACGCAAGCAAAGCTAGACGCCAACTCTCGATGTGGACGTCCGATCCAGGCAGGCTTGGGCCCTTAAAGATGACTATCATCATATCATAACGAAAGCCAAACCAGCTTTCCAGACCCCGCAGTCAACAATGTTGTGATGTCCGCCGCGCCAGGAGTGTTGGCTCATTTCCGCTCGCCGCCCTGGCGCTGCGCAGGCCGCAGCCTCCTCGCCGCCGGCAAATAGCGGCCTCAAGGCACGGCACAAGCCGGGGCAATATCCGTGTAATTACCATCCGTATTTTAACGGAGAATTACGTTCAGTTTCCTATGGTGGAGCCGATCGACGCCCTTTTTTGGTCCGGATCTCCCTTGATGAAGGTTGGCAGCAAACGTCAGGCTTGGCTTCGCGCCTCCTTGCATCCTGCGACCATGGCCGGGCTGTTGCTGATCGTCGCCTGCTGGATTGCGCCGCTGTTCGTATTATCCATCGCGCGCGACATGTCCATCGACGGGATGATCCGGCGATCCGACGCCGCGACAACGCTGTTTGAACAGCAGACCGAGGAGGTGCTGCGGCGACTTGATCAAAGCCTGCTGCTGCTTCGCGACAGCTACGAGGCAGACCCGCAACGCTTCGATCTGCGCGCCCTGGCGGCGGACGCGGAATTGCTGACGGGTGATACGCTGCAGCTGGCGCGGATCGACCCGGACGGTTTCCCGGCCGCCTCGACAGCCGTCGATTCCGGCCCGCCCCTCTCAGTGGCCGATCGTGACTATTTTTCCAGGCAGCTCGACCTCAGCTCCGACCGGCTGGTGATCGGCGAACCCCTCCTCGGGAGGGCGACGTCGAAGCCGTCCATCAAACTGTCGCGCCGGGTGCGGGCGCCAGGCGGCGGCTTCGGCGGCGTCATGGTTGTGTCGGTAGACCCGGATTTCATCGCGCAATTCTATCGAGCCATTGATCTCGGCAAACAACGCGCCGTCATCCTTCGCAATCCGGACGGCATGATCCTCGCCGCGCAAGGCGTTTCCGGCGTGACGCTCGACCGCGAGCTCGGGCCGCAGCCGCTATTTGAGGCGCTCGCCCGCTCCGCCTCAGGCCATTACTGGGCGGACGGGGTGTCCGATGGCGGCAGGCGGCTGGTCGCCTATCGCCGGTCCGACAGGCTTCCGCTGATTTTTTCCGTGAGCCTGGCCGAGAGCGATGGGCTTTTCGATTATGAGGCCAATCGGAAAAACGTCTTCACGGCGACCTGGATGATTTCCCTGCTGATCCTGGTTGCGTTGATCTTCAACATTCGTCGCCAGATCAAGCTGGATGAAAGCGGCGAGCGGCTGAGCTCGCTGAATGAGGAAATCTCGATCCAGAATGTCCGCTTTGACGCCGCGCTGAGCAACATGTCGACAGGCCTGTGCATGTTCGACGCCGACGGCAATCTGTTGGTCTGGAACGAGCTCTACGTCCAGATGTACGGAATGTCGCCCGAACTGGTCCGCCAGGGGGTCAACATCAGGACGATCATCGAGCACCGCAAGCAGATGGGAAGCCTCGACCTCGACGTCGATGTCTATATCGGCAAGTTCCGAACCGAGCTGAGAGAAAACGGCAAAAGTCGATCGAGCACAAGGCTGTTCGATGGCCGGGTGATCTCAGTGGCCAGCACGGCGCTGGCGGACGGTGGCTTCGTGGCGATTCATGAGGATTCGACCGAACGCATTCACCATGAGAGGTCGATCACCCAACAGGCGCTCGAGCTCGAGCGCATCAATGTGCAATTTGACGCCGCGCTGAGCCACATTTCCCAGGGCATCAGCATGTTCGACCGCGACAAACGGCTGGTGGTCTGGAACGACCGCTACGCCGAGCTTTACGGCCTGCCGGAAACGGTCTTGCGGGAAGGTCTGCATTTTGACGAGCTGATGGCTGAACTGGTCGCGCACCATGTTCTGAAGGGCGTAACCAGCCAGGAGGCGGTGATGGCCATCATGAACGAACTGTCGTCCGACGATCATCCGAGCCGGATCCTGGAATTCACCGACGGACGTCTGATCCTGGTGTCGCGGCAGCCCATGAACGAGGGCGGTTGGGTCGCGACCCATGAGGACGTCACCGAAAGAAAGCGCGCCGAGGCCGAGATCGCCCACATGGCACGCCACGACGTGCTGACGGGGCTGCCCAATCGGGCGGAATTCAATGCCAGGCTGAACGACGCCAGCCAGCGCGTCCGGCGCGGCGTGGCCACCGTCAGCCTGTTGCTGCTCGATCTCGACAAGTTCAAGGCAGTGAATGATACGCTGGGGCACCCGGCCGGCGATCAATTGCTGATCGAGGTCGGCGCGCGGCTGCAATCGACGCTGCGCGAAACCGACGTGCTGGCGCGCCTCGGCGGCGATGAATTTGCCATCATTCAGGCGGGCGGCGTCGATCTGGCCGAGGGCGCCATCGCGCTGGCGCAGCGAATCATCGGCGTGATCATGCAACCGTTCGATCTCAGCGGTCACAGGGTCAACATCGGCGCCAGTATCGGGATTGCATTGGCGCCGGAACATGGCGTCGATCCCGAGCCCTTGCTGACCGCGGCCGATCTGGCGCTCTACGCGGCGAAGTCAAATGGCCGGAATGACTACCGGCTGTTCGAGGCCCGCATGCTCGAAGCCGCCCGGACCCAGAAATGGGCGGAGGTCGAACTGCGGGAAGCGATCGCGCGCCAGCAGTTTGAGCTGTTTTACCAGCCCGTGGTGGATGTCAAAAGGCACCTGATGTGCGGGGTCGAGGCCCTGATTCGCTGGCGCCACCCGGCCAAGGGCCTGGTCGGCCCGGATCAATTTATCCCGCTCGCTGAATCCTGCGGACTGATCGCGCCATTGGGGGAGTGGATCATCCGGCAGGCCTGCGCGGACGCGGCCCGACTGCCGGATCACGTCAAGGTCGCGATCAACATTTCAGCGGTTCAGTTTCGCAAGGGTAACCTTTTCGAAATCATCTCGCAGGCGCTGCGGGACGCTGACCTGCCACCCGACCGGATCGAACTCGAGCTCACCGAAACCTCTCATCTCGAGAACCAGGAAACCATTCTGGCCAACATGCTGCGGCTGAAGAGGTTCGGCGTCTCCATCGCGCTCGATGATTTTGGCCAGGGCTATTCATCGATGAATTATCTGACCAATTTTCCGTTCGACAAGATCAAGATCGACAAATCCTTCACCCAAGGCGCGCTCGATCGGCACGATTGCGCAGCGGTGGTCGCCTCGACCTTGGCGTTGTCGCGCGGCCTCGGCATCGTGACGACCGCCGAAGGCGTCGAGAACGAGCAGCAGTTTGAATACATGCGCGACGCCGGCGTCGATCTGGTCCAGGGCTGCCTATTCGGGCGGCCGGTCCCCATAGCCGAATTCGCGACCCAGGTGGCGAAGACATCGGAAGTGATTACGCGGCTCGGAGCGCCGCTCGCCGATGACTCCACGTCCGAAAAATCGAAGAGGCGGGCCTGACCGCCGCGCCAACGCCTATTTCAACGACGTGTTAACGGCCGCGTATTTGGCATTGAGGGTCGAACCGAGGCCATTGACGGTGGCGATGATGGCGAGGCTGATTCCTGCCGCGATCAGGGCATATTCGATCGAGGTGGCGCCGGATTTATCCTTAAGAAATTGCAGCAACAAACGCATCAAGACAACCTCCTGTGGGGATCGCTCGCCATGACTGCCGGCTTTCCCTGACCTTCTTTCTGACGGCAACAGCCATACAGGAACTTTAACGTCTGATCGGTTAATGCAAGGCAGGTATTTCTACCCGGGCTGCCGGCCGCTTGCGGCCGTCGGCACACCAGGCCGATTTCCGATCAGGCCGTCATCGGCGAGCCCGGTGAAGACGCAGCTTCCGCGGGGGCAGCGAAGGGGCTGCGCCAACCTATGATATCGTCGCCTGTCCGGTGACAAATACAAATGACCGTCGCTCGGTAAAGTATGGCGGTGCCGCCGTTGACTCCGCATCAGGCTTCATTTAATTTTATTAAGGTTGTCATTTATATAAATTTATAAAGATGGGCGGAAAAAATGTGGCTGATATTGATCAAGCGGTTCCGGCGCTTTGATAAGCGTCATGTGGATATTCTCAGCTGGCCCGTCGACGTTGGCCTGGTCGGACAGACGCCAATTCGCGGTCCCGCGACACGATGTGCCGTCGCCGCCGCGCTAGCGGTCAGCTTGGTCGGAGCGCCTGCCCATGGACAAGTGAACGACAGCACAAGCTGGACTAACGCAAGCTATCCCGACCTGGGCTTCGCCGCCGCATGGCCGGATAATTGGAAGGTTACTGGAGCGCCGAGCCCTGCAAATCCAAGATTGATTGTGCAGAAGAACTTTGAGGCTGCGCGGCCCGATGAGGGATGTTACTGCAAGATCGACGTTTCACCGACGCCCGCCACCGGCGGCATGAGCCAGGCGGCACTCGACGCAGATACCGCCTCAAAGCATCCGACCAATTCGGATGTGGCCGCTGTGCTGCGCAAGCAAGGCTCCGATAGCCCTCAGGTCTACAACACAGGGATCTACCCGATCGCCGGCCATCCCGCCGTCACCTACGAAACCATGACGACCCGGAGTTTACAGTCCGGCCAGACGGTGAGAAGCTACATCCTGGTGGCGTCGGTACCCACCCCAGGGCGACAGTACAATCTGACCTGCGGATCGGTCACCCTGCAAGAAGGCGAGCGTGCCCACATGCTGTTCCAGCTAAGTTCCCAATCGATCTTGGGCTTCATGGGACGCGCCAAGATCTTTTGATCCGAAGCTCCGACATGTTGCTTTCAGCCACGCTCTCGCCAAAGCGAACATGGTCGTTAACGTGTGCTTCGCCGCCCAGGTCGCTCGTGGGTTAATCGTCGCGGCCGCGCGCAAGTCCCACCGTTCTCTGGTCAGACAGCTTCCGCCTCTGGTTCGAATTCGGTGGCGAAGCCTCCCGCGATGTCACTCCATCGGTCTCATCTCGCCGTCCGCCAGCTTGCGCGCTCTCACGGCGTGCGAGCGTAGCGTACCGCGCGCTCAATCTCGGTCAACGACGTGCCGGTGAGAAGCTTTGCCTGATTGAGCTTCTGCGCGTAGGCAACCACACTTTCCGTAACGACGTCTTGCAAGGCCCGGTTCGGCGGGTGTGGCGTGAGCAGCAGGTTGGCCAATGTCGTCCCGACCTCTGGCGCTATATTGACCGGCACAATGTGGTCGACGTCGAGCTTGACGCCGTTGCTCAGGATGGCGCGCATGCGCTTCAGGTTGTCCGGGGTAAACGCGCCAACAGCACGTGCGGCTTCCCAATTTTGCATCAGGTCGCGCAGCGTCAATTCCTTGGCCGGGCCGCTGTAGCCGTTCGCGTCCAGCGCCTGCGACAGGATGGCCGCGGCATCCTTGCCTGAGCTGGCTGTCTGCTCGATCCAGTAGGCAACCTTATTCGCCCTCGAATTTGCTCCGCGAGACTGGTACTTCAGTGCTGCGATCTTTGCTGGATCCAAAAGTCTTACCAGGCGCTTGCAAGCGGGGCTCAGCGTGCCTTGCACCGCCTGGGCTACCGCGGTGTCCTCAGCTATTTCCGCGTTGGCGACGAGTGACCGTTTACGACATCCTTGTCGGCACCATGGTCCTCACCTCGCCGGCACTTGCGTTGGTATGACCGGATGCATCCCGCGGTCGAAGGCTGCCGGGCCACTCGGCTCACGGCCGTCGGCACACCAGATCGATTTCGATCAGGGCGTCATAGGCGAGCCCGGTGACGCCGACGCAGGTGCGCGCCGGCAGCCGGTCTGGCGCGAAATAGCTGCGATAGATCTCGTTGACGACCGCATAATCCTGCTTGAAGCGTGTCAGATAGATCCGCGCCATCACCACCTGTTCGAAGCCAAGCGATAGGCCTGCGAGCACCAGGTGCAGATTTTCCATCACCGCCCGGGTCTGCGCCTCGATTCCGTCTGGCAGCACGCCGGGCGCCTGCGGCGTATCCGGCATTTGTCCGGTGACGAAAACGAAGCCGTCGGTTTCCACGGCGTGGCTGAACGGCGCGACCGGCCGGGGGCCGCCTTCGATCATGTGAAACTTCAAGGGATGCGGTCCAATCGGTTAGGATCTCTGATGATTTTCAAACAGGCGCTTGCTGATGATGGCATGAACGCCCCAATTGCCGTCAACTACCTGGGTGACGCCGAAATCCACCGCCGCCGACATCAGCGCAATTGCCTCGTCCTCGCTCAGGCCTTTGATGTTCATCAGGAACCGGCGCATCTTGCGAAACGCATCCTTCATCGCGAGATCGAGCGAGGAGGTCGCATAGACCTCGCTCTGGCCCTTGGCGCCGAACTCGGCCAGGTAGTTCGGATGGCTGAAGCCGGTCAACACCCAGTCGGTCTCGGTCTCGATCAGCGGGTAGGTCAGATCCGCGAACACCCGACCACCGAGGTTCGCCTTCTTGTGGAGGATGAGCTGGAACGTCCCGGTCATTGAACATTCAATGGCGGTGCCGCCGAGTTCGCCATCGCCCTGGGTGGCATGCGGGTCTCCAACGGACAACAGCGCGCCCGGCACCGAGACCGGCAGATAGACCGTCGATCCCTTGCCGAGCCGCCAATTGTCGAGATTGCCGCCAAAATAAGACGGCGGAATCGAATCGACGAGATCAATTTCGCGTGGCGCGACCGCGATCACCCCGAAATGCGGCCGCAACGGGATGCGAATGCCGTCGAGCACGTTGTGCCGCCGCTTGATCGAGCCGGCGGCCACCGGCACGCCCGGATAATCATAGGTCAAGTGAACGACGCCAAACGGATCGGTCTGCGGCTGCCAGCGATAGGAATACAGCGCGCGCGCATGGGGGGTCTCGGCGTCCGCCAAGATCTGATAGATCGTCACCGCCTCGCGCGGCTTCGGCTCGGCGAGCAGTTCATTGTAGTGGTACCCCCACCAGGCCGCGACGCTGCTGCCAAAGACCTCATTCTCGAATTCGGGATTCCGGCTGCGGCGCGGCACGATATCAAGGATGCGGACCTCGAGCACATCGCCCGGCTGCGCCTCCTTGACCGCCACCGGCCCGGTGCAGATGTGGACCCCGAATCCCTCCCCGGCGCCGCGACCATAGACGGTCGCCTCCATCGGACCGGCGCCGCGCCGATCGACATTCTTGGCCTGCGGCGTCCAGCCAAACACACTTTCGGCCCCGGCGTCGCCCTTGATCATCCGCTCAGGATCGTCCGAGGCGTGCTGCGAGAGGGTCTCGATGGTAATGGTGTCACCCGAGCGGATTTCGATCTGGGGCGCCAGCGTGCGGCTGAAATATCCCCAGTGCACCCGAGCGGCCTCTACCGCGAGATAATGGTGCCGGTCGCCGGCCACGGCTGGCGAGGCGGCGTCTGCGGGCGCCGGCAAGGCGCCGGGTTGCGCGCCGACCAGCGGAGCAGGCTTACGCAACTGGGCCAGCGCCTGCTGCGGCCAGCCGCGCTGACCGGCGGCCTGGGCGGCCACCGCCTGGCGGTCGAGTTCCTGCTGACGAAATTCGCGCGGCGAGAGCCCAAAGCGATGGCGAAACGCCCGGCTGAAATGCGCGGAATCGCTGAAGCCGTTGCGGTAGGCTATTTCCGAGATGGAATGGTGGGCCTCGGCTGGGTTCGACAATTCCGCCGAGGTCCGCTGCAGCCGTCGCTCGCGCACATAATTGGTAAAGCTCGATCCCGAGCCCTCGAACAGCTTCTGCAGATAGCGCTCGGAGATGCCTTCGACTTGCGCCACCCGCGCCGGCGTCAGGTCGGGATCATCGAGCCTTCGTTCGATGGTCTGGCAGAGCCGGTGCAGCAGCGCTGCCTTTGTCGCGGTTCCCCCGGCATCCGTGGTCGGCGCCACGAGTTGGCGGAGAAAGATCGGCAGCAGGTCGGCAAGGCTCTGGGCAAGCGCGCCCCATTCGACCTCGGACAGCTGTTCCAGGTTGCGCGCCGCCGATTCCAGCGTGCGCGAAAACACCTCCGCGAATCCGCCGGCCGCCAGCACCCTGACCTCATCAAGGACGGGCTTGCTGACTTTGCGGCCATGGAAAGCGTCCGACGTCACCGACAGGATCACCGCGCGCATGTCGCGCTGGAAATTGACGCTCCAATCGGCCCTTCGCGGCAACAGCAGCAGCTGACCGGTGGAGACGATCTGGTGGCCCGATGCCGTCCGCAGCAGAACACCGTCTTCCCCCGGCAGCAGCACGATCGGAACGTCGTCGGCCTGCGGTCGCAGCGCGGAAACGGTTTGCGCGCCGGCGGCCAACCGGACCAGCACCACGCCTTCGCAATGCCGCCGGGAGGCCGTGGCGTGGGATGGCTGCGTCATGGCAGCGGTCGACGGCGCCAGACCTACGCTTGCCAATACATCCCGCCACGCCTCGGGTCGGTCATCTTCTGAATAGGATTCGCTCGTGAACGGACGGAAGCTCATGGATCGACCCCAGACGGCTCAAGCCAAGCAACCTCCGTGCCAGACCAGATACCTCGGGCGTCGAACAGCGTTTCGCCGTTTCGCCGCCGGCCGGCGAAGCTGGCTTGTCTAAGTTCACCTATTCACGTTGACGGGGTGGATTTCAAGCGCGCGAGTTTCGCCTTGTCGTTATGATTGTTCGCGTGGTATCGGAACCCGTGGATCTTTTTTCAAGGATCGGCCTCCGATGCGCAACGCATCCACGTTCACCCTATGCACGATCATCTTCTTCGTCGTCTCGAACATGGCTTTCGCCGCGAATGATTGCCGCCTCGAAGGCTATTGGCTCAGCAAAAATCCGAATGAAAAGATCACGTTCGGCAAAGTCAAATCAGGTGACAAGGAAGGCGAATTCCAGTGGCGCGTCGACGAATATGCCACGGATGGGAAATACGCGCTTTCGCCCGGTGGCGACCACATCCATTTTAATGGAATGACGAGAGATACCAGTTCCGGCATCCAAAAGCGATTTGACGCCGTCTACACCATTGCGATGACCCCCGCCGACTTTCCTGTCATCCTTGCGCTCAAAGGCGACAATCCGAGCGTTGAACCGCAGGATTTTCATCGCAATCCGAGCGATCCCACCGACACGTCTCTGATCGCGTCGCTGTGCAATCCCTAGCCCATGATGGCTCTCAGTCGCATCTGAAGATATTTTTCCGGATCGTGCCATGGACGCCCCAATTGGCGTCGACCACCTGGGTGACACCGAAATCGGCGCCGACCGACATCAGCGAAATCGCTTCATCTTCGCTCATGTGGTGCACCGTCATCAGAAACCGCCGCATTTTGCGGAACGCATCGCGCATGGCGCGGTCGAGGCTCGAATGATTGGCGATCTCGGTCTGCGCGTCGGCCCCGAGTTCCGCCAGATAATTCGGGTAGGTGAAACCGTAGACCGACCAGGCGCTGTCGGTCTCCAGCATCGGATGCGCCAGCCCTTCCAGCGCCGTGCCGCCGAGATCGCCTTGCTTGTGCAGGATGAACTCGAAATCGCCGGTCAGTGACGTCTCGATGGCGGTACCGCCCAATTCGCTGTCGCCCTGCGCCGCGTGCGGGTCGCCGACCGAGAAAAAGGCCCCGGGAACCGCGACCGGGTAATACATTCGCGCCCCCTTCCCGATCCGCCAATCGTCGATATTGCCGCCGGTATAGCTCGGCGGAATCGAACTGACGAAATCGGCTTCCGACGGCGCAAGCCCCATGGTGCCGAAATGCAGCCGCGCCGGCACCTTGACATTGGCCAGGATATTTTCGCGCTTGACGATGGTCGTGTGATCGACCCGCACGCCGGGATAATCGATGGTCGGATGAACGATTCCGTCGGGATCGGTCTGCGGGGTCCAGACATAGTTGTAGACCGCCTTGGCAAACGGCTCGCCGGTCGTGTCGAGCTCGAAAATCGTGACGACTTCGCGCGGTTTCGGCTCCTCGATCAGATCGTGATAGTGAAACCCCCAATTGGCCGATGCATTGGAGCCGAAGCAGCGCCCGGCATAGCAGGCATTGCAACTGGGGCGCGGCCGCACGTCGAGGATCCGCACCTCCAGCACATCGCCGGGCTCGGCATTCTCGACGGCGACCGGCCCGGTCAACAGATGAACGCCAACGCCCTCGCCAGAGCCGCGAATGAACGGACCCTTTATCGGACCGGCGCCGCGGCGCGCCATGGCCTTGTGCTCCCGGGTCCATTGGAACACGCTCTCGGCGCCGGGATCGTCGGCGATCATGCGGGCATAGTCGTCATTGGCATGGTGGGTCAGCGTCTCGATGGTGGCGCGGTCTCCCGACCGCAGGGTCAGCGAGGGCGCGACCTTTTTGCTGAAATATCCCCAGTGCATGGTAGCTGGAGAGACCGGAAGTAAATGATGCTTCATGACAAGGGCTCCTGAAAATACCGTCGAAAGTTCATCCGAGGCCGACCCTGCATCGGCCTGGTGCCGGAGCATTGGCGCGGCGCCATCAAGCGGTGGCCGCTCATGCCGCGCTGTCCGGCGCCTTGTCGGCCTCCATCGCGTTCAGAAACCGCGCCGTCGTCGGATGGCGCGGATGGCTGAGGACCTCGTGGGCCGGCCCCTCTTCGAGAATCGAGCCGCCGGAAAGGAAGGCAACCCGATCGGCGACCTCATCGGCAAACCGGATCTGATGGGTCGAGATGATCATGGTCAGCCCGTCGTCGATCGCCAGCCGCCGGATCACCTCGAGCACTTCGTTCACCAGTTCGGGATCGAGCGCGGAAGTCGGCTCGTCAAGCAGCAGGACACTCGGATTGGGCGCCAGCGCCCGGGCGATCGCGACCCGCTGCTGCTGGCCGCCGGAGAGATGGCGCGGAAGCGCGTCGGCGCGATGGCTGAGCCCGACGCGTTCGAGCAATTCACGGGCGCGGCGATCGGCATCGGTCCGCGTCATGTGATGCACCCAGCGCAGTGGCCCCGCGATATTTTCCTTCGCTGTCAGATGGCCGAACAGATTGAACTGCTGAAACACCATGCCGACGCCCACGCTGGCGCGTTCGTTGGCGATCGCGCGGGGTGACAACGGCCTGCCGTCATCGCGCTGCCCGAGCCTTCGGCCGCCGACCCGCACCGTGCCGCCATCCCAGTCTTCCAGGTGATTGATGCAACGCAGCAGCGTGCTCTTGCCGGATCCCGAGGGTCCCAACAGCGCCACCACCTCGCCGACCCGCACCGTCAGATCGATACCCCCGAGCACCGGCTGCGTGCCGTAGCTCTTGCGCAGACCGGCGACCTCGACCGCGATGTTGTTGCGCTGGACCATCGCGGCATGCGCGGCCCGATCGCTCCTCGAAGCGCCGCGCGCGGCGACCTGTTCCGGCGGCCGCGGCATGTCCAAGGCCGCCGAAGCTGGATTCGTGCGTTTCAAGGTGGGCGCCAGATCAACCCGCCGCCACGGCAGGAAGATATCGAGACGGCGCTTTCCCCTCGGC
>Ga0302319_10015957_pt1 | contig 13871 bp, 12 predicted proteins | sample Bog_T0_2_FD_203319 | JGI IMG/M metagenome (GOLD analysis project Ga0302319, IMG submission 203319) | Peat permafrost microbial communities from Stordalen Mire near Abisko, Sweden - Bog_T0_2 | ecosystem: Environmental > Terrestrial > Soil > Wetlands > Peat | place: Sweden: Abisko, Stordalen Mire...
GAGGCTCGCTTTGATCCTGGCTGCCTTACCGTTGACCATCGTAGTTTTGAATTGAATGTGCCTGACGATCTTCCGATAACTCATCACCAGGTCATATCCGCCGGCGTCGAACTCGGAACGTAGCACCTCAACATCTGTCACGCGATGCTGCCACAGCCACCGCAGGGCATCGCCCACGAACACATGCTCGACGATCCTCTCGCGCAGTGTCGAGTGGAGGTAGTGCGAAGTCTCCTCGCCAGTTTCGATGTCCATCAATGTCCCCTCCATGTATCTGATAAAGGACGTTATCATTCAAGATGATAGAGCCTCCGGTCGCTTCGGAATTACCCGATAGGCATGAACGTAAGATCACATCACGCAGCGCTTGCCGACGCCATCAACGCATTGCAGGCTTTCGGAGGGCCCGATCTCACCAGCACGCTCGCCGTGATCGAGCGTTCCATGCATAACGCAACGGTCGAAAACTACTCGGCCGTCGTGACCACATGCGGAGCGAGGTCCGAAGTGCTCGGCGCTGCAGGACTGATAAAGCACCTAGCTGGCCAGATCAATGTTGTTGTCCACGCCTTGGGGATTCTGCTGTGTCTCCCGCACATTCTGGAACCAGGCGAAGTCATCGACTACGTCTCTCTTGGTGCCGGAAATACTGGAAGGGCGTTTGACTTGGAAACAAACAAACGGATCGCGGAGTTCAAGTTCATCCATTGGCAGGATGGACCAGAGGCAATTCGCCAGAATTCGCTGTTCAAAGATTTCTACGAAATGGCCGAGCACCCAACCAAGAGGCAAAAGTTCCTTTACGTGATCGGTACAGAGCATGGAGAAAAGTTCTTCAACGGAGGACGTGCTATCTCCAGTGTTCTGAGCCGCCATGTGAAGCTGAAGACGCAATTCGCAGAGAACTTTGGCGACCGCTATCGCACAGTTCGTGATTACTATGTGCCGAGGAAGGACCTGGTGGTTATTCAGGATGTGTCGCCCTTTGTGCCGGAGCTGGTCGCTGCTGCTGTAGAGGTGGAGGATGAGTGATCGAGTCACGCTGCGAGGCGGCATTCTCATTATTGGGTCTTTGTTGTGGGATGAGAGTAGGCAGGACTGGCGCGATACGCGACTAGACATGGCTTCAGCAGAAGCCGTCACAGCCCCGATCCGCTATGGACGGCGATCCGAAACACGAGGAAGCACTTACACGATGGTCTTTTCGCGAGGCTGCGAGGCCGGGCGCGGCACCGTGGTTTGCTGCGTGCGCCCGATCTCCTCTGTCGATGACCTCGCTTCAGAAGCGGAACATCTGTGGGCCGCTGAGCAGCATGCGGCGGTCAGCAGACAGATTTCGGCGGGTTGGGGATGTGTGGCGTTGTTGCGCAATCCTGATCGGGATATTCCGAAAACGTTTCTGACAGGCTGGGCGAATCGCGTTGCCCAGATACAGAACTACGGAAATGTGCCTCACACCCTGGACGAGGGCCTGTTGGTAAGCGCTGACGGATTGTTGGACATTCCGTGGCCCCAGCGGTTGTCGGACGGTTCCGTAGTGCAGTTGGATTTCTTGTTAGCTACGGCGACTCGGCCCACACTCACGGGGACGCCGTTGTCTTACCCCACGGTGGAAGCGATCTCGGAAGCTTGGAATGCAGATACCCGAAACCGAGTCGAATATTTCTGGAACAATTACGATAACGGGATACGAACCTTCCAAGACGAAGCAATCATTCGATTGCTGCACCCCAGAACGCGAGGGCAAGCATGACTCTCGACGAAATAGTCAACGACTATATCCGCACGCAGCGTCCCTACACGGGTAAGGAGATGATGGACTTTGCGAATGAGCCCAGCCCTTCGGCGGCCATTCGTAGGGCTGCGCTCTGTGAATTGAAGGACGGAAAACGCCACGACCATCAGCGGCGTATTCCAAAATGGCTCCTGGAACAGATTGAGACAAAACTTCAAGCCATCCGGCGGAAGCTCTCCAACGCGGCTGACTTCGACACGCTGCATCGCCTGGTACAGGAAGAAATAGGCAGCATCAATGGAATCGGCGCGCTCACCGTGTATGACATCACTCACCGCATCGGCGCTTACTTCGGCAAAGCGCCGGAGCGCGTGTACCTGCATGCCGGAGTGAGAGTCGGTGCGCGGGCACTTGGCATCGGCGGCGATTCTTTTGACCCGAAAATCTTGCCCAAACCGTTCGCACGTCTGGCAGCATCGGAAATCGAAGACTGTCTCTGCATATACAAAGACGAATTGCTGGGCGGTGCGCGCGACAATTTTCGTCGCAGCTCAGGTTGCGTTGTTGCAAGACGGCCTCGCGGCTGATTTGAGTTGCTTGGTGGGCTTGATTCCTAACACAATAAAATACATTATTGCGTTCAAACACCTTGGCTCTGAATAACCGTGCATCAAGGACGGTGTGTCAGGTTAGAGATTAGACAGCACATTTTGTAGCCAGTGCCACACGCCGGGTTGTACCGCCGCCGTTGCAAGCAGGCTACCGATTGCGCCTTGAGTGATGTTCCAAAGGGCACGTCCTGCTTGCTTAACGATTTCCTGGTCGGGTTCTCCGCCAAGTTCGGCACTGAGAATTGCAAGCTGTGCCTCCGCTCTTTGCTTTTGGCGGCTATCAAGGTTCAATTCATCAATGTGCGTGCTTAATTCCGTAACCAGCCTTGCGAGGTCTTTAGGCTGAATTCCAATGCTGGCCGTCTGACTGAAGTGTTCGGCGTTCTGAGCGACATTCCCAACACTGCCATGAAAATGAGTGGTGTAATGAACCGCAGAGGCTTTTCGCTGTTCCTCTGTCGAAAAGGTCATGCCTTCTCCCAAAATGCCGTCCTTCTCCAGCTTCAAACTCCACTTAAGAATTTCAGTCCGTACTGCATCTAGCACACCCTTTAGGTCTTCTACTCTTATGTACCGTGTATGTTTAACTAAGCCGTGCTGAGAGGCGCTTCTAAGGATCGCTTGCTGTTCCGGGGAGTAATCAACGCTGAAACTGCCCTTTTTGTCCCTGATCGCTCGCTGCAAGAGCGCTTCGATCTCCGCAACCGAATCAGAGAACCTAACTCTCGCGGCTGTCTCGGACTCCTCGGAGGTTCCAAACAACACTGGTATCTCTCGGCCCCATTCATCCATGCCCATAACCTGACCTGAACTGATCCGATAAGGCGGGACACTACTTGAACCGCGATACCCGCCTAGCTCATTCTCGATCCAAATCTTGAAGTCAGGGATATCCAGTTTAGTCGCTATGAGAAGCGCTTTTCGCAATAGGTCCGACACGGCAACAGCAGGATTTAACGAATCGCGCTGCAATTCGAGGACGATAGACGACATTCCTTGATTTTAAGTCAAAGCGCGTGGCCCGGCGCAAGGCTGCTTGCCTTGGGTCTATTATCATTGGTCGTACATCGTTTGAACTCTGCGAGTCTGGTACATCCACTGGATGTAGATTCTCCGGCTTGTTCGCTGATCAGATGCCCTTCCGTGCTTGGCAGTTTGAAAGGGGAACCCCACAATGAAGCTCCTCACCGCGATTGTGGTTGTCGCGCTATGCGCGGCACCTGCCGTGCGTATATCAAATGCCCAGGCTGCTAGCTCCCCCTCAAATGCGGCTGTTTCTTGGCTAGAGCCGAGCGACGCGATGCTCGCGAAGGCAATTGACGATGGATTTTCCGGGAAGAAGCTCGCGAAGGATGCACGATACCACACGTATCTAAACTGGATAAAGCCCGCCGTGGACTCTCGAATCGAGGTGCATCCACCGATCTTTTGTGCGGTGCAGGTTGGGCAAACCGCACACGACAAGCTCGAATCAAAGCCTGATCTGGAATCTGTGAAGAAACTGTGTTTGGATTGGGTAACCGTTACGCTTGTCCATTATTCGCAATCACTCGGTGCAAACTGGCCGTGCGTCTTCCAAAAGGGAGACCTAACATTGCAGCCCTTAGTCAAGGTGCCCGATCACAATCCGCGAGTCGCAAATTTCTACGGAGGCTTCCTTGCTGGAGATGTAGTGGGTTACCGCTATGTGGACACTTATTCGTTCCAGTTTCCGCCGACGCTGATTGATGGAGCCTCTCTGGTCTATGCCGACGAAACCGGCCAGCACCACACCTTGGCTTATGACTTCTCGGTGTTTGCTAAAGATGTTCCGCGTTCAGAAGAACCACCGTCTGCTCAAGCGCCAGTGCTGCCAGAGGCCACGAAGCAGGCAACGTTAGCGAATTCAGAAACAGGCAAGTCTTCACCTGCAGCAGCCGCAGCCTTTGCAGTCGTTGGTCACGTACTAACGCCGGATGAAATGGCTGGACAAGTACAGGCCGGGCAAGCATCGAAATGCGCTGTGATAACGAACCCGCCCGGAGCCGAGATTTATGTAGATGGCAACAAAGCTGGACTTTCGCCGATGGTATTCGTGCTGCTTAAAAAAGGCGATACACCCCGCGTCATCACTATCAAATTGAGCGGCTATAAGACGGTGGAGAAGAGGGTCGTTCCTGATGGAAACATTATCCCCTTAGGGTTGACTCTGGAAAAGGAACCTCAAGCACAATAAATCACACTCTCAGCGGTCTTTTGCGTCAGTCAGTTTTCTGGAGAATCTTATATCCTGAACGCCACAGAAATTTATCTATTTGCCTGAATGTGAGGCCATCCAGCTTATACCAGTGGCGAAAGGCAGTCACGGTTGCAACCAATTTCTCGTAATACCAAAGATCCTGCCGATGGAATCTATGAAAAGAATCCTGTTTCTTGTAAGTCCAGAGACACTCAACGGCATAGCTGTCGTAGAGGGGATAGCTCTCAGGTTTGTGCCAACTACAAAACTTGGTAGCAAAGGAATAGTATTTTCGCCTTAGTTCGGGGCACATAAATATCCGTTCAACGGCGATGAGCGAACCCTGGTTGAGAAGCGGGTCGATGCCAATTGCGGCTATGTGTCGAGCAAGGGGTTCAACATCAATGTCGCGAATCCGTGTGCTGTAGAGCTTGTTAAGTGCTAAAACCTTCAAGAGCACGTGAGAGGAAACGACATTCAGAGAAAATTGTTCGAGGAGTTCTTTCAGTGCTTTGTCGCCCAGTTGGTTAAAGGGATCTAAGTCGAATGCACGGCATTCTGCCTCTACGAGCTCGACAGTCGGGGTGGGCAGCATGAGTCCACTATAGAACGGCGCGATTCCTCGCTGCAACAAATGAGGAAGATGTTCTCATGGCCGACCTCCTTTGTGGAAGCGAAGAGGTTTTGGCCCAGCCGGGGCAGGTAGGTTTTATAAACCAATTCCGAGGTCTGGCTCCTGTTCTTGCTTCGGCTCGATCTCCTTTTGCGGCGTGATTGCCTGCTCCTGCTTCTGTTCTGGCTTCATCTCCGGCGCATGGGCGCTGCTGTGCGATACATCTTGCCCCAGCGCCGCTCCCAGCTTCTCGCGGTCGTTGGTGAAGATTTGCGCGTCGTACGCGCCGCGTGAGACGGCAACGTAGGCCATGCGGTTGTTGAGCAGGTCTTTGGCCCCCAGCTCGGTATCGACGTGGATCAGTACACTGTCGGCGGTCTGCCCCTGGCTGGAATGGCTCGTCACGGCATAGCCGTGATCGAGGTTCGGATGCTGGCGCGGATCGAGCGCGATCTCACGGCCTCCGTCCATTCTCAGACCGACGCAACGATGATGTGAGCCAGGGAGAATTTTGAGAGAATCACATTGGGGGTATTGTCATGTGTTTTCGTTTTCGCATGAATTTTGGTTCAGGCGGCGAAGACTACGCCTCCAAAGTATGGAATGAGGGCTTTGTCGGCATTTGGCAAGGCCAATGGGCTCCGGAAGACTTATATAAGGCTTCCGATTCCTGCCGACCAACAAAAGGTTTTGTAACGGGGGAAGCTCTCGCCCGCGCCCTGAACGAACTTATATCGTCGAGGGGCGGTCCATCGGATATCACCGACCAGGGGGCGGGCGCGGCTCTACGGTTCGACGAAATGGAAGCCGGTGTTTGGGTATTCACTTTTTTTGACCGGACGATCCACATGGCCCAAATCGCAGGAGCCGAACTTCAGGTTCTGTCGCAATTCAACTACAACGGCGAAATCTTTAAAGCAAAGCCAATCATGACCAAAAAGAACTTTCGTCTGGCTGACCTGCCACCATCGTTTTTGTTGCTTCCATCTGCGGGAAGAGGCAGCGTCCACAAAGTGCCAAGCTGTTCCATTCTGCTGAAGTTGCTTGTCGATCACGAATCTGCATCGGAAGTTACTGCCGCATTCGATGCCCTGCCCTGGGACATGTGGATTGCTGCACTGGGGCCGAAGGGATGGGAGTCCCTTTGTCTTGGTTACCTGATACAGGAATACGACTTCTTGCCCACGGGCCTCTCGGTCGGAGGCACGCTCGCCGATTTCGATATCGTTGGGCGGCTGCGGTCTGGCGAACTGGTGTATGCGCAATGCAAAGGCGACCCAAGGCTGCACTACATCACTCCGGACGAGGGTGAAGCATTCGCATCATTACCCGGCGGGAAGAAATTCTTTTTTGCGCGCTCCGGCGTGAATAGGGAGTTGCCGGGAGTTACGCACCTGGATGAACCTCGAATAGTCGAATGGCTTACCCACTCGGAAGCCGCACTTGAATACTTTCGATTGTTGCGGCCACGAACCCGGTGACCGAACAACGAGGCCGGTGGCACGGCTGCTCCAGCGAACTTCGCAAGCCTGAAAGCGCTTCTGGCAGTGACATACACGGGTATCGGAGAGCCCAACCTCTGTTGCAAAGTACTTTCAGTAATTTTGGTTTACATGACGTCTCATGGATTCATCGCGTCTATCCTCTGACACCATTACGACTTCATGCCCTTCCTCACTTTCGCGCTGGACATCGGGGAGCTTTTGACGTTTGACAGTAGAGTCTTCATATAAGTCCTGCGTGCTATTCTTCACGTTTGATTTGAGGTTGATATGGACTTCGGACCGCGCTATCTGTTTACGGCTCCGTGGGAGCCCGTACTCGTCCGGAGGGGCGACGCCCTGGGGCTGAGAGCACTCGCCGATCAGTTCGCCGATGCCGTGGCTCCCCAACTGAGCAACCGGGTCAACGACGGGCGCTGGGTCACGATTTTGGCGTGGTGTCTTGTGCGTTCACATGAGGTGTTCCGCGCAAGCGGAGGACTTGGAGTCCTGACGAGGGCAGAGGCGAGTAGCCGCTATGCCTGGCTACGCCCTCTTGAACTGATGTGGGTCGCTCGCACGATCGGCTTGGCGAGGGAGGACTGGCAGGAACGCTCGCTTGCAGGACAGCGCCGGATCTCTCCTTGGTACAAGGACGGGAAGGTCTTCACGCATCGTTTCGGAATGACTGAAGACCAGTTCCGATCATACCGGCAAACTGGCATGTACGGCGGTTACCGACTGGCATTCCGCAAATGGTCCGGACTGACCCTGCGAGGCGACGGATGGACGCCCGCTCTGAAAACCGTAGAATTAGCGAATTGGCTCGGGAAGAAACTCGGTGTTGCCGCTCAACCACTCCAAGGTGAAGGTGAAGAGGACAGCGTCTCCCGGCGGAGCGCTAAACTCAATCGCGGAAATGAGGACCAGTGGTGGTTCCGGCAATGGGAGGCTTTCGATCACAAAGGCAAAAGCTTCGACGAGAACACACTGCCTCGCAGGAAAACCGACTATTCGGTTCTGCCCGAGGCCCACCTTCTGAAGCCTCTGATCTTCGGAAGAGATACGCCCGGAATACTACGGCTTGAGGTGGCGAAGGAGATCGCGAAGTCTAGAGCCACGAATCACGCCGAGATCTGCGAACACCTTGCCCGGGCATTCGACAAACGCCCCACCGTCACCCTGCTTCCCTGTTTTTCTCGTCTTGCCGACGCAGGCATGGCGGCGATGGACCTCGTGGCGGAGGCGCTATCCAAGGACAGCCGTGTTGCTCTCGCCGATATTGCTGCGCTACCCGTAACGAAGCGGGTCTGTGCGGAGTTGGCGGCGGCCGCGAAGGAGTGGACTAAACGCGCCGAAATGCAACTCCGCCACATTGATACGGCGCACCGTTTCGCGAGCTCTTTCCCAAGCGCGCAGCCCATGAAGTGCTTGAGCTCGCTGATCGATTATCACGAGAGGTACGGCGGCGGTCTGCGCTGGTTTGTCCTTCGCAACGGCCGTGTGGAGCCGCGTACGCCATCGCGCATCGGATCTTCAGGTTACCGGTTCCGCCTTTGGTCGCTGTGCCGGCTCGCCGCGCAGTGCGGTGTCCTGCACAACATGCCGGCAGCTCTACGCGGTAACAACGAGGCAGAATTGGCGGAGGGCTTTGGGGGCACAGATGATTAGTCCCGGGTTCGATTGGGAATCTCTGCTTTGCACCGACATGGCGGGGCGCTCCTTGAAAGCGGCACTGTTCACTAGCTACGATCGTCCCGATGGGCGCCTGCTTGCAGAACACCTTTTGCCACTGCTCCTCAATCTGAGCCGCGAACCACAGGGTGAGGGCAACGAGCGGCAATACTTCCTGGTGGAACTCCACGAGCGTCTCAAGCAACTTCACGACAAGCTGGTAATTGTGTCTTCCGCAACGCGCGAGGAACCAGAAGATCCGCAGAATCCGGAAGCAGACGAGGGTAGAGCGTACCCGTGGATCTGGCGCTCTATCCGCTCTCTAACCGTCGGGAGCAGCGGAAAAGCAGTGCAGCACGCAAAGCTCTGGCTACTGCACTGGGGGGCCAATGAAGAGGGTATCGAGCACTTGGAAGTTATAGTATCTTCTGCAAATCTGACGCCCGCAGCCTTTAAGGGCCAACTGCAGGCGGCCTGGAGGGCGTGCATCGAGCTCCGTCCGCAGCGTTCTGAAGGGCGGCTCCGCGGGTGGGGTATTCTGCCCGAATTCTTGCGAAGGCTATCCGATTCTACCGGGGGAAACGAGCGCCTCAATCCCTTTGTCGACCTCCTCGCGCGCGCCGACTGTCCAGAGAGAGTTACGTTTGTTGCCAGCGCCCCAGGAACCTATTCGCGACGCGAACTGCGTATAACGCCGTGGGGCGCTGCCGGCCTTGGTAAAGTTGCTCCTTCCGGTCGAGGGGTGGTCAGCATTTCGATACTCAGTCCTTTCATCGGATCCTGGGCTCCCGACGTACTCAACCACTGGTGTGCTTGGTTTGAAGGGCACAGCAAATCGCTCACGCTGGTCTGGATTGACAAGCACCATCCGTGGTCTGGCCGGTGGATACTGCCAAAGTCCACGTTGGCGGTTCTCATCGGTGCGGGAGCTAAGCTTGTTCGCCTCCGGCATGAACCCAACCAGTGCACGGCCAACGACCTCTTCCATGAGGAACACCGCCTGGGTGACGACCGCTGGAGTCACGCCAAGGTGTATTCGCTTAAGCGGGGCAATTCCCGGCGACTTCTCGTAACGTCCGCCAACTTCAGTCCCGCGGCTTGGGGGAGGGGGGGCCGTAATGGTGACCTCACCATCGAGAACTTTGAACTGGGCGTTTGCATTGAGCAAGGCAGCTGGCCTTTTGAGAATCTCGGGGTCTTCGACAACACGAAGAACGCCGCAACGGTATCGGACTTGCCGATTCGCGGGACTGCGCTTATCGCGTGGGCGGAAGCCGCGTGGGATGGCAAGAACGTAAGAGTTAGTTGCAGGTGTGAATTCAGCGGCAACCTGAGAGGGGAGATCGCCGGCGGTCACAAGCGAGTCCCCGTCGTCCGCTGGTCCGTAAAAGACGGCAGTTCCCTTCGTACGGCTCGCGTGCCATGGGCAGATGCAGAGCCGCAACCGTCAGCGGTCAAACTGGTATGCAATCACCAAACGATGACGGTTGTGGTTTTTGATGAGCGGCCATTACCTGAAAGAGTGGATACACTGCCGCCCGAAGTGGACAAAGAACTTGGCCAGATCATGCGCGATGAGTTGCTTTTCGAACAGTACGGTGGCCAAATTGCAGAAGACGCTGCGAACCCAGACACCTCAATCGACGGCCTAGACGAATTTAGTCCGGAACCCAGCGCGACATCTGAAGAGGTTGTACAAGAGCCCAAGACCAGCCACGTGGAAAGCTTTGCCGTGCCCGCCTTCGTTACCGCAAGGAGACACTTCCGCGTGGTAGACAACTGGGCCAAACAGGTGACACGAGAGGCAAACCGCAGCACTGGGACCTTCGAGCGACGAATACTTCTACAGGATGGCGAGTTGCTAATAGAAGCGTTCAGGCGGCAGGCAGCGCGTGACGAAAGGCAGTCCCCCGCGCAGGCGATTGGCGCCCGTCTCGCCGCAGAAGAACTAATCCTGCGGTTGGAGCATTTTCCGGAGGACTGATGCTATCACTCGAACCGCTCGGGTTGTCGGCGAAGCAGTGGCAGTTCCTTTGCGACAGCGGTGCGCAGCGATACGTGGATGCGAGCACCAGGAAACTGCTTATCGAAAGCACGCGGCGGCAGTTCGTGACGGCGCGCGATATCCTTGCAAGGCTGAACGGCAGCCAAGGAGAGAAGGCGCGTCGAGGAATCCTCCTCGCAGACGACGCAGGACTCGGAAAAACGACTGTGGCCGCGTTGGTCGCCTGGGTTGTGGCGTCCGCGGGCGAGAAGCGCGGCGTTAGGATATTGGCTCCCAACGACGTGATGGCGCGGCGTTGGCGGGACGAACTCTTTTCCCAGGTGGAGTCGCTCAAAGAATGCGCACCTGCTCTGGACGTGAATAGGAACCGGGTCAAAGATGGAACAGCAAAGCGGCTTTCTGCAGGTTCGATCCAGGTGGTCAAACACTCATATGCCTCGAAGGATTTCAACCTGGCCTGCGACTTACTGATCGTGGACGAGGCGCATCGCGCCAAAGGCGAGAATACCGCCTTCAGCAAGGCACTGAAACGGCAGAAAAAGAACGCGCGCAGGGTCCTGATCCTGACGGCGACGCCGTTTAGTATTCGTCTCGATGAGTTGGAACGTATGCTCGCCCTAATTGGAGGCGAAGCGGCGCGTAGCCCAGTGCGCTCGTTCAGCCGCGCCCTGGGCAATCTCTACTCCGGCGACGCAACCCGCCCCTACGAAGTAGTGGCTGCAAAGCTCGCGGGCAAGGCCAGAGCTGCGGTAGAGGCCCTCAGGCCGTTCGTCATCCGCCATGCCATCGACGATCTTACGAGAGAGCAGGCAGCATTCGGCGACCGGACGGATTGGCACCTGAATGTGCCGGAGGCACGAATAGAAGAACTGGAACTCATGTTGCGTATGGAGCGCGCGCTTAGGGTGGCAAAGGACAACGGCTCTCCGTCAACTAAGGCCACCAACGACGCGCGATTTCACGTAGGCTGGCGTCATCTTGATGCGGTAAGAGAAACGCTGGCAGACGAGGCGCGGCAACTCGGCGACCTGGCGAAGGTTGTGGTAGAAAATCAGCTCAAATCAATCAAAGGGCTGCGTAACACAGTAGGTGTCCATTCCAAAATGGCCGCAGTGGGCGTAGCGGTGAAAACGAGCATAGATCAGGGACACAAGGTTCTCCTTTTCTGTCACCATCACGCGACGGCGCAAGAGTTGACGATGCACCTCGAGTCTGTGGCGCCGAAGCTGACACCGCCGCGCTCGCCTGCTGTCGTGGTGTGGAGAGAAGCGTGGAATCAAGTGCTCGAGCTGCCTGGAGACGACCACCGCGAGACGCAACTACGTCACACCTTCCTAGAGTGGCTATGCGCCGATCTGATCCGCGCGCAGACTTGGAACTGGCTATCCGGGGCACCGGTAACGACGGCAAAGTTGGTAAAGGCCCTCAGAAATGCGAACGCACGTCACAGTGCTGGAGGCGAAACCGTCGCTGAGGCGGCGCAGCGACTTTACACTGCGATGTTGCAATCCAAGTCGAGTAGAGCGGTCTTGGAGGCGGCGGCGGAACGCCCCGAACTCCTGCCGGGCGCAAACGGCGGATCGCGGGTGTTGGGGGTTTGCGAACCAACTGAAGATAAAACCGCGGCGCGGCTATTCATTCACAACGCACAGCCCGACACGGTCATCTCGATCTTCAACAGCCCGTTCGGTCCCGACGCGCTCGTGGTGACGGACAAGCTCTCGGAAGGAATCGATCTGCACCGGTACTGTCGTCACCTCATCCACTACGAACTCGACCCGAGTCCCATTCGGACCGTACAACGCAATGGCCGCGTCCGCCGCGTAAACAGCTGGGCTGCTGTTTCTGGTCAGCCCATCCATTATGCGTATCCGGCGTTTAGCGGTACTAGGGACCTCCGGCTTGTGCAGATTATGAAGAAGCGTATCGACAGCTTCTCTCTGCTGCTCGGTGGGGTCCAGGACTTCGACGTGGAAGAGGTCGTTGGTTCGGACGAAGATTGGCGGAACAGGGTCATTGCGAATGCAAAGAGAAGTCTCAGGGACAGCGGTAGACAACTCCGCGCGAGGGAACCTGGGGAGGAGTAGAGCGACTGGCTATCCCGACACTGTTCGCAGCACGGCACCATGACCAACTTCGCGTCCGTTACAACGCTGTCCCCGCTATCCTTGAATCTGGTGGACTGCTGACGCACACTGACGAATCGGCGTTGCCTTCGGCGTTTTTCTGGAATAACCTTTGATTGCCGCGGCCGGTTAGTGAACTCCCAGGCCTCAAAGGCGGGGTCGTGGGCACCCGGCGAGTCGCGTCCATGGCCATTACAGCCACAACAGGAGCGGACTGCTGTGGAGGCAACCAACTGTCAGTGGCGAGGAATCCGCTTTGCTTTTTCTGCTCGTTCTTTTGGGCTTACCAGATAGGTCTTCTTGTGCAGATCTCTTAGGTTTTTCATGTAGGCTCGGCGCATTGCTTTGTAGTCCTCGCTGGACCTGTAATATTTCTGCTGGCAGCGGACACAGCAGAACTTTTGATGAGCAAAACTGGCAAAAAACCAGTCTCCACAGTGGCAACGTCGAATTTTGCATAAGAAGCCTGCACGCGCGAGATCAACGATGGCAACAATGGCGTCTTCTTCCGTAAACGAAGCATCTTCCGTTGGATCTTCTTGATCTTTTGGCCTGTTCTTTCCTGACCACCATCCAAAGATCGGATAATCACCCAAGGTCACCCAATACCACGGCGATAGCTTGTACCGAAGCAAGCGAAGATTCAGTTCGTGTCCAAGTTGAACCTCTCGATCGGTCCGCTCTGGATAAGATCCTCTTCCCATGTTCACTCTTGCCGTAAAAACTCTTCCACGCCAACCGAAGGTGTTCTCTTTTCTGTTGACGTTCTTCAGGCTTAAATCCTCCAACTCAACGATCAACTGCAGGATTGCATTAATCCTTTCCGCCCCCTCAGATTTGGTTGTCGAAGCCCAGGCAAGAAGATCCTCGCCCGTCTCCGGGCCTAACTGACGGTGAAGTGAAATCGGTACAGACCCTTGTGCTAGACGTCTGAACGAAAGACTCCCATCAGAATCATTCACTTTGAAAATGTGTGAGCTATGGCTTAACCGCTTAGGCATGCGCACGATTGTATGCCTATCGGGAGCTCAACTGCGAAATACTCTCGATGACTGAGGAGAAAAGCGTGTCATCATTTCCGCTCACACCCCGCCGCCCCGGCAAGCGCAAAAAGCGCAACTCCTTCGATCTCCATACTTTCCTGACAAGCGTAGAACTCGCCGCACTGCGTATCGCCGTGACTGTCGTTTTTCTCACTTGGATTATCCGACATCTCATACAGGAAGTTTGGAAATGAGAGCTGGCGGTCGACCGGGTTCCGACCATCCGAAGATGGCTATTTTTGCCCAACCCCTCGAAACAGCTTAATTGGCTACCGGCAAGGATTTCAGTGCAAAAACTCGTCACATCGACCATGTTTTGGCACTTTGATTCTCACAACGGTTCTTGCATCGCCTTCAAACGGTTC
>Ga0302319_10015959_pt1 | contig 13870 bp, 17 predicted proteins | sample Bog_T0_2_FD_203319 | JGI IMG/M metagenome (GOLD analysis project Ga0302319, IMG submission 203319) | Peat permafrost microbial communities from Stordalen Mire near Abisko, Sweden - Bog_T0_2 | ecosystem: Environmental > Terrestrial > Soil > Wetlands > Peat | place: Sweden: Abisko, Stordalen Mire...
CGACGGCGGGAATGGTGAGCGCCTCGCCGCCGAGCGATTCGGCCAGCCGCAGCGTATCGGCCAGCCGGTCGCGCTGCTCGTCGGTCAATTGCAGGCTGCGCCGGGTCTCGATGCTGACCGCGGTCCAGGGCGCGTGCAACCGGTCCGCCAGCCGCTTGGTGTAACGCACCAGGCCCGCCGCCCGCGGATCCTCGCTGACGCAGACCAGCACCCGCTCGCCCGCCGCCCAGGGACCGGCGATGGCGTTGGCCTGCATATGGGTCAGCAATTGCTCGTCGACCCGCTCGGCGGTCCGCCGCAGCGCCAGCTCGCGCAGCGCGGTCAGGTTGCCCGGTGAAAAATAGTGCTCGAGCGCGCGCTCGGCCTGTTTGGAGACGTAGACCTTGCCTTCCTTCAGGCGCTGGATCAGGTCATCCGGCGTGAGGTCGATCAGCTCGATGGCATCGGCGCGATCGAACACCGAATCCGGCACGGTCTCGCGCACCCGCACATGGGTGATCTGGGCGACCACGTCGTTGAGGCTCTCGATATGCTGGATGTTGACCGCGGTATAGACGTCGATGCCGCGCGACAGCAGTTCCTCGACGTCGAGATAGCGCTTGGGATGGCGGCTGCCGGGCGCGTTGGTGTGGGCAAGTTCGTCGACCAGCGCGATCTGCGGATGGCGGGCGATCAGGGCGTCGAGATCCATCTCCTCGATCAGCTGATCCTTGTAGTCGATCCGCTTGCGCGGCAGCACCTCGAGCCCATGCAGCAGCGCCTCGGTCTCGGCCCGCCCGTGGGTCTCGACCACGCCGACCACGACGTCGGCGCCGGCCTTCAGCCTGGCGTGGGCGCTCTGCAGCATCTCATAGGTCTTGCCGACGCCGGGGGCGGCGCCGACGAAGATCTTGAGCCGGCCGGCGCGGCTGTCCTCGCGCCGGGCTGCTTCCAGTAGGGCCTCCGGTGAGGGGCGTTGTTCGGAATCACGTCGCTGCTGGACCATTGTGACAGTATAGTCCCCTGGCCCGGCACAGCCTAGCGCGGGCTATTTCGATGCCGCACGATCCACGGCCAGATTCAGCGCCAGCACGTTGACGCGGGGCTCGCCCAGTATCCCGGCAAGACGGCCCTGGGTGTTCGCCACGACCAGTTGCCGGACCGCCTCCTCCGGCATGCTGCGGGCCTTGGCCACCCGCGGCACCTGGAATAGCGCGGCCTCCGGCGAGATATCGGGGTCGAGCCCGCTGCCCGAGGTGGTGACGAGATCGACCGGAACGGCGGCGGCGGGGTTTTCCGCCTTCAGCTTGTCGACATCCTCCTTGACCCGGTCGGCCAAGGTCTTGCTGGTCGGGCCGAGGTTGGAGCCGCCGGAATTGGCCGCATTGTAGGGTGCCGAAACGGTCTTGCTGGAATCGGCGGGATCGGGCGCCGTGGTCGCCGAAGGCCGGCCATGGAAGTATTTCCCGTCCTTGAATTCCTGCCCGATCAGGGCCGAGCCGACCACCTTGCCGTCGCGCTCGATCAGGCTGCCTTGCGCCTGCTTCGGGAAGAGTACGCCCGCGATCGCGGTCATGGCCAGCGGATAGGCAAGCCCCGTGATCAGCGTCAATGCGACCAGGATCAGGATGGCGGGGCGAATTTCTTTCAACATGACAGGTCTCCCGAGTGTTCTCCGTCATTGCGAGGAGCGAAGCGACGAAGCAATCCAGCTTTTCTTTCCGGTGCAACGATGGATTGCTTCGCTTCGCTCGCAATGACGGTGATAGACGACGACGATAGGGGTTAAACCAGGTGCAAGGCGTTGACGATGAGGTCGATCGCCTTGATGCAGATGAAGGGAATCACGATGCCGCCGAGGCCGTAGATCATCAGGTTGCGCCGCAACAGCGCGCCGGCCCCGATGGCGCGATAGGCCACGCCCTTCAGCGCCAGGGGAATCAGCGCGATGATGATCAGCGCGTTGAAGATGATCGCCGACAGGATGGCGCTCTGCGGGCTCGCCAGATGCATGACGTTGAGTACGCCGAGCTGCGGATAGAACGCCAGGAACATCGCCGGGATGATGGCGAAATATTTCGCGACGTCGTTGGCGATCGAGAAGGTGGTCAGCGCACCGCGGGTCATCAACAGCTGCTTGCCGATCTCCACAACCTCGATCAGTTTGGTCGGGTTGGAGTCGAGATCGACCATGTTGCCGGCCTCGCGCGCCGCCTGGGTGCCGGTGTTCATGGCGACGCCGACATCGGCCTGGGCAAGCGCCGGCGCGTCGTTCGTGCCATCGCCGCACATCGCCACCAGCTTGCCCTTGGCCTGCTCGTCGCGGATCAGTTTTAGTTTGTCCTCGGGCGTCGCCTGGGCGAGAAAGTCATCCACGCCGGCTTCGGCGGCGATCGCGGCCGCCGTCATCGGGTTGTCGCCGGTGATCATGACGGTGCGGATGCCCATGCGGCGCAGCTCCGCAAAGCGTTCGCGGATGCCGCCCTTGATGATGTCCTTGAGGTGCACCACGCCGAGCAGGCGTCCGTCCTTGGCGACCGCCAGCGGCGTGCCGCCGGATTTGGCGATCTCGTCGGAGATCGCCTGGATCTCGCGCGCGACATCCGAACTCACGCCGGGCTGAATGACCCGCGCGGTGTTCCCCGAAGCCACCGCTTGAGACCCGCCCCCGACATAATTCAGGATCGCATCGACCGCGCCCTTGCGCACCGAGGACGCACCGGCGTCGACGCCGCTCATGCGGGTCTGCGCGGTGAAGGGAATGAAGGTCGCGGCCAGCTCCGTCATGTCCCGGCTGCGGATGCCGTATTTTTCCTTGGCCAGCACCACGATCGAGCGGCCTTCCGGGGTTTCGTCCGCCAGCGACGCCAGTTGCGCCGCATCCGCCAGTTCCTGCTCGGTCACCCCGCGCACCGGGCGGAACGCGGTGGCCTGCCGGTTGCCGAGCGTGATGGTGCCGGTCTTGTCGAGCAGCAATGTGTCGACGTCGCCGGCGGCCTCGACCGCGCGGCCCGACATCGCCAGCACGTTGAAGCGCACCAGCCGGTCCATGCCGGCGATGCCGATCGACGACAACAGCGCGCCGATCGTGGTCGGGATCAGCGTCACGAACAGCGCCACCAGGATCACCACCGAAATCTGGCCGCCGGCGTAAGCCGCGTAGCTCGGGATGGTCACGGTCGCGAACACGAAGATGATGGTGAGACCCGCCAGCAGGATGTTGAGCGCGATCTCGTTCGGCGTCTTCTGCCGCTCAGCGCCCTCGACCAGCTTGATCATGCGGTCGATGAAGGTCGAGCCCTGCGCCGCGGTGATGCGGACGCGGATCCAGTCGGACAGCACCTGGGTGCCGCCGGTGACCGCCGAGCGGTCGCCGCCGGATTCCCGGATTACGGGAGCGGATTCGCCGGTGATCGCCGCCTCGTTGACCGAGGCGACGCCCTCGATCACCTCGCCGTCGGACGGGATGTTGTCGCCGGCCTCGACCAGCACGACATCGCCGACCTTGAGGCTGGTGCCGGAGACGAGGCGATAGGCCTTGTCCGAACCGGTCAGGAGCTTGGCCTGGCTCTCGGTGCGGGTCTTGCGCAGCGACTCCGCCTGGGCCTTGCCGCGGCCTTCGGCGACGGCTTCGGCGAAATTGGCGAACAGCACCGTGAACCACAGCCAGACGATGATCTGGAAGGTGAAGCCGAGGCCGGCACCGCCCGTCACCAGATCGCGCACGAAGATGACCGTGGTCAGTGCTGCGACCACCTCGACCACGAACATCACCGGGCTCTTGATCATCAGCCTGGGATCGAGCTTGGCGAAGGCCGAGCCGATGGCGGGCAGCACGATCTTCGGATCGAGCATCGCCGAAACCGCCCGCTTGTTCATTTTGACGACTTCCATGGACGTAACTCCGAAATGCGTTCGATCAGAACAGGGTGTTGGCGGTCATCGCGAGGTGCTCGACGATCGGGCCGAGCGCCAGCGCCGGGAAGAAAGTCAGGCCGCCGATGATCAGGATCACGCCGACCACCAGACCGACGAACAGGCCACCCGTCGTCGGCAGGGTGCCGGCGGACGGCGGGATCGACTTCTTGCCGGCCAGCGAGCCCGCCATCGCCATCGCCGGCACGATCATGAAGAAGCGGCCGACGAACATCGCGCTGGCGAGCGTCAGGTTGTAGAAGAAGGTGTTGCCGGTGAGGCCCGCGAAGGCCGAGCCGTTGTTGCCGGTCGCCGAGGTATAGGCATAGAGCACCTCGGTGAAGCCGTGGGGGCCGGCATTGGCCATCGAGGCGACCGCCGGCGGAAACACCACCGCGACCGCGGTCCAGCCCAGATACATCAGCGGCAGCACCAGGATCGCCAGCATCGCCATCTTGACCTCGCGCGCCTCGATCTTCTTGCCGACATATTCGGGGGTGCGGCCGACCATCAGGCCGGCGACGAAGATCGAGATCACGACGAAGATCAGCATGCCGTAGAGCCCGGCGCCGACGCCGCCGACGATGATCTCGCCGAGCTGCATGTTGATCAGCGGAATCATGCCGCCGAGCGCGGTGAAACTGTCATGCATGGCGTTGACGGCGCCGCAGGAGGCCGCGGTGGTGACCACCGCGAACAGCGAGGAGGCGATGATGCCGAAGCGGACTTCCTTGCCCTCCATGTTGCCGCCGGTCAGTCCCAGCGCGTCGAGCGCATTGGTGCCTCCGGCTTCCGCCCAATAGGTGACGGCGACGCCGGCAATGAACAGCACGCCCATCACGGCCAGGATCGCCCAGCCCTGGCGCTGGTTGCCGACCATGCGGCCGAACACGTTGGTCAGCCCTGCGCCGATCAGGAAGATCGAGAGCATCTGCACGAAATTCGACAGCGCGGTCGGATTCTCGAACGGATGGGCGGCGTTGGCGTTGAAGAAGCCGCCGCCATTGGTGCCGAGCATTTTTATCGCAACCTGCGAGGCGACCGGGCCGACGGCGATGGTCTGCTTGGCGCCTTCCAGCGTGGTGGCATCGACGTAAGCGCCGAGCGTCTGCGGCATGCCCTGCCAGACCAGGAACAGCGTGTAGACGATGCAGATCGGCAGCAGCACGTAGAGCGTGGTGCGGGTGACGTCGACCCAGAAATTGCCGATGGTGCGCATCGAGGAACGCGAGAAGCCGCGGATCAGGGCCACCGCCAGCGCGATGCCGGTCGCCGCCGACAGGAAATTCTGGTGGGTGAGGCCGAGCATCTGCACCAGATAGGACATCGTGCTTTCGCCGCCGTAGTTCTGCCAGTTGGTATTGGTGATGAAGCTGATCGCCGTGTTGAAGGACAGATCCTCCGCCACGGCGGTCTGTTCCGCCGGGTTGTACGGCAGCACCGCCTGCAGCCGCATCAGCGCGTAAAGAATCAGGAAGCCGCCGACATGGAACAGCATCATCGCGACCGTATAGGTCAGCCAGTGCTGCTCGCGCTTCTCGTCGACGCCGCCGATCCAGTACAGGCCTACCTCGACCGGGCGCAGCACCGGGGACAGGAAGGTGCGCTCGCCGTTGAAGACGCGCGTCATGTACCAGCCGAGCGGCTTGGCCAGCGCGACCAGGATCGCGCAGAACAGAATGATTTGAATCCAGCCGATGGCGGTCATGGTCGTGTGCCTTTTGCAGTTACGCGGGGTCGGTGCGCGATGCGGTCAGAACCGTTCGGGGCGCAGCAGGGCGTAGGTCAAATAGAACAGCAGCCCCAGCGACACGAGGCCGGCGAGCGAATAATCGAAGATCATGGCATCTCTCCTCAAAGCCGTTCACAGGCATAGGCGTAGCCTATGCCCGCCGCGAAGAGCCCGAGAGCGAAGGCCAGCATGACGACATCCCACATGAAAAGGCTCCTTGTCGCGCTTGTTCCGATGCGCAACCTCTGCGCGTTTGCGGCAAGGCGTGTTGCGCTGGATCAATAGCGGTTCGCGCGGCGATCCCTGGCCTTACCCTCGATCAGTGACCGTGAAGTGCCATCCGACGCATAGGTTTTCGAGGCGGCCGCAGCGGCCATGTTATAGGAATCTCATAAAGATGCGGCGTTTGCCCGAGCGCGGGACCGTACGCTGCCTTTGCGCTGCACAACGCTGCATTCCGGCATCGACTTATGACGCGCTTATTTTTCAGGCTCCCGCTCCACCTCGTTTTCAAACGACGTTCTGGCCAACTCTGGGAGGTACCGGCCGCGTGGAGGCCGCCAGTGAGACAGAGCCATGACGATCCTTGCAAACCATCGCGATCCCGGCGAAGTCGACGACCGGCTGCGCCGCGCGCATGCCGTGTCGCCGGATCTGTTGGCCGATGTCGTCGGCGCGGCCTGCCGGCGCTTTCCGCCGCCGCGGCCGACCGAGACATCCGCCCGGATCGAACGCCTGATCGGGTCGGGCGCCTGGACCGATGCGGCGCTCGCGTTGATCGATCTGGAGCTGCCGCAATGGCAGGTTCGCCGCATCGCCTATGACGACGGCGAATGGCATTGCGCGCTGTCGCGCCAGCGCGAGCTGCCCGAATGGCTGGACCAGTCGGTCGAGACCCATCACGAAGATCTGCCGCTGGCCATTCTGGGCGCGTTCGTCGAGGCCCGCCGCGACGCCACGCCCGGAAGCCGGACCAGCGTGCCCCACGTGCCGCACGATTCCGGCCTGCTTTGCATGCCGCTGTGCTGCGAAAATTTCGCCTGACACGGCGAAGCAATCATTGTCAGGACCCTGAATCATGGCGCCGCTTCCCACTCTGTCACGCGAACTCGCATCGACCCAGGTGCTGGTTCGCTTTGGCCTGCGGATGTTCATCCTGTTGGTGTTCGCAGCGTTCGCCAGCATCGGCTTCGGCAAAAGCCTCGCCGCGCTGTTGTGGATGTCGATCATTCTCTGCGCCGCCATCGGCGTCATCAGGCGTGAGCCGCTGTTCGGCGGCGTTCTCAATCACTGGGACGAAACCGCGGCCTACGCCGCCCTGTTCGCCCTGGTCAGCTGCCTCGATCATTCCGTCCCGGCCTGAGACGGTACGGCGGCGATCCTATACGGCGCTTATGAGATCGCCGTCGCGTCGCCCTCGAATTCATACCCGGTGGGTAGGATATTGCGCACATGAGTCCAGCCGTCTCCCGCCCAAACCATCCGAACATTCGCCAAGTCCAAGACCGCGACGGATCGGCGCGCGGCGCGGGATGCACGCGCGGCTCGCTTATGGAAGGAATACCAACGTGAAGCTCGTCGAACCTCCCTCGTGCAGCTCGCCCTCTGCCATCGTCTTCATCGGCAAGAACCGCCGCGGCGACTGGGTCGCCCAGGAACAGAACGGCCTCTATGGCGGCCTGTTCGTCAACCGGGCGCAAGCCGTCAAATACGCGCTGTTCGAGAACGGCCATCACCCCGAAACCATCGTCGAACTGTCCCGCGAGATCGAACTCGACATGGGCGGCGGGCTTCCCGCCGCTGTCGCGCGACGCGTCGCGTGACCCATCCAACGCCGGTCATTGAGGAGAACGAGATGGGCCAGCCTCATTGCATTTCGAGCCGGGAGCAGGTCGTCGATACCATGATCGGCCTCACCCGGCTGTCGAACCAGCACCGCGCCATCGTCGCCGGCAGCGACAGCATGGAGCTGTATCTGGCGCTGCGGCGGCGCGGACTGGTTCGTGTAGCGACCACCGCGACCTGCCGCGTTCCCAGAGGCCAGCACGCGGTTGGCCTGATCACCGGCCAGGCTTCGCTGGCTGCGATCGAGGCGGCGCTGGCCGCCGTCGCGCCGTTCCTCTGCACCAGCGCGGCCATCGCCGTGCTGATCGATTCCACCGAAAGCGGGTTCTGCATGAAGATCCGGACCCGGCTGGAGCAGATGGGTTTTCGGATCGAGGCCGGGGTCAGGTGCGAGCAGGGCCTCGTGCTGTCGGCGTACCGGCAGGGTTTTGGCCAGATGGAAAACGCAGCGTGAAATCCGATGACCGAGCTTGCACATCAAGCCATGCGGCTTTCGGGCTACATGCCCGACCTTCCCACCCCGTTCGATGAAGCGGACAGGCTCGATCTGCCGGCGTTCGAAACGCTTTGCGAACGCCAGATCGAGGCCGGCGTTCTCGCCATCGTCGTCGGCGAAACCGCCGGGGAAGCCCCGACGCTGACGCCGGCCGAGCACGACGCGATCGTGCGCGCCGCCGTCAAGGTCGCGCGCGGCCGTGTGCGCGTCATCGCCGGGGCGGGATCCAATTCGACCAGCCAGGCGATCGAGCTGACGCGGCGCGCCGAGGCCGCCTGCGCCGATGCGGTGCTGTCGGTCGTGCCCTATTACAACAAGCCGATGCAGTCAGGCATTTTCGCGCACTTTCGCGCGATTGCCGATCACACTTCGCTGCCGATCATCCTGCACGACGTTCCCGCCCGGACCGTCCGTGAATTGGCCGACGACACGCTGGCGCGGCTGGCGGAATCCGCACAATTCATCGGATTGCGCGACGGCACCGGCGATCTCGCGCGCCCGTTGCGCCTGCGCCCGCTGCTGCCTCCGGCGTTCCGGATGTTCTCCGGCGACGACACCACCGCCCTCGCCTTTGTCGCCAATGGCGGCGACGGCTGCATCTCGCTGGTTTCGAATATCGCGCCGGACCTGTGCCGGGCGATCTTTTCGAGCTGCCGGCAGGGACGCTTGCAATCGGCGCGCTATCTGCAGAGCCGGCTGGCGCCGCTGACGGCGGCGCTCGCCAAGGAGAGCCCGGCGGCCCTGAAATACGCGCTGTGCCTGCTCGGCTTCATCTCGCCCGGCACCCGCCTGCCGATCGTCGAGCTGACAGAGGCGGCGAAAGCCGAGGTCGCCAGCGCGCTCGCCGCCATCGGCGACGAGGATCTCGGCTGCCCGGTCGAGAGCTGGCACGATCACAGCCTGTGCGGGAACGTGGCGGCCACGTCGTAGAGGCACGTCGAATGAACTCAACCGGCAACGAAAGACACGCCAGGGCCGTGCGCGACTGGCAGTTGGCGATCCTGCGCTTCGCCGTGACCCTGGACGATGCCGACCGATTGGCGGTGCTGACAATCGCGCGCGAGATCGATGACCTCGCGCCACCGCACGCCGGCAAACCGGATTTCGGATTTTTTCGCAGGACCAGCACCGCGCTCTGCGCCACTTTGCTGCAGCCGGATGAATCCGGCTGCACGGTCCTGCGCCAGTTTCTGGCGCGGATCGATGACGGCCGCCTCAAGCGCGCCTTCGCCGCGGCCATGGAGATCGAGCCGCCGAAACCGTCGGCCGGCAACGCCGTCCATCGCGACCCCGGCCTGTGGAAAGGGCTGTCCGCGCGATCCACGGTTGGCGGTGACCCAATTCGCATCAGAACATGATATCCTGCATCATGGGATGGGATTGGCTGTCCCCACATTTGAGAGGAGGACACTAGCTATGAGGTTTTCGTCACTCTTCGCTGCGAAACCAGCTATCGCTTTCTTATCGATTGCACTGTGCGGCCTGAGCGGCCCGGTAATGTCGCAAACCGCCAAACCTTCGAGCGGCGCCGACACCTTGCTTCCCAGCGTCGTGGTCGAAGCGCCGAAGCAGGTGGCCCGGCCGCATATGCCGAAGCAGCGCGAGACAGCCCGCAGCATCCCAACCCCTCGGACATCGCCAACCGCTGCAACGCCTTCGGCGTCGCCGGTGTCGCCTGCCGCACGGCTCGCGAAGCTCGCGAGTGCTACTGGCAGTTGCGCCGGTGGTTGCGTAACGAGCTTCAAGTCAGGCGACGCCCCCTGGCACGGATGCTCCGGGTCTAGCGGCATGTTGTCGCAAACCTGCAGAAACGCAGGCAACTACAAAACCTACGCCGAGTGCGCGGAGGCCGGAGTGGTAACCGGTTGGAGAGTCACTGAATTCCCATGGTATTGCAGCAGCCTGGCGTTAAAGTAACAAAATATCGCGCCGGGAATTAGTGAAGCCGCCCCGGTTGGCGGCCTCTCTCGTTCCCGGGCCGATGCCGCCTGCCGCATTGTTCGGACCTCGCGCGATGTCCGACGTGAGTCCGGAATGCGCAGCAAAGCTGAGCGTCCGCCGACCGCTCTGGGTTCACGGGTTCACGCCCTAATCAAAATTCCGGCCCTGCTTCGCGAGACCGTGCCAGAGCACGTGCAGAAACAGCAAGAGAGCGGCAACCACCATCCATTTCTGCAACACCAGTCCACAGACGGTGAACGAGCCCAACAGCGAGGTGAAAATCGGCAGCATCGCGCGCGCACTTCAACTCGAAAAATAAGACATTGGCGGAACGTCACATACGCGGCGGCCGCAGGCGGTCGCCGCTCGGGGCCGATTTTCCCGCGAAGCTAGGCGCGGCCGGCGGGTGCGCGGTCGTCAAAATGCTTTTCGCGCCATTTCGGCCCGGGGCCGCGCATGTAGTGATCCTCCGGCCGATACCGCGCCGGGCCGTCCCAGGACGGACCGAGAAACCTCGCCAGCGCGTTGATGGCGCCTCGCAGCAAAGCAAAGACGGCCGTTGACGTGAATGAAAGCTGTCGCATGTGCCCCCCCACGCGCTGAGGTGAATCCGAGACCGGCAGGCCGGATGGCCATGGTCACTGGTGCCTTGCCGGTCGCGATTGGCGCGCGGGCCGGCTCTCGTCCGACTGGTCGATGCCGCCGCCGCGAAGCTCGAGTTTGCGCACCATCCGCCGCAGCTTCGCACTGGCGATGGCCTCAACCATGCGCTTGAGGTAGCCGTTGACCCGCCCAAAAGCGCGGCGCGCGCCGGCGCGCGGGCGGCTGGCTTCGGTCCGGGCGAACCTGTAGCCGGCCGGGCTTGCGTTCACCAGGTACGATCGATGGTCGTCGTCGTAGATCAGATCCCGGTACTTGTCGTCGCTGGTCAGAAAGTGAGACATCCTCGATCTCCACCCAGGGCCCGTGACCGCGAGCCGCAGGACGGCAAGGATGCGGATGACGACATAGGAAATCGAGGCGGCCTGCGGCGCTGTCTCATAGGCGCGGCATAAAAGCCTGGAGCGGTGCGGCCCAGGCTATCCCGAGCCCGGAATTCCTATATCTCTCCTATGAGACGCAATGCCCATCCATCTCGCATTCCTACGGCCTCATCTACACATCATGTGTCGTCAGATTCCCGAGGAGGCCGCCATGGCCGCAATCCCCTTCGATGCCGCGCACCAGAAAGAGCAAGCGCGGAAACAGCTCGAAACCGCCCTCGCCGCTTACCGCGAGATGCTGGATACCTTTGTCAGCAACCGGATGCGCCAGACGGTGGCGGACGCCGAGCACGCGCACCCGCGGCAGGCCCCGGTCGCAACATCACCCGCGAAAAACCCGCAATGACTGCCATGCAGCTGACAGGCTCCGATTTTTCGCAGCCGCAACCGTCGCGCTCTTCCGCTGCGGCCAGCCAGGACAGCGCGCGCATCTGGCCAGCCGTCGAGCCGGCGACCATCACCGCATCGTTTGAGCGGCCCGATCCCGGTGTCCTCAGCGACACGATCCCGGCGTTCTTCATCGGCCGCAACAAGGAAGGGTTTTGGGTCGCCCGCGACGTCGACGGTAAGACTGGCGGGATTTTCCTGTTCGAGAACTCCGCGATGGCGTTTGCGATACGCAACAGCCGGCCGGCGGGGTGCGCAACCATCTATCCGTCAGAGCGGTTCGAACTCGACCTGGAGAACCGGGGCAACCCGATGATCGGCTATCTTGCACCGCTGACGCGGCTCATGACGGCCCTGACCAAGCGCCTGGCCGGCGTCGCCGGCAAATGACGAAGCGGTGAAGCCTGCTTGAGCGATTCCCGACATGACCACGCTGACGCACACGCGCAGCCCGTTTGAACGGGCCGTCTATTCATCGGGAGACCGAAGCTCCGCCAGGCCAGCCGGCGCGGCGACACAGCTGGCGACCATCAAGCGGGTCTGCATGGCCGCCGTTACCATCCTGGCCGCGGTCACCGTGTTCGGCGCCATCATGGCGCTGAAGTTTGCGATCTATCTGCCGGGCTTCATTCATCATTGACGCATGCCGAGCGCCACGTAAACTATCCGCAATGGCTGCGCCCAACATGGCGGGCCGGATGAATTTGATCCGGTGGCTCCAGCCGAGAGCGAAAACAATTACTGGAAGATATATTTTTCATACATTTTAGTAGCGGTGGCAAAATGATAATCCAGGCACTGGCACTCTTCGCGGTATTCACGGCACAGCCACCGACAGCGGCGCCAATCATGGTTTCGATGGTCTGCACCAAATCCGGCCAGCAGACCTCGGGGCTTACCAAGGTTTGCTACTACAATTGTGCCGGATGGGAAGGAGCCATGACGGCAAAAACGTATGAGCCATGCCCGGTTCGTACGCTACGCTGGCGGTTGAATCGAACCGGCTCGTTTGGACCGAACGTCGTTACACATTAATCCGGGCGCGGCGACTGCCGGACCTGGCGCAGATTGTTCGACGGAAGCTGGGTGCAGAATCGTGTTTTCCCGAGAGGACTGCTACCGAACCCGAAGCGGTTGTTGAATCGATGAGCTCTCCTTATGAGCTGGCGATGGCGTCCCTGCTGGGCCTGGGAACAACATCGTCTTCACTACTGGGAGCCGCTGTCGGCCTCTACCTTCCCTTTTCAAGGCGCCCGCTTGCCTGTCTGCTGGCTTTTGCCGCCGGCTCCCTCATCTCCGCGCTGGCGATCGAGCTTGCGTTTGAAAGCGCGCAGTCGCTGCATCATCAGGGCTACAACGCTCGAGCGGCATGGGCATTTGTCAGCGCCGGATTTGCTGCCGGCGCCGTCATCTACTACTCGGCGTCGCTGTTTCTGGAGAAGAAAGGTGCGGCGGTACGCTACGTCACCCAATTCCGCGAATATGCGCTCGCGCGCAAGCAAGCGGACACGAACGAGCGAATCAGGCTGCTGGCGTCGTGCGATCTGATGCGGCACTTGCCGGCCGAGGAGATCGAGCAAATCCTGCCCTGTATTCATGACCGCCAGCTCAAGGCAGGTGAAATCCTGTTCAAGGCCGGGGACCCCGGCGAGGCGCTCTATATTGTGGGCCGCGGAAAGGTGGAGGTGCTGGCTAACGTTCTGCCGGGTGTTGAAGCCGCCGTCAGCGCGATCGCGGTACTCGGCGAAGGGCACGCTTTCGGAGAAATGTCCCTGCTCAGCGGAGGGCTCCGCACCGCCACCATCCGCGCGGTCGAGGACACGGAGCTGCTGGAAATCGACAAGGACGATTTCGATCAGCTCGTTGCTTCCGACCGTCAGTTGGCCGACGCGGTCAAGCGAATCAGCCATCAACGGGCCATCAGCAATCTCAGCGCCGGAGGCACCGACGCCTCGCTGTGGGCAAAGGTCGCAAGCAGGAGCCTTGATCATCTCAATCGGCACGAAACCGGCAAAATGCTCGCGGAAGCGGCCGACGGTGCGGGCATGGCGATCGTCTTCGGCAATATTCTCGACACCATACCGGGCTGCCTGGTGATCGGAGCGAAGTTCACCGCGTTCGGAAATTTGTCTCTGACGTTGATACTGGGAATGTTTCTTGGCGGAATTCCGGAAGCCGCGGCGAGCGCATCGATGCTGACCAAGGCCGGCTACCGCCCGGTGGCGATCTTCGGCCTGTGGTCGACCGTATTGCTGGCCGGAGTGGTCGCCGCCGCGGCTGGAAAGGCATTCATCGGCGGCAGCGACGCACTTTCGGCGATCTTTGCCCAGGCGCTGGCGGGCGGAGCCGTGCTTGCGCTGGTTGCCCACGCCATGATTCCGGTCGCCCTGGAAGAGGGCGGCTCGCTGGTGGTGCTGCCGACGGTCGCCGGCTTTCTATTCGCGCTGTATCTGGCTCTGGTCGAGTCCTTCGTTTGAGCGGTTCGGGTTCGGCCAAATAAGAAAAACTCATGACATGCCCCTGCCGACGCGC
>Ga0302319_10015960_pt1 | contig 13870 bp, 6 predicted proteins | sample Bog_T0_2_FD_203319 | JGI IMG/M metagenome (GOLD analysis project Ga0302319, IMG submission 203319) | Peat permafrost microbial communities from Stordalen Mire near Abisko, Sweden - Bog_T0_2 | ecosystem: Environmental > Terrestrial > Soil > Wetlands > Peat | place: Sweden: Abisko, Stordalen Mire...
TGTGTGACTTGATGGAGTGAATTCCGTGGCAGTCCGTGCAGACCGGCGCCTGCCCGTTGCCCCGCTTGAGCGCCTGGCCGTGGATGCTGCCCATGAACTGCGTTTCGACCTTCTGATGGCATTTGCCGCAGGTTTCAGGCACATTGAATTTGAAGATGGAGGATTTGGGGTCGCTGCCGGGCAGGATATCGTGAGCGCTGTGGCAATCTGTGCAGACGGCCGCTCCGGTTTTGCCGGCTGCGACGGCCCGGCCGTGAACGCTCTCCTGGTAGGAAACATAGGGCTCGGCGCTGTGGCCACTGGCCTCCATCACGAATTTTTGCCCGTGGCAGCGCCCGCAGGTTGCGGGGATATTGGCGTGGTTCACGCTGGATTTGGGGTCGGAAGCGGGCAGGAGCGTGTGGACGCTGCCGTGGCAATCCTCGCAATTGGCTGCGTTCTTTTCGCCGGACTGCATGGCTTTTCCGTGGAAGCTGCGGTCCCATGCGGCCTGTTCGTCGGCGTGGCAGTCGGCGCACTTTACCTTGGCCGGAGTTTGCTCATGGGGCTCGGCTTTCGCGTCTTTGTGGCAATCGACACAGTTGAGGACGCTTCCATGAACTCCGGTGCGAAAGTGGGCAGGATCGACCTGCAGGCTGACCTGCTTGCCGTTTACGTCCTTGGTGAGTGAGGCGTCGCCGTGGCAGGTGAGGCAATCGTCGTTGGTGGCTTTTTGCGCTGGGGGCGCGGCAGACGCTGCGGCGACTGACCCGCTCAATACGCCAACAATTAGAAGCGAGCGGAAAACGCGACAAAGTCCGCCCACAAATCCATTCTCCAACATGCCGTTCTCCCACGCCGCAAGAAGGTCAGCTTTGGGGAAGTTTGGCCGAGGTCTTTTTCGTCTGAGGGGAACAATACGCGATTGGAGAGCAAATGGATGTGATGCTGGGCACAGGTGTGCCGACTGCTATACTTCGCTGAAATCGTGTGCAGTTCGGAGCGAAATGGCGATGAGCGATAGCGGGGGCGCAGTACGCACGGCCGACTGCCTGGGCCAGATAGGGTTGCCCGCTCCGATTCGGGAACTGGCGGCGCGACGCTGGGATGCGATTGTGGTTGGCGCCGGGCACAATGGGCTGGCCTGTGCGGCTTACCTGGCGCGGGGCGGGCAGCGGGTACTGGTGTTGGAATTGCGGGAGCGGGTGGGCGGCGCATGCACCGTGGAGGAGGCTTTCCCTGGCGTGCGCATGTCTCCCTGCGCGTATCTGGCCGGGCTGCTGCATCCGCTCGTGATTCGCGAACTGGACCTGCCCAGGCGAGGCTACCAATGGACTCCGGCGTCGAATGGGCTGTTTGTGCCATTTCTGGATGGCCGAAGCATTCAGCTTTGGGATGATGACGCGTTGTGCGAGGCTGAGGTCAGCCGGTTTGCGCCTGCGGATCTGGAGGGATTTCGTGCCATGAGCGCGGTAATCCGCCGGCTTAGAGATGCGCTACGCCCGCCCGATGAGCGGGATACGTGGATTGGCGAGGCTCCGACGCGGGAGCAGATTGAGGAGCGGATCGGCAACGACCCTGAGGCGCTGAGTGTGCTCTTCGACTGGTCTATGGCCGAGTTTGTAGAGCGCTATCTTGCGGACGAGCAACTGCAGGAGGCTTACCTCGGGCAGGGCGTGATCGGAACCAACGCCAGCCCGTTCGACAAGGGCACGGCTTCTGTGCGTTTTCACCACGCTTCGGGGCGGCTCGGCGGGATGCCGGGGATGTGGGGCTACGTCAAGGGCAGCATGGGGATGGTGTCGTTTTACCTATGCGATGCGGCGCGCGAGGCTGGGGCGGTGGTGGCGACGGGTGTGCCGGTAGCGCGGATTCTGCCCGGCGAGGGCGTTTTGCTGGAGGGCGGCGAGAGGATTTCGGCTCCCGTGGTGATTTCAAATGCCGACCCGCGTGTGACGCTGAGGCTGCTGGGCGGCGACGCCGACCCAGGCTGGCGCGTGCAGGTGGAGTCGGTTCCGATTGTGGGCTGTACGGTGAAGCTGAATGTACTGCTGAACGAGCTGCCCAACTTCAGGGCGAGGCCGGGATCGAATGAGCCGCATCACTATGGACAGATCAACGCGCCCCTGACCAAGGCGGAGTGGAAGCGGGGGTTTGCCGCTGCCAAGTCTGGCCGGCTGCCGGAGCACCTGTGGTGCGAGCTGTACTTTCAGAGCGCGCATGATTCGACCGTCGCCCCGGCGGGTAAGCATACGATGAGCGTCTTTGCGCAGTATGTTCCGCATACGTTTGCTGAGGGCTGTTGGGACGACCATCGGGAGCGGGCGGGCGCCCTAGCGCTCAAGTCGATCGGCAGGTATTGCAGCAATATTCCTGAGGCTGTTGAGGATGCGCACGTGCTTGGGCCGCCGGACATTGAGAAAAAGGTCGGGCTGACGGGGGGACACATTTTCCAGGGGGAGATTTTGCCCCAATACATGTGGAGCAACCGGCTGCGGGCGCGGACGCCGATGAAGGGTGTTTACCTGTGCGGGGCGTGTACGCATCCTGGAGGGAGCGTGATTGCGATGAACGGGCGAAATGCGGCGATGGCGGTGCTTGAAGACAGGGGTCAGGAATCAGGTGTCAGGGAATAGAAAGGCGGCTCGATTGACGGAGACTGAGGGTAAAAGTCAGCTCAAGCGGGAGATCGGCTTCCTCGATCTGACTCTTTTCTATGTGGTGAGCATGCTGAGCCTGCGCTGGGTGGCTTCGGCGGCGGCGTCTGGCCCCAGCGCCATTGTGGTCTGGATCCTTGCCTTTACCTGTTTTGCGCTGCCTCTTTCCGCGAGCGTGCTGGAGCTGAGTTCGCGCTATCCCGAGGAGGGCGGGCTGTATGTGTGGTCGCGGGAGGCGTTCGGCGACTTTGCCGGGTTCATCTCCGCGTGGACCTATTGGATGAGCAACCTGCCATATTTTGCGGCAGTGTTGTACTTTGCGGCGGGCAGCGCGCTGTTTTCCGCTGGACCCAAGGGGGCTGCGCTGGCCAACCAGAGCAGCTACTTCATGACGTTTTCAGTGGTGGCGCTGGCCGGTATTACTTTCCTGAACATGCGTGGCGTCAAGCCCGGCAAATGGCTGAACAATGCCGGCGCGGTGGCCAGTTGGCTGCCGGTGCTGCTGCTTTTGCTGCTGGGGCTGGGCTCTTACCTGCGCTTTGGCAGCGCTACGCACTTCACGTGGAGCGGGCTGGTTCCCCACGCCAGCCTGAAGAACGCCATCTTCTGGTCGACGATTTTCTATGCCTTTGCCGGGGTGGAGCTCGCCAGTTGCATGGGGGGCGAGATCAAGGATGCTCGGCGCAATGTCCCGCGGGCGATTGTTTTTGGCGGGGCGTTGGTGACCTTGGGATACATCGGCGGCACCGCAGCCATGCTGGTGGTGCTGCCGGCCGGGGAGATCAGCGGCCTGGGCGGCTTTATGACCGCCATTGCGCGCATGTGCGCCAATCTGGAGGTGAGCTGGATGTCGGGCGGCATTGCGCTGCTGGTGACCGTGAGCAGCCTGGGCGCGGCCAGCGCTTATCTTGCGGCTACTTCGCGGCTGCCTTTTGTCGCCGGCATCGACCATTATTTGCCGGCGGCTTTTGCGCGGATCCATCCCAAATGGAACACGCCGTATGTCGCGGTGCTGGTTTATGGGCTGACCGGGATGCTGTTTGCTTTCCTCAGCCAGACCGCGACCAGCGTCAAAGGCGCTTACGACGTGCTGGTGAGCATGAGCGTGATTACCTATTTCATCCCGTACCTGTATTTGTTCGCATCGTTGATTCGGGTGCAGCGGCGGCCTGTGGGGCCAGGGGTCATGCGCGTGCCGGGAGGCAGCCGGGTTGCGGTACCGCTGGCTTTGCTGGGCTTTCTAACCACATTCATTGCGATTTGCCTGTCGGTGATTCCCGAGGAGGACGAACCGAACAAGCCGCTGGCTGTGGCCAAGGTTGTGGGGATGACCCTGGTGCTGCTGGGGGCTGGGGTTTTGGTGTATTGGCTGGGGAAGAGGCGGCAGAGATTGGTCGAAAAGGGGTAGGAAGTCACCCCCCTTTTTCGGCCAATCCTTGCTCCTCTGTTCTTGATGCAAGGGTGGGACAGCGGATGCCGCGTGAGGGTGAACCTGCAATTCTTGTCTCTTTGCAGGCGCCGATTACACCAGCTCGACTTCAAGCCGATGGACACCGCGAGTCTCAACCTGAACTGAGATGTACTGCGTCTGCTCGACGGTTTCCAACTGCGGTGCGATGGTTTTTCCGTTGAGTTGTGTTCGGAGGATTGCGCTGCCAGGCGGCAAGGGGATGCGAAGTGAAGCTTTGTCGGCACAGCTTGTGCAGTCCAGGGTCATGGTTTTGCTTTGCTGGCGGTACCGGTAGGAAACGTAGCCGCGGGAGGACGGATAGCGAACCGTAACCTCGGCCTCGGCGATTCCGGCTGCAAGCCATCGGGGCGAAACACGTGCGGCACGAAAGCCCGCGCCGATGTCTTCGATGCCGGCCAGCCCCTCAAGCAGGGCCGCGGTTACGCAGCCCGCACCCCAGTTATTGGGCATGCCCGCCGAAACTTCGCTCCACGGCGGCAGGAACGGGGGCATATTCGAGAGAGTGATGCCGAGGACGAACCATTTTGCGCCGCTTTCCATGCTTTCGAGTTCCAGCGCGGCGATGAGGGTCTCGGGCTTGTGCGGCTGGAAGCTGGTAATCCAGACTCCGACGTTGTCGATCAGACCGTCTTTGCCGCGCCAGGCTACCTGCATCCGCTCGGGCGTGTTGGTCCCATAACGATTGTTGAACTCGAGATCTTCGGGGGTCCAGAACCCCCCCACGTTGACGCCACGCTCAATATACTCAATCTGTTTGCTGCCGTCGCCGTAATGGATAGTGAGTTTGCCGAGGGTTGCGCCGGGGCCGGAACAGGCATGCAGGAGGTAGAACGCAGTGCAGGATTTGTGAACCGGAATCTCGACACGGGGAGCGTATTTCTTGGCGGAGGAGACGCCGATGCACACGCGGTGACCGTTTGACTCGGCAGAAGGGATGTCGAAGGTCACACCTCGGAAAGTCTGCGACCCTGTTGGGAAATCGATGAGGTAGTTATTGGGTTCGTCCACCCAGCCGGGCACGCCGTCAGCGCCCTTGCCAGTGTCGCAGTTGGCGTAGGCGCGGAGGTTGAGCGAAACAAAGTCGGTGGGCGGGCGCTCGAGAAGCTTGCCGCGCAGGATGCCGGGCAGAAAATCGCGATGGCGTTTGGTGATTTCGTGCACCCGCCTCAGAATATCCACACCGTATTCCTCGAATCCGTGCTGGAAGCAGCCGCGCGCCAGCTCTCCCGCTGTGCAGGCAAGAACGCCGCCGTTGACGTAGTCCCAGATACCCTGTTCTGAGCCGAAGCCCTTTTGGAACGGCGGATAGATGGAGTAGAACTCTCCCGGCGAGGAGGCGGGCATCTCTTTGCGGATTGCCTCGTAGCTCTGAATGATGGCGCGCGCCTGCTGCTGTGTGATGCCGCGGTTGAGCGAGTAGGCGTTGGAGAGCGAGATCTGGCTGGCCATGTCCACGCCTAGGTCGGGGCGGAATGTGGGGTCTTCGGGCACCCAGTGGGTGTAGAAGCGGCCATTCCACGAGACTTGATTCAGGCGCTGCTCCATCTCAGTGGCGAGCGCGAGCATCTGCTCCGCATCTGGTTCGCGTCCGGAGTGGCGCAGCATCTCGGCGAGGTAACGGCAGCCGGCAATGAAGCCGGTGTTATCGCCGAAGAAGACGCCGAAATGGGTCTTTTCGAGGTCGATGACCATGATGTCGCCGGAGAGGGTGGCCTCAGAATCGCAGAGGAAATCCCACGTATCGATGGTGAGGCCGCGCTTGAGGAGGCCGAATTTGGTTGACCATCGGTAGGGGTCGTGGGTGGAGTAATGTACGGCGCGGAGGGCGCGGTCCAGATGCTGGCGCATCCAGGCATCGTCGCCGGTAGTCTTCCAGACCAGGTAGAGCGCCTCCAGGAAGTACATCTCGACGTGATTTTCGACCGGGGCGCGTCGCAGGCCGAGGAAACCGCCGTCGGCAGGGCGGGAAAAGTCGCCATATTTGAAGCGATAGTCCCAGTAGGTTTCCGGTGGCGTGCGGTCGACGTGGTTTTCCCAGATCATGCCATCTTCGCGCTGTGTGTCGGAGAAGATTTCAAAGCCCTGCCGCACCTCTGGCCAGAAGTAGCGCATGCCCCTGAGCGTGTTGGTGTTATCCATGAGCCAGTCGACCCAGTAAGTGTAGACGCTGCGATTGTGGCGCCGCGCGGCGACGGGGCCGTCGGAGGCCATGGTCCAATACACGGTGTCAAGCAAGGTCTGGAATTCGCCGCTGGGCTCGCGAATCTCCGTTTGAACGTCTTCGGAAAAACTGAAATGCCTGGCGAGCCTGCCATCTCCGTCAAGAAGAAGGACGGTATGGTTGCCCAATGCGCCGCCTGCCTGGAAGGAGGTTGGCAGCGTCACTTCTTTATCGACGTAGGTAACACCTTCGCCATCAAGGACGATCAGCCGCCCGGTTTCGTTGCCTTGAACTGCGATCATGTCGAGTGGCCGGTAGCCATCCTGAGGGAGGGATGATCTGAATGGCTGGTTTCCCGGCGCAGGCTGGGCCGAAAGCGACGATGCAAGGCCGGCGCCAATTAGACTGGCCGGGATGGACCCGAGAAACTTCCTGCGCGATTGCATTTGGGATATCCCTTCACGGAGCCGGATTGCCCGCTGTTATTTCACTTCAAACTGGGTTTCGAGTTTGAAATCACGCGAGGAACCGCCCACCCAGAACGTCCGTATCCCGGTTGGAGTGAGCCATTCATGATGCGTGGGCGACCAGCACTGGAGCAGCCGCGGTGAAACATGGATTGCGACATCTTTGCTCTCGCCCGCAGCGAGAGATACCCGTTCGAATCCAGCCAGAACGTTGTCGGCAAACTGCACGTCCCTGGGGCCCGTGGCCGGCTTTTCAAGGTAGACCTGAGCCACTTCATCGCCCGGCACGGTGCCGGTGTTGTGGAGCTTCATTGTCAGGTCTACTCCGCCATCGACGGACGACGCCGCCCTCAGGCCGGAGTACGCAAAGGTGGTGTACGAGAGCCCGAAGCCGAAGGGAAATAGCGGGGCAATCTTTTGCCGGTCAAACCAACGATAACCGACGAGGATTCCCTCGCTGAACGTGGTCTTGCCGTCGACGCCTTTGACTGAGCGCTCAGGAAAAGCGGGATCGTTGGCTGGCGTGTCTTCAATCCGCTTCGGCCAGGTGAAGGGCAGGCGGCCTCCGGCATTTGCCTGGCCCAGCAGGACTTTGGCCGTGGCCCAACCACCCAGATCGCCGGTCCAGCCCATATCCAGCACAGCCGCAACCTGGCCAAGCCACGGCATGGCCACTGCCTGGCTCACGTTGAGCACGACGATGGTGTTGGGATTCACCGCGGCAACATCGCGGATGAGTTTCTCCTGGTCACCAGGCAGGCCAAAGACGGGGCGGGTCCGGCTCCAGGCGAATACCACCGCGGTTTTTGCGCGCTTTGCCGCCTCGATTGCGACGGCGTAATTTTCGGCCTGCTGGGCGGGAGTGACCCAGGCTAGCCTCACTTCAACGGGCTTGTTGGAGGTGTCGGGGTTGATTTCTATTGAAATCCGGTGTGGACCTGCGCTTAGTTCCATAGCCGCGCGTAGGTTATCGAGGCCATCGGTGGTCGGGAAGACGTTGTCTTGCCCAGGCTGAATCACTTCGCCATGAATCCAGTTGAACCAGTTCTTGTCGACCACCTGATCGTCAATCTTGAGCTTGCCGTAGCAACCTTGAAGCTGCAGATGGAGCCGGTATCTGCCGTTTTCGGGCGCAGTTAGAGTGCCGGTCCAGACGATGCTTTGGTTGGGGGACAACGCATTTGCAGTGGTGTGGGTAAAGTTCACTTCTGGGTCAATTGAGACTGCGTCTTCGTTCCAAACTCGGCGCTCAAGGCCGGGTTCGCCGAAATGCGAGAGATACTGCGCCGGAATCGCTGTTCCATCCATATCGTCGGCGACGGCGTATGTGACATGCGCGGCGCTGCCGGCCAATTGGCGGAGAGCGGCGAGAGGTCCGACCTCGAGCGCTGGGATCCCGACGGCTTTTTCGCCGGTGAGGCCGACAGCGACGATCTGCCCGGCTCCGGGGCCGATCATGGCGAGATTATCGAGATCGGCGGGCTTGAGGGGTAGAGCCGCGCCTTCGTTTTTGAGCAGGACCGCAGCATCGATGGCCGTCTTTTCGATGATCTTCACGTCTTCGGAATTGTCTGACGGGGTGACTTCGAGCTTGATTTTTCCATCGAGATAGCCGAACTTCTCCATCTGCAGCAGAATCCGGCCAGCAGCGCGTGTAATGGTTTCTTCAGAGACGGTGCCGGCGGCTACAAGTTTCTTCAGGTCGGTGGTGGGCCACGGCTCCGCAGAACCGGCCCAACCAGGCTGAGCTGGCTCTTCGGGCAGTCCTGCATCGCTCAGCGCGGGGCCCTCTGGCTTGGGTCCTGGAGGAGCCTCGCGCCTGGGGCCGTTCACGAAGTAGGATGGCCCGCCAAACGAGACGGGCAGCGGGCCGGACATCTCCATATCGAGCCCGGCATTAATGAAATCTGTCGCATGGGTCGCACCCCAGTCGGAGGTGACGAAGCCCTGAAAGCCAGCTTCGCCCCTCAGGAGCTTAATGAGAGTTTCGGAGTTGCCGCAGGAATAGGGGCCGTTGATCTTGTTGTATGAGCACATGATTGAGGACACCCCGGCCTTGGTGACGGCGACGAAGGGAGCGAGGTAGACTTCGTGGAGAGTCTGCTCGTCGATGAAGGCGTTTTCGGCGTCGGTGTCGTAGCCGATATAGTGCTTGGCCTGGGACATGACGCCTTCGCCCTGAATTCCGCGCACCTCGGCTGCGCCCAGTTCTCCGGTCAGGAACGGGTCTTCGCCAAAGGTGTTGTAGCCCCTTCCGTAATGGAGGTCGCGGTCAATATTGATGAAGGGTTGCAGCGCTACGCTGATGCCGTGCGAACGGGCTTCGCGCCCAATCACTGCGCCGTTCAACCGCGCATCTTCCCGGCTGAAGGTGGCGGCGACGCCCATGGTGGAGGTGGGCGCGATGGACGGTACCCGCGTCAGTACCCCCGGAGGGCCATCGGCAAAGCGCATGGGTGGAATGCCAAGGCGTTTGATTCCAGGAAGATAGCCGGCTTGACCCTGGTAGGTGGAGGCATCCTCGCCGGTGCCGTGGATCAATGCGATCTTTTCGTCCAGTGTCATCTGCGCCAACAGATGGTCGACTCGAGAATTGACGGTGATTTTGGGTTCCTGCGCCACGGCATGCGTCACGAGTGGAAGCAGGCAACCAAGGGCAACAAGCAAGCGGCGAGGAGAACTTTTCATCCGGGAACACCCGTTTCGCCTCGTCAACGCTCAAGGCGTCCGAGGGAAGCGTCTCCCATTCTAATCCTCCGCTACGGGCCGAGCTGCCTCAGGATTGCGCGGGGATGGAAATCGGGTGGCGGGAGACAGCGTTGCGGCCGGCAGATGATGATTTTAGCGGACGATGAAGGCAAAATGGATGCCGCGGTTCCCGGGATAACTCCCTGGACCGCGGCTTAACCCCCTCATGCCGGCAACTTACCCCAATTTTGGGGCGCAGATTCGCACAAACTTCAGAAGTAAACTTGTCAAAATGGGTTGTCGGCGGGTTATTAGGAAGCTTTCTGGAGCAACACCTGCTCTGCGAGCAGCCAATCCTGCTCAGCGTATCCATCCTTGTAACCACGTGCCGCCCAATAGCTCTTTGCAAGCTGCTCAATCTGAGCGCGAGTGGGTGTTACAGTCTTTGCGATTTCAAGAACAGTTTCTTTCTTTGCCGCAGCCTTGCTGGGCTTAGCTGCCGCCTTAGTCTTCTTAGCTTTCTCTGACATCAAATTCTCCTGAATTGGATTCGCCGCCAACTTTCGGGGCATCTTCGCTAGGATACAAAATCTATGGAATTTATGCAATCCCTTGCGCGGTTGGGCGTACCATTTTCTTCACCATGTAATATTGGCTCACACGAGATCCCGGCTTTTGTCATGAGCGGGCGGCATCCCAGTTTTGTAACAGAAGCTCGCTTTGGAACCCTCATTTGAATTGGGTTTCTCTTGTTTTTGGAGCAATACATTCCCCTGAAGTCCGCCTTTGGCCGACTAAGAAATACACCCGCATTGAAAGGTTCGCAAGATGCTTTTCGCTTAGCTCAATCGCGGCGTATTTCTTAGCAACCGAGAGCATTTTCCTCTCGCAAGCCAGGAATGATTCTCTTGTGCCCATTTCGGAAAGTACGCCAACATATTCCCAAATATGGAATCTTAGCTTCTTTCAAGACACCGACTTTCAAAAGTCGACCGCAAGTTACCTGTGGCATTCGGTAGAGTTGACTCATGTACCCGCGAGAAAACTTCTATCTTTGCGAGCTAATCCGGAGAACGGTGCTAGCTCTGAAGCACTACGGTGAGAAGACAGGGAAAGCAATGACAGTCGATATCTCCTGGATTCGCATCGGCAGAGCGCTGTGCTTGAGCAACGCATCCGCACCTTCCACGCGTCCGAATTTGGCGTTTTCCAGGCAGCAGCGCATCCGAATGAAAGGCCGATTGAATGGACGCCTGATTGGGTGTGCGCTTTTGTTCGCCGTCTCATTGCCATGCGTTGGCCAAAGCACGGGGGTGGAGTTTTCAGAGAGTTTTGTACCTGCGCTGCCCATCCCAAGCATGAGGCCACATCGCATGGCTGTGGACGGACGAGGGGACGTGTACATAGCCGATGAGGTTGAAAACAAGGTGGTGGAGATACCGGCCGCAGGCGGGCTTGCAGCGACCATACCCGTTTCAGGCCTCAAAGGCGCTGACGGGATTGCAGTCGATGGTTTGGGCAACATCTACATTGGCGACTATGGAAGCGGCGTTGTGGTGGAGGTATCCGCCAACGGAACGCAGACCACGCTCAAGAGCGGGTTGAGTCTAACCGGTATCAACCTCGCGGTCGATTCGGCGAACAACCTGTACGTGTCTGACAGCGGCAACAGCCAGTTACTTGAGCGGCCGGCGGCTGGAGGCAATTGGGTGGTGCTTCCGGCGACCGGGCTGTTGAGTCCGCTGGGGATGGCTGTGGACGCAAAGGGTAATCTCTATGTTGCCGACTATGGCAACAGCCGCGTGGTTGAATTGCCGTGGACCGGGTCGGAGTGGGGTACCCAAAAAGCGGTAGGGACCGGCCTTAGAGGGCCGGAAGACGTAAAGGTGGACGCGATGGGGGATATCCTGATCTGCGACACAGGCAATAACCAGATCTTGCTGGTGCCTGCCTCGGGCGCGGCCCAAGCCCAAGTGGAACAGGGCGGCACTCCAGTGGGCCTGGCCGCGGATAGAAATGGCAACATTTATGTGGCTACGAACAATGGAAGCCAGGTCAGTGTCCTGAATATGAGCGTGGGTAGTTTCATGGGGGAGGCAGTTGGCGAGACCCAGGCGGCAGCACTGACTTTCAACTTCTCAACCGGTACGACGCTCGCCAGCATCACTGCTACAACGCAAGGAGCGAGTGGACTGGCATTCAGCATCGCATCCGGCGGCACCTGTACAGTCAGCCAATGGTACGCACCTGGAACTCACTGCTCTGTGGTTGTAGACTTCGCTCCGGCGAGCGCGGGGGCCCAGGCTGGAAACATCATTCTGGTAGAGAACGGCGGCGAAGTTGCGGCGCGGGTATTCCTCAACGGGATAGGTATTGGCCCTGAAGTGGCATTCAATTCAGGCGATGAGAACGGGGTTGAGCAAACCATTGTGGGAAGCGGCTTGAGCAAGCCGGAGGGAGTCGCGGTGGATGCGGCGGGGGACGTTTTCGTTGCGGACTTTGGGAACCATCGGGTCGTTGAATTGCCGATGGATGGAGGCGCGGAGATTGTTCTCGGCAAAACTCTGAGCGGCCCAGCGGCTGTGGCAGTGGATGGGGCCGGGAATGTTTACATAGCGGACTCGACCGGCCAGAGGGTGTACGAAATGCTCGCCGGAATGACCACGCTGACTTCGGTTGGCTCAGGCTTCAGTGCTCCGTCGGCGGTGGCGACTGACTCGTTTGGCAATGTGTATATTGCTGATTCGGGCAACAACCGGGTGGTGGAGTGGCCCGCCGATGGCGGTGCGCAGACGACTCTGGGCACTGGCCTGAGCGAGCCAGGCGGTGTGACGACGGACCTGGTCGGGAACCTCTATATCTCCGACACTGGCAACAACCGCGTGGTGGAGATTGCGGTGTTCGGTGGCGCGCAAACCACGGTCGGGACTGGCCTCTCCGCCCCGCATGGCCTGGCGGTGGATGCCGCGCTCAACGTATATATCGCGGACACCGGAAATAGTCGCGTTGTGATGGTGCCGGCGGAGGGGGGAATCCAAACGACATTATGGAGCGGTTTGAAGCAGCCTTATGGAGTATCGATAGACACTTCCGGCAATCTGTACGTTGGAGATTCCGGCAACAATCGCGTTGTGAAGATTGACCGTTCCAGCGCCCCGCCGCTCGCGCTCAACTTCGCCGGCGCTTCCATTGCAGGCAAGAGCAACGGGAATCCCATGGATGAATACGTGCAGAATATTGGTACGCAGCCCCTGGTTCTCAGCTCAAACGGGGTTGTACTCAGCGATTCGGTGGATTTTGGCTTGAATTCCGGGTCGCAGACGGATACTTGCCAGTCTGAGACCAACATGATTCCGGGGGGAAGTTGCTTGATAGCGGCTACCTTTACGCCATCCAAAGCCGGCAGTCTTGCCGCAACAATTACCGTGACCGACAACAGCCTGAATGTGAACGGGGCTGCGCAAACCATCTATCTGAGCGGGATTGGGTTAATTGCCCAAACCGTCCGCTTCCCTGCTGATGCCACGCCGGTGACTTATGGGGCTGGGGCGATCACGCTCGCCGCGACTGCAAGCTCAGGTTTGGCAGTGAGTTACAGTGTCACAGGGCCGGCAACTTTGAAGGGGAATGTCTTGAAGATTGCGGGAGCTGGCACAGTGGTGGTGACGGCTGGACAAGCGGGCAACGGTGCGTACGCCGCAGCGCCCCAGGTTGCTCACTCAATCCAGGTGAACAAGGCGATTCTCACTGTAACCGCATCCAACGCCAGCCGGGTCTACGGCGCAGCGAACCCAGCATTCGGCGACCTGATCATCGGTTACGTCAACGGCGACAGCAAGAGCGCAGTGATGGGCACAGCCAAGCTCTTGACCAATGCCGGCATCTCTACACCCGTTGGCGCTTACCCCATCTACGAGGGCGTTGGCACATTGTCCGCTGCTAACTACAGCTTCAAGTTGGTCGCGGGCACCTTGACGATCACGGTCATCGGGAAGGCGGTTGCCCCTGTTTTCAATCCGGCAGCGGGGACTTACAAATCCAGAGTGGCCGTGATTCTCGTGGATACTACACATGGCTCTGTCATCTACTACACCACGAATGGAACGATACCGTCGGGTTCGTCCGCCCGGTACACCTCTGCCGGGATCGTTGTATCGAGTACGGAGACGATCAAGGCCATAGCATTTGCACCAGGGTATACGCAAAGTGCGGTGGTGTCGGCAACTTACACATTTCCAGCCGGCTCCGCCAAATCTCGACCTTAAACCCGGCCATCCGTGGAGGTCTTGTGGCCATGAGCAAATTGTCATTTTGGAAGAACAGGGGCTTCTCAGGCAACGGTGGAATTCAGTGCGATTGCATGAAGCGACTTGCGCCCAGTGTCAATTCTGGGCTTGCTTCCGGTGGTTTGGAGACGACGAGAAAGCGAAGGAAAGAAGAAGTTTTG
>Ga0302319_10015961_pt1 | contig 13869 bp, 8 predicted proteins | sample Bog_T0_2_FD_203319 | JGI IMG/M metagenome (GOLD analysis project Ga0302319, IMG submission 203319) | Peat permafrost microbial communities from Stordalen Mire near Abisko, Sweden - Bog_T0_2 | ecosystem: Environmental > Terrestrial > Soil > Wetlands > Peat | place: Sweden: Abisko, Stordalen Mire...
AGGGCGGCGGCGCGTGAAAAGGAGCTCTCCGGAAATGAGCAGAACCAGCAGGTAACCCTGCCAGTCGATTGCCATCGCCGCCGCACACGAGAGAATCAATGCCACTGCTTGTCCCGTCATGCGCCATAAGTGGTGACTGCAAAGTGCCACCAACAGGAAGAAGAGCTCTGGCGGTTCAAAATTGACCATCTGCCCGTAATGCAACTCCATCGGGGCGGAAATAAAAAAGGCGAGCACCAAGGCCGCAACGCGCCAACCGGCAAGTCTCCCGGTGAAATACCATAGCAATGCTGCCGTCAACACAGAGAAGAGGATGGGCAGGGTCCGCGCGGCGCGTTCACTTTCTCCGAGGAGGCGAAGGTCCAGCAGCATCATATCCGCGAGGAGGGTGGGATGATGCACATACAAGGCATCCTTCGGGATGGGAGGCACGCCGAAGTAGAGCGGCGCAGGCACGCCTGCGGTGGCGAGGATTCCTGCGCGGTTCAGGTTACGGGCGGCCTGAGACCAGAAGGCGCCATTATAATCGTCATTATAAGTCCAGGGATGGGACATCCGTCCGCACAGGACAATGGCAAGCATCGCAAGAAGGATCGCGGCGGCGAATTTCCATAAAACCTGCCTGTTGGTGGCGTTGGAATCTATCAAGTCCCGTATCTAAGATGAAATTCCGTGCATCCTGCAAGCCGTGACCGCAAGTGGGGTGTTATCTTGAACACTTACTCCGCAACTACCCGGGCCGGGCGGCGGTAAGTGGAGGCCTGGACGAAGATCCCCACGAGGGCCAGCACGGCCAATACAAGGAGAAAGTAATGCTGCCGCTGCGGCATGAGTTGCTTGAGGATGATATGGGCTCCTTCCACGGAGGAGAGGATCATCAAAGCCAAGTTAAAGAAGAAATTCATGAGGAGGGCGCCGATGATGCCGCCGACGAGAAAGCAGACCCATGAGGCGGGCTGATTCATGGAAAGAGTCCCGAGCAGTGGGGAGCAGATGACCAAGGTGAGGTAACCGCCGCCGGCAAAGCCGGCAATGGCAATGGCGAGCTTCTGGAGAAAGAAGGCGAGCAATGCCCCGAGCAAGCCAAGCGAAAGGCCGACGATGAGTGTAAATAGCTCACCCTGATGAGGAAGTATGTATGGGACAGCCTCGACACCAGCAACGAAACCAGCCACCGCGACAAAGAGCCAGAAAAGCCTGCGCCCGGCCAGAAGTAGAAGCAAACCTACTATGAGGAAGACAAGCGGGTAATGAAGGTCTGAATGAAGCATTGCTTGATGCATGTTCGGAAATCAAAACGATTCCAGATGCGTATTTCGAGTGAAATAATATATCAAAGCTGTTTGACATTAGTGGCGACATCGCTTAACCGCCATTGATGAATCAATCCCGCACATTGTCGGACCTTTCAGTGACAGAACTAAGAAAGGTCCTTCAAATCAAAGAAGAGATAGCAACCCTTGAGACTCAATTGGCCGCCGTGTTAGGCGGCGCCGTCGCCGCACCTGCGGCTCCCACCGGCAAGAAGCGTGGCCCGAAGCCTGGCAGCAAGCGCGGTGGCCGCCGCAAGCTTAGTCCGGAAGCTCGTGAGCGCATCGCCGCAGCGCAGCGCGCCCGTTGGGCCGCAAAGCGTGGTGGCAAGGCCGAGGTTGTCGCAGCTCCTGCTGCCGCTCCCGCGCCTGTTACTGGCAAGAAGCGTGGCCCGAAGCCCGGCAGCAAGCGTGGTGGCCGTCGCAAGCTTAGTCCGGAAGCCCGTGAGCGCATCGCCGCAGCGCAGCGCGCCCGCTGGGCCGCACAGCGCGGTGGCAAGCCCGCGAAGGCGGAAGCCGCACCCAAGGCTGCAAAGCCGGGCAAGCGTGGTGGCCGTCGTCAGCTTAGTCCCGAAGCCCGCGAGCGGATTGCCGCAGCGCAGCGCGCCCGCTGGGCCGCGAGTCGCAAGGCGAAGTAATCCGACATTAACAATCAACCGAATTAAAACGGGAAGCCGGCCTCAACTGATATGAGGCCGGCTGTGGTTGCAGAGGAGAGGTGGCAAGCTCCGTTAATTTGCGCAGTAGCAATTCTGCAGAAGTTTACTGATTTCCTTCCTGTTCCGGAGTATCCGAGTCGGAATCGGGGTTATCGGTATCAGGGGTACTCCGTTCCGGAGCTTGTAGGTTGAACTCAATTCTCGCAAAGGCGTCGGGCGAGAACGTTGCAGTACCGAAGTTTGGGCTTGTACCGGTGCATGTCTTGGCATCCCACTGCGTTAATTGCATGGTTACGTTGCCTCCGTCGGGGAGCCATGCGCGGACATCGGTGGGGGTGGCCTTTGCATCGCCGGCATTCGCGTTGGCGAGATCGACTTCGTCGATCCGCTCCAGAGGGATGGTCAGCTCCGCATAGTCCGAGGAGAACTTCGCCTTTCCATCCTGGATCGATTCCAAATGGCCGGTGACTTTGTCTTCATTGGCAAGCTGGACAGTGTCGCTGCTTGATTTATCGGATGGGGACGAATTTGCCGTTCCATTTGGATACCTTGATATCGGATATCTTGACAACGCTGCCGGGCTGCGAGGCGAAGACGATGCTTCCGCCACCGGCATTAAATTCCGCCGGGTCGGTCCATTGCTTAATCATCTTTCCATCGAGCAGGAGCCAGATTGATTTCTTATCCTTGCTGCTGCGCAGTTCCACGTGGGTCTTGTCGTGCCGGATGGAGTTCTGCATTTGCGCATTCCCGATGACCGTGGAGCCGGAGTTGCGGGAGTAACGCTGAAGCTCCGCGTAGCCGCTGCTTAATTGAAGCATGTAGCAATCACCTGTGTTATCGGGATGATCGGCGTAAATGCCGATGCCGATTTGCTGGTTGCCCTCGAGGCTCAGGTCGAAAGCGACACTCGACATATCGGGGAGATTCACGTCGCGGCCGATGGTGCCATAACTGCTGCCGATAAGAGCGCCATCCCTGTACGACCAGCTTCCAGGGTTGCCCATGCGTCCGACGGTCCATCCGTTGAGACTGGTGGGACCTGCGTACTCGAGATTGGCAGCGCCGGACATTGGCATGATGCTGCGAAGCATGGCGCGCGGGAGGGCTAGCCGGCCGGCGTACCATGTATCGAGTGAGAGCGTCTGGCCATCGAGGGAGACGATGTTGCCAGGCAGGATATCGCCATTGGTCAATGCGATGCGCGCTTCCGAGGTGGTTGCGGCAGGCTTGTGGGAGTCGAGCTTTATTTGAGATACCTCGCCGCTCTTGAAGACGATGGGATCGCGCGCCTCGGGGCTCTGCCAGTGGAGGGAGCCATCGGCATCGATGGCAAGCAGGAAGCCGTGGAGCTGATCCTTGTTGAGGAAGGCGAGGGTATCCTGCTCGTGCGTTGCGGTGTCCGACCCATTGGCGGGGGCCGGGACATGGATGCCCTGCTCCGGGCCGGGCTCGGGGGCGGAATCGTCCACGATGATCCGCGCCCATGCGGGCGTTGCGGCGAGGAGAGCCATGACGGTGAATGCGCGGGTTTTCATGAGTTATCTTTCGTAGATGGGCAGCAGCCGGTAATTAAGGGCCAGCGAGAGGAGCGAGGCGGCGGTGGAAAAGGTGGGACCAAGCTGGCTGGACCAACTGCCGTCTTCCTGCTGGGTGGTCTCGAGGGATTTTACATTCTCCGCGTTCCATCCGTCAAACGCCCGCGGCGACGCACGGAAGTAAGCCTGCGCGGCGTAATAGAGATAGTATTGGTAGTATAGTTCCTGTCCGGAAGGATTTGCCTCCAGATGCTCCATCGCGGAGCGATAGACAGGGGATTTCTGTTGCTTGTCCAGTGAGAAGACGAGGGCGGCGATGGCAGTGCGCGCGCCGTCGGGATTGCCGGGGCCAGTGTAACCAACGCCGCCGTCGGGGGTCTGGCACTGGATGAAAAATTGCAGCGCTTTCTGGATCGATGCCTCGGGAACGCCGATGCCGGCATTGCGCGCGGCAAACAATGCCACCAACTGCGCGCCGCTGACGGTGGTATCCGCATCGGAGCTATCCGGCGAGTAACGCCACGCGCCCTGCGGATTGCGGGCCTGGGAGTTGAGGATCAGGTCCACGGCCTTCCGCAGCGCAGGACCGATCCGGTCATCATGCACCTGGCCGTAAGCCTCCGCGAGCGCGAGTGTGGCGAAGCCATGGTTGTACATCGAGCTGCCGATGTAACCGGTATTCGCGTCCTGATCGCCGAGGATGCACTCGATGGCCCGGTGGATGGTATCGTGGTAGGGGCCGTAATTCGGGTCATCGCCATGGGCGAGAATGCTGAGCAACGAAAGGCCGATCACGCCGGGCTCATTGCCGAATGGTCCATCCCAGCCGCCCTGGTCATTTTGATTTGCGGCGAGGTAGTGGATGCCTTTGACATACATGGCATCGATGGAGGGAGGGATGGTCTGCTGATCCTCGGAGAAAAGGTCCTGCGCATGGGTACCGGACGCGCCGATCAAGATGCAGAGCGGCGCGAGATATCGCAGCAGATGACGTTTCGCGCAGGATATCATGGCGCTTTCTCCATGGCTCGACGGTAACTCTCGATGGCGTCGCGGAACTCGGCTGGCAGAGCGGCACTATCCATGCCGCTCGCCTGTGTGACGCGGCGTTGATCGGGTGTGTTGTCTGAGGTGGAACCGATGACAGGGACATTGGGCAGGGTGGTGGTGCCGCCGGCCGTTGAGCCTTTGCCGGAATTTCCCATGCCCATCATTGCTGCGAGCGTGGTCGCCTGCTGGCCGGTCCTCTGGGCGAGGCTGGCGATTACGCCATCAAGGATGTTAACGGCGTCGGTTTGCGCGGCGGTGGTAGGGCTGCCGGTGTCCGGCTTGCCGAGCAGGGTTGCGGCGTCATTCATTGCCTTGGCCGCCGGGCCGAGGTCGGAGGGTTGCACCGGAAAGCTGGGGTCCTGCTGCATGCCCTGCAAGGTATCGTTCAATCCGGATTGCTGATGGGCGGCATCGGCGGCTGAGTCCTTGTATTGGTCACTCTGTTTTTGCTCGTCCAGCGCTGCGGTTTGCTGGCGGAGCTGATCCTGCTGTTGGCGGAGCCGCATGAGGTTGAGCAGGGCCTGCATTTGCGCGGCATTCGGCTGGCTATTGTTGGTGGAGCTGTTGTTACTTTTGCTTTGGTCGTTATTGCCGAGCATCTTTGCCCAGCGGTCGAATTGATCACCCCAATAGCGCGTGCCCTGGATGGACTGGGCGCCAATATTTTTTCCGATCAATCCGCCGAGAGCGGCCAATTCGTCCGGCGCCTTGAGGCCGGTCATTTCGCGGGTCACATCGCCGTAGCGCTTGAGCGATGTGCGGGCAAAGAGGCGCGCGATTTCTTCCGTGAGACGAGATGCTTCGGCGGTGACTTTCGCATTCGCGGCCGCGCTGGTTTGCAATTGCTGGCGGGCGTCGCCGCCGAGTTGATCCGCGGTCATGCCGATGGTTTGCGGCAGCGTCTGTTGGATATCGGCGGCGATCTTGCGCTCGTCTGCGGCAGCTTTGCTGAGGCGCGCGGCGAGGGTCTGGCCCATCATCGTGTCGAGATCGGAGGCAGCCTGCTGTTCCATCGCGTGCATCGCGTTGAGGATATCCGTCTGCTGGGCCTGGGCCTTGTCGAGATTCGCGGCGCGGTTTTGCGCGTCGGACTTTGCGGCATCGAGGGATTGTGCGGCGGCGGGCATCGAGGCATCGGCGAGCTGGTTCATCGCCTCGGCGCGGGAGGCCCATTGTTTGAGGGCATCGGCGGGGATTTCCGGATTGCGCAATGCTTCGGCAACGGTCGACGCCGTCTGGGCTGCGAGGGATTTGAGTTCGGCGGCGGTCTCGCGCTGGTCTTCGGATTGTTGCGAGAGCTTGCTCGCGGAATCGGCGTTGGCCAGTTGCTGCTTCGGCTGCGCGCGGACTGCCTTGCCGGCCTGCTGGATGGACTCCTGCTGGCGGCTCAAGTCGTCGAGGCGGTCCATCAGTTGTTCCAATTGATCGTGGATCAGCCGTGCGTGAGCCTCGCGGCTGAGGACGTGGATGCGATAGACCGCTGTGCTCGACGGCTCACGACCTGGGAAGTAATCCACCGCGAGGCCGCGCACGAGCAGCGTGGTGTCCTGCGGGACGTTGAGGAGCGCGGGGCTCAGGTTGTAGTGGCCGGGGAGCGCCGTTGCCTGCGGATGGCCGGCGCTGACGGGGATATCATGCAAAGGGCCAGGGGCCTGGGATGGCGATGACGGGCCGGTCTGCCATGCGAGGGTGATGCTGCGGACGCCGTAATCATCCGTGGCATCGAGGTCGATGGGGACGGTCTCCTCCGGCAGCACTGCGATGGCCGCCTCGAGGCCGCGCAATTCCACCTGCGGCGGATCGTCATCGTGCGGGACCACGTGGATGGTCATTGGCTCCGCGCCATCGAGGCCGAGCGCATCGCGCCATAAGAAGGTGAAATCGCGCTCATTGTGCAGCGTGATCGGCGCGGATGTTAAGTGGGAGCCATTCACGGTTAGCTTCATCCCGTCCAATGAAGCGGATTTGAGATCGCGGGTCGCCTCACCGGTGAATATGGCTTTCGTCCCCGGCAGGAAATCGAGCCGGCCTGAGGCGATTGTCTCATCCTGCTGCGGATAATGGAGGTACGCCGGGAGACCGAGCGACACGGAGATCGAGCGCAGATCGGGCCGTACGGCGGGCTGGATGCGGATCGAGTGCATCACATCGCCGACTGCGATCCAGAGAACTCTCTCCTGGGTCTGTCCCGGCAAGTGAAACGCCGCGCTGCCAGCCACCATTGGGGCATCTGTTATTTGCCCGTCTGCAAAATGCGCATGGGCGCTTCCGGGCTGCCACGCCGAGGCGGGCGCGAGGTGGAGATCGATCTCAAACGGCTCGCCCTGCGGCACGACGAGTAAGTCCGGCAGTGGCTCGATGATGACGAAGGTATAGCGCGGGATTGCGCCCAGTGGCCAAAACCAGCGCGCGATCGCATTCCAGCTCGCATCCGGCGCTACGCATGCCGCTATCGCCAGCAGCACCGCCAACGCGCCGCAAGCGGGCACGTATCGCCGCAATCGCCGCGCCTCGGCCGCCTCCTGGAAATCGAACGCCGATGCCTCGCCCGCGACTTGCGCGATTGCCGCGTTGCAGAGCTCTGCGGAGTAATTCGACGGGCGCGCCGTGGGATCGGCGAGTTCCACGATGCCGAGCAATCGATCCCCGAGCCGCCGGTGACGCTGCTGCACAATGACGGCGAGCGCGCGAGTGGAGAGCCGTCCCCAAATCCACCGGCTGCCGTACCCCCACGCGAACCGCCCGAACCCGGCCCACCCGCAGAATGCGATGACCGCGCGTAACCACCCCGGCGTATCCCAGACCCGGTCGGACACGAAGACCATCAAGCAGGCCAGCAGCAGCGAGCCGATTACGCCGCTGAGCGCCAGCAGCGCGTCATTGCGCCAGAGCCGGCGTTCGAGAGAATCGAACTGCCGGTGCAGCGAGGCTGGGAGTGCGAGGGCGGCTGGCATTGGTGTTACATCATGCCGGAGAACTTCCGCGCACTCCAGTAAGCTGCAAGGAGGATCAGCACCACGCATGCGGTGTACCACTGGCTCCAGAGCTCGGTGCGCTGCTCGATGGGTTGTGGCTCGGGCAGCAGGGCGATCTTGTGGATAACGGCATCCAGATCCGCGGTGTCGCCGCTCGCGCCGCCGGTGAGCGAGGCGAGATCGCGGAGGATAGCAAGATTCGCGGGATCGCCGACACGTTCGTGGCTGGAGCGCGTGACATTGAGGACGGTCTCCAGCTGCTCGCCATCAGTCTCGCTTTTCACCAGTACCTGGAAGAGGCCGCCTTTGCGCGGGGTGCAATCGCCCTTGAATACGCCCCAGCCGCCCGGCAGCGGGCTCAGCTCCACGTGTTCGCTCCCGCCGGTGCCGGAGGTGATGGTGGCGGAGACGCTGCCCTTTGTGACGGGGTAGCCGGATTGATCAAAGACCGTTGCAAGGAGCGAGACATCGTCGCCCGCGCGCGGCGTCTCCGGCGAGAAGCTGAGGCGGATGCGCTCGCCCTGCGCGAGGTGCCGTTGATGCGCCATCCAGCGGATGACCTGGCCCCAGAAGCGGTAATGATATTTGTCCTCCACGCCGAGACGCCATTTCCACGCGCCATCGGTGCCCATGAAGAGCACCTTGCCATTGCCGAATGGCCGCGTGACCAGCAGCGGGATGCGCCCCTCGGCATTGCGGAGGCTGGAGTGGACGGCCAGCGTCTCGGAGCCGGGGCGGGTATCGGAGACGGCGGCGCACCAATTGAAGCCGGGCAGATTTTTCCAGATCTCCGCATTGGTCTCATCATCGGCGGCCAGCATGGTGAGCAGATGGCCGCGGCCCTCGCTGGTGAGCAGGAGGTGGGATTCATCCTGTGTGCTCAGGCCGGCGGGAGTGGAGGCGTCCAGGTCCACCGGCATCAGGTCATCGAGCGGCGTCCCGCGGAAGGTGTTCTCCCTGCCGCGATATCCGGGCAGGAAGACGAGTCCGCTGCCCTGCTGCTCCACGAGCGCGCGGATGGCGGTCGCATCCTGCTGCGTAAGCTCGCCCTCGCCGATGCCAATATCGCCGAGGAAGACGACGTCGTATTGCGAAAGCTCCGCCTTGTCCTGCGGGAAATCGGCGAGGTAATTGAGGCCGGAGCCGCGGTCCATGCCGGGCTGGAGGAGGAGGGTGCGCACTTCGATGCCCGGATCGCGCATGAGCGCGTTGCGCAGGTAGCGGTACTCCCAGCGGGGCAGGGAATCGACGACCAGGACCTTTAGTTTCTCCGTGCGCACGGAGATGCGGAAACGCTGGTCGTTGTTGTCCTTGATCGCCTCGTCCGGCTCGACGGGGAGTTGGAGGTCCATGTCGTAATCACCTGGTTGCGACGGCGTCCAGACTATGGAATCGGTGACTTCGCCAAAGGCTGGGATGGTGATGGCTTTTCGCGCGACTTCGCCGGCGGGGCCATTGAGGAGGATGTTTGTCTCGACTTCGCGCTGGAGATGGCTGCGGAGGTGGAAGGGAATCGTGATTTGATCGCCGAGCAGGCCGTACGCGGGGACATCGGAGTGATCCAGGATCAAGTCGGGGAGCGGTTTCTCGCTGCCGACGCCGATGGTGTAGATGGGGATGCCGCGGGCGCTGTACTTTGCGGCGGAGACGACGGGGGACTGGCCGAGATTCCAATCGCCATCGGAGAGTACCAGCACGGCCTTGAGGTTTTCCGTTTGCTCCATCGCATGTGAGAGGGCGCCGTCGAGGTCGGTGCCGTCTTCGCTTGAGGAGTCCTCCGGGGGCGGCGCGCCGAAGTCATTTACGGTGACGTGGGCGTTGGCGGCGAGGGGCTGCCAGCGCATGGGGAGGGCGTTTGCGGACATCCATTCGGCGCGCGATTGCACGGTGCCGCCTGTGGGTTGCACATCACGAGTGGCCATGCTGCCGGAGACATCCCGGAGAATGGCAACGGCAGGTTTCTCCGTGTGCGGAATTTCCTGCGCCAGCTCGGGTTTTAAGAGCGCGACGCAGACGACTGTCACCGCCAGCATGCGCAAACCTTCCATCATTGCCATGCGCGGGCCGCCGCCGCGGCGCTGCCATTGCAGCAGGGCAAGCCATGCGCATGCGGCCCATCCGGTCCATGCCGCGATTGCAACGGCGGGCGACGCTGAGAAGAGCCAGTGACTTGTCATGGCGTCGCCCCCACGGGTATGGCAGGGCGTGGTTGGGCGGTTGTCTGTGGCGGCAGGGAGAGCAGGCTCTCGCCAATCAGGAAGAAGAGCATCGCGAAGAGGACCGCCCGCCAGACTTCGCCCTGCAAGGAGCTGTTACCGCCGCGATCCTCCCACAGCGTGGCGCTGAGAGGATTGAAGAGCTGGCGCGCGTCGTCCGGTGTGATGGTCTCCGGGGAATCCTCCGCGGCTGGGCGGTTGACCGCTGCAAGGCGTTCGCCCTTGCCGTAGATGCCGGCTTGGGAGCGGATATCGCGCGGTGATGTTCCATCCAGGCTGATCCAGCCGGCGGAGTCCTGGAGGAGTGAGGCGTCGCCAGTCTCAAGGAATGACGATGCTGCGAAACGGGTCGCGCCTTGCGTGACGATCCGTTGCAGCATTGGGACGAGCACATCGCCATCGCCCAGCGTGGACCAATCGACGCGCGGGAGCGTCCCGCAGAAATAGACGCGACCGCGGCCGGCGATGCGCTCAGTGAACAAAGGCTCGTCGTTGCCGAACGAGGCCCGTACATCGCCGCCGGATATCACGGGGTCGGCGCGCAGGATTTGCAATGCCGGCAGGGCCAGGGATGTTCCGGCTTCGGAATCAGCGAGCGGGCCGTCGTGCTGATCCCAATGGGTCACGCGGAGTGGAGTGCCCGCTCTAGCGTCGATGCGCTGGCCCCAGCCTGCGCCGAGGAAGGAATCGGTCCCGGGGGCTGGGAGGAAGATCACTGCGCCGCCCGCCTTTGCGAATGCCTCCAATTGCGCCGCGACCGATCCGGTGGGCAACGGAATTGCCCAGATCACCGCAGCGTATTTGTCCCAGACTGTGGCGTCGGTCGCTTGATCCAGCGGGTCGCAGGAGATGTTTGGGTCGGACGGGAAAGGGTCCGCGGCGGCGACAAGCCTGGCGCGACTCGCATCGTCCGGGCCAATTACGGCGATGTGCTCCGGTGGCGTTGGGGCGTATACGAAGTAGGTGGTGTTATCGCGGTCATTGCCATCGGGCGGCAGCTCGATACGGCCGAAGCCGGAATCGTGGCCGGGGGCCATGGGCATCGATTGATGCACGCGGGTCGACGCGCCGCCGACGGCGAGATCCAGATGTGTTCTCGTGCCATCCATCCAAACAGTGACGGGGAGGGTGGAGGGTGAGGAATCAGTCCGCTGGATGTCGAAGGTCAGGGAGAGTGAGGAATTTGCTGAATGGGCATCACGGATGGCGCTCACGAGCGTGATGGAGGCATTGGGCGGGCTCGTCCCATCCATTGCCAGCAGCCGCACGCGGACCCGCTGCGGGAGGGCGGCGATACGCTCCGCGATCTCGCGCCAGCGCGGGCTGTCTGGCTGCCACTTGCTCCGCTTGAGATCGGATGCGATCCAGATTTCGGCGACTGCAGAGCGATTGCGTGCCAGCCATTCCGCCGCTGTATCGAACATCGCTGGTAGATCCGCCGCGGTGTCCGTTGGCCCCACCTCCGGCAGTTTTGGCAGCAACGCCGGTTGCGCGACTTCCTCCGGCTGGCGGAAGACATTCTCGATCAATACGCATCTGGTCCGGCTGCCGTAAGAGGCCGCGGCTTGTGCCACCTGATCCAGCGCCCGTTCGCGCCGGGTGACGCCGGTGACGGCATCGCGCATCTCCATGCTCGCGGAGTGATCCATCAGCACGAGCACAACATCCGGGGCAGGGGAGAACATCCATCCGGCCCAGCCGCCCGCCAGCGGCCGCGCGACGGCCAGTACCAGCGCCAACAACGCAAGCACGCGGCAGGCAAGCAGCAGCCATTGCCGCACGCGCGCGTGGCGAGTGGAGGCGCGGCTCTTTGCATAGAGGAAACGGCTGGCGGCCCACTCCACGGTGCGGAATCGCATCCGGTTGAGCAGATGGATAATGACCGGCAGCGCGGCCAGCGGCAGCAGCCAGAGCAGCCATGGCTGGAGGAAGATCATGCCAGGGAATTACGAATTGGCCGTTCCATTACTCAGCCGCCGCATGCGCGGCCTTCATTGCGTCATCAAATTTCTTCCGGTCGTCGTCTGTCCATAGCCCGATCTCCCAACGCCAGCGCTCGAGCAACGGGGCTGGCGCATTACTTGCGATTGCGGCGCGGTAGCACCAAAGGTGAAACGGGATTTGCAGGGGGATCGCACCGCGCATGCCGAGCGACTGGTCCAACTCGTTCCAGAGATCGTTGGCGGCTTTGGTCAGCGGCGTGGGCGCGTCGAGCGGCGTTTCATCCGGCATCTGGTAATGCGTGACGTCAAATCCGGGGAGAAGTCCCGGATTATCCGGCGGCTGGCCGGTGACGCGGTCCAGAAAAACGCCCTGTACCTTGGTGACAAAGCTTCGGTTGCGTCCGATTTTCACCACGAATTTTCCCGGCCCGCAGATGAGGAATTGCTTGTACACACCGCCCCAAAAGTCATTCACGCGCGCCCGGGCCAGCGGCGTGGCGGCCTGTACTTTCGCGGGATCGGGATCGTCCGGGACAACTTTCAGGTCGTAATCGCGATACTTGTTTCCGCCGCCGTCGTGGGCGTCAAAATTCACGAAATAAAGAGTCAGGCAATGGACGCCATCGGGCACGGTGACGTGGACCCATAGGCCGGGGCCATCGTACGACTCCGGGTAGAGTTTGTTGTCGTAACTCCAGTCGTTGTTTTCCGCATCGCGTCGGTGGCCGAGCTCCGGGCTGTAGAGGGTATGGAGGCCGCTGTTGAGATCGCCATTTCGCCATGAGACCGGGGCGGGGGTGCTGGGGTCATGGTTTGGCCCCAGATCGATGTGGACATCGTATCCCGGCTCCAATGCGTAGTCCTCGTCACCATTGGGGGTGACGGCGCAAATTTTCACAAAACTGCTGCCGTAGCGTCCCACCCAGTCGCCCTCGGTCCGCCAATCGTCGGCGAGATAATAGGCTTCGCCGGGGGAAAGCTGGGCGGTGAGTTTGTCGAGCTTCGCGGCGAAGGCCTTCGCATCGTCCAGCGCCGGGACAGCAGCGGGCGCGGGTAGGGGAAAGCCGTGGACCGGTGGCGGCCCGCCAATCGACGGCGCCCAGATGCTGGTTGCGTCGAGCGTCAGCAGACCACCGGCAGTTTTGCCATTGGCGAGAATCAACGGTGGATGATCTGGTAGCGCGATGATCTGGCGGATGATTACGGTGTTTGGCGCAGCGACGGCAGCGGTGATTTTGAGCGTGCCGGTTTTAGCGTCAATGCATTCGACCCCGGACCTCCGGTAACCAACCCATTGATCCATGTCGACTTGAGTGAATGCGGTCATCCAATCTTCCTCAGGCAGTATGCCCCTTATGGCCGGAGCACTAACGTAAGGTCCCGGCGTATGGTCCTGCCAGTCGCTTCCATGCACAAACCCAGCGGTCCGCCCGTCGGTCGTGCTTAACCCGGAAGGCGTGCCCACCTCCATAATGGTAGCGCTTACGTGGGGAATAACGAAGATACCGAGCATGTTGATGCAATCGCTCGCCAACCCTTTTCCCCATTGAGCCGCCGGGATCACCTTTGGCGCGCTGATGGTATGCCACGTCTGGTAGTCGTCATCAGGTTTCGCCACTGCGATGCCGTTGCATTGCGTGCCGGCATAAATCTTTCCCCATTGGTCAAAGGCCAGGCATTGGATTTGATCCGAGGGCAGGCCGGAGGCGCGGGTATAATAGTCCCAGTCCTGCCGCTGATCCGAATATCGCGCCAGCCCGAGGTCCGTGGCCATCCAGATGTTACCGTCCTTTGGGTTGACCGCGATGGCAAAGACATGGTCGCCCAATGGGCCATCCTCGATGCCGTAGTTCCTCCATTGCTTACCGTTATAGACGCTGACGCCGTGATTGAGATGGCCGGCCCAGACACGGTTCTCCTGATCGACTGCGAGCGAGTAGATGCAATTGTCGCCCAGTCCATCCTTTGTCGTGAACTGGCTCCAAGTCTTCTTTGCGGCGTCATATTCCCAGAGGCCGTTGCCCTCCGTGCCAACCCAGATATTGCCGGCCATATCCACGGCGCCGGCCATGGCGAAGCCGCTTTGCTTATCGCGATCCCACCCGAGTGCCGCGACGAGGGTATCCCTTACGGGCTCCGCCGCCCGACCATGCGCCATGGGTAGCATGGAAAGGAGTA
>Ga0302319_10015962_pt1 | contig 13868 bp, 11 predicted proteins | sample Bog_T0_2_FD_203319 | JGI IMG/M metagenome (GOLD analysis project Ga0302319, IMG submission 203319) | Peat permafrost microbial communities from Stordalen Mire near Abisko, Sweden - Bog_T0_2 | ecosystem: Environmental > Terrestrial > Soil > Wetlands > Peat | place: Sweden: Abisko, Stordalen Mire...
GCGCAGACGCGGGTATTGGAGCCATCGGGCATCACCCGCGTCCACCGGATGCCGCGGGGCAGGATTGGGCGTCGTCGGGACTTCGGCGACGAGATGCCGCACCGGTCAGGAGCAGGGCGCGCCGTCCAGGGCGGGCGCTTATGCCCCCCAGTGTTTCGCGCTAGACAATTGCTAGACTCCCGCCAAAACAAGTCGTCATGGGCTGTCACTCCCGGAATACGCCGCTAATAAAATCAATCATTTAGCACGGAGCATTACACCTTGGAATGCCTACTATCGGGTTCGAACCCCGTCAGCCGCCCCAATTTCCCCGTGACTCCGAACCTGTGCGGTCTCAACGGCGGGGCCGCTTATCCGCGACAGTTACGGGACCTATGATCCGGTGAAGTCCGCCGGCCGAACGATCCCGTTTCCCCGGAAGTGCTTCAGGTCGGCCAGGTGACGATCGCCGGAAACAATCAGGTCGGCCTTTCCCGCGACGGCGCATTCCAGAATCCGGTTGTCGTCGTCCCAGGTAATTTCGCCAAGCGTGGTATGAGGCACGATGATCCTGGCCACTCTGGTGACCAGCTTCATTTGGACCGTTACACGCGCGTCGCCCCACGCAAGTACGGCTCGCAAGACTCCGCCCAGCCCATCCACCATCGGCGGAGAGATGATCAGATCGTAAGGGCCCTCGAGCGCGGCGCACCAGATGCGGAAGGGATTGCCTCGCTCGTTCAGGAATGCGGAAACGTAGACGTTGCTATCGAGAACGACTCTCAGCTTTCCGGCGCTGGCGGTATTCATGAATGAGCCTGTTTACGTCGCTGGAAGTGATGCCCATCTTCCTGGCCTGCGCCGCACCGTAGCGGACAAGCTCGTCGTTTTCGGCATGAAGCTGGGCCAGCGTCCAGGGATTCGCCGCCTCTTCCGCTTTGACCTCTTCGATCAGGTCCATCACCCACCGGTATTCGTCGCGGTCGCGCTGAATCTTATGAAGCCGATAGACGCGCACCATTTCGCTGAATAATTCGCTCTTCGTGCGGCGCTCGGCCTTAGCCAGGGTCTCGACTTCCGTCGCCAGTGCCGGAGGGACGGAGAAGCCGATGACTCGGCTTGTTCTGCTGACAGGGATCTGTGCCTCAATTATACCTGGTTAAACTTGTCTTAAACACTCCGTACCTCCCTCCGCATCCGCCGCGTCACTCCAGCATGACGCCGTACTCGCGCGGACCCGCATTCTCCGCGGGGCGCTAAACTGGTATTTCCTACATGAGAAGTCTGCGTTGGCTGTTGCTGGTCGTGATCGCCGTCGTTGCCGCGGGTGTTTTCCAGGTTTACCGCCTTGAGCGGAAAAAGGGAAAAGCCGCCCAACGCCCCGCGCCGCCCATGATGGACCTCTCGGACCGCGCCGAGGCGCAGGAATGGGAGTGGGGCCAGAGCGCCAACGGCCAGCCCAACGTCAAAATGACGGCCACACACTATCGGCTCGCCAACGATTCCAAAACCGCGCAACTCGAAGGCATCGAACTTCGCATCTACCAGCGAAACGGGAAGTTTTACGATCGCGTGCGCAGCGATCGCGCCGATTTTTCCAGCGATGACAACAAACTCTACGCTCCCGGAGAGGCCGAGATCACGCTCGACGTTCCGCTGGAAGGCGACCCCAAACACCAGCTGACTTCCATCACCGCCGCAGGCATCAATTTCAACAGCCAGACGGGACAGGCCGTGACCGACCAGCACGTCACCTTTACCTTTGAGAATGGAAACGGCACTTGCGACGGCGCATCGTACGACCCGCAGACCCATGAAATTCACCTGATGCACACCGTTGAGGTGTTTTTGAAGAACAAGAACCCCAAAGGCCGCCCCATGAAGGTGGAAACCGAGGAACTGATCTACAGCCAGACCGGGTCGACCGTGAAACTCGGGCCGTGGGCGCGGCTTACCCGCGACCAGACCGTTATGATGGCAGGCGCCACCACCGTCAACCTGAAGGACCGGAAGCTCGACAACATCGACGCGCCCACCGCCCGCGGCACCGACAAGCAGCAGGGTCGAAACCTCGAATACTCCGCCGATCAAGTGAAGGCTTACTACAACGAGCACGGAGAAATGGAAAAGCTGGAAGCAACCGGCAACGCCCGCCTGATTTCGCACGCGAAGACCGCCGAAACCACGATGTCGGGAACGCGGCTGAATCTGTTCTTCAACGCCACCGAAGACGACAGCGTACTGACTTCGGCCCAGGCGCGCGGCAACGCATTTCTCGAATCGAAACCGCTGCCCGATCCCGCCGGCCTCACCGCCGATACGAAGAACATCCGCTCCGACTCCGTGGACGTTTTCATGAAGCCCGACGGCAAGGAACTCGATCACGTCAGCACTCTCGGGCCGGGGACGATGGAGTTCTTTCCGAACCAGCCGGCCCGATCCCGAAGGCTGGTGAAGACAGCCCATATGCTGGTGCGCTACGGCGCGAAGAACGAAGTTCAGTCGTTCTACGGGGATTCCGTGTCCACCGAGACGCACCCCTCGCAGGACGACATCGCGAAGAAGAAAAAGACCGCAACCGATATTGCGGTCACCAGCAGCAAATCGATGGAAGCGGCCTTCGACGAAAAAGGCCAGGTGAAACAAATCCTGCAATCGGGCAACTTCCGTTATGCCGAAGGCGTTCGCAAAGCGCAGGCCGACAACGCCGTGATGGACAACACGAAGAACCTGATGGATCTGGACGCGCACGCCCGCATCGCCGACGACTCGGGTTCCACCTCGGCCACTCACATCCAGCTCGACCAGGCCACCGGCGAATTCGATGCGCGCGGCAACGTGGCCACAACTCACCTGCCCGACCAGAAGCCGGATGACAAAGCCCAGAAGCCGGACGGCAAAGACCCCAAGACGCCGAATGCCGACGCGTCCAAACAGAAAGGCGGCGGCATGCTCGACCCGGACGAGCCGATGCAGGGAAAAGCTGATCGCGTCGTCTCGGCAAACCACGGCACGCTCGTCCACTACATCGCCAATGCGCAGGTCTGGCAGGGATCGAGCAAGATCCGGGGAGACCGCATCGATATCGACCGCACGGCGAAAACGCTCGTCGCCGACGGCCATGTGTTTTCCGAATTGCAGGATTCGGCGAAGCCCCTTCCCGACGGAAAGCCGGGGCCGATGCCGCCGACCACGCTGGTACGTTCGCAGAAGCTCGTGTACACCGATACCAACCGGCTGGCGGTGTATACCGGCGATGTGACGCTGGTTCGCGCGGGGCTGACCGTGAAAAGTTCGACCCTGCAGGCCTGGATGAACGACGGCAAACCGGTGGACGGCAAGACGCCCGACTCGCGCGTCGACCGCGCCGTGGCGGACGGCAAAGTCGAAGTCGTCCAGATCACACCGGTCCGCCAGCGCGTGGGCACAAGCGATCACGGAGAATACTATACAGACGAGGGGAAGATCGTATTGACTGGCGGGCGTCCGCATCTGAAGGACTCTGTGGGGAGCGATGTAACGGCTGAAACGCTGACCTACTTTACAAACGACGACCGGCTGAAGGCGGCGCCGACGGGCGGCGGCGCTCCGAAGAAACAGGTCGAAGGGCACATCGTCCGGGGCAAGTCGTGAGCAAGACATGGTAGCCCGGGGCGCGTCCCGATGAAGACGCTCGAGACGGTGGAGATTGCCAAGTCGTACCGCGGACGACGGGTGGTGGACGATGTATCGCTTCGCGTGGAGCGCGGCGAGATTGTCGGGCTGCTGGGACCGAACGGGGCGGGGAAGACCACTTCGTTCTACATGGTCGTCGGGCTGATCAGCCCGGATTCCGGCAAGGTGCTGCTCGATGGCGAAGACGTCACGCAGGTGCCCATGTACCAGCGCGCCAATAAGGGCGTGAGCTACCTGCCGCAGGAGGCTTCGGTATTCCGCAAGCTGACGGTGGAAGACAATCTGATGGCCATTCTGCAGACGCGCCGCATGTCGGGCCGCGAGCGCCGCGAGAAGAGGGACCATCTGATCGAGGACATGGGTCTGGAGACGGTGCGCAAGAGCAAGGGTTACGTGCTTTCCGGCGGCGAACGGCGGCGCGTGGAGATCGCGCGGTCGCTGGCGATCGATCCGAGCTTCCTGCTGCTGGACGAGCCGTTTTCGGGGATCGATCCGATCCAGGTGCTGGAGTTGCAGCGCATCGTGCTCGATCTGAAGAACTCGGGGATCGGCATTCTGGTGACGGACCACAATGTGCGGGAAACGCTGAGCGTGACCGATCGTGCGTACATCATCAACGAGGGAAAGATTTTCGCCAGCGGGAGCCCGGACGATCTGGCGAGCGACCCTGAGGTGAAACGCGTGTACCTCGGCGAGGGATTCCGCCTGCCGCCGGGTTACGGTGCATGATGCCGCGGGGCATGAACATGGGCCGGTAAACGCCGGCGCCAGGATATGCGCGTAGCCGGCGCGCAAACAGACCCCCGTAACCGGCGTGCGGCCCGGACGGCGATATCGGCCCCCGAAAACCGCAGAATCACCCGGACAGACTCCCCTCGGTGTGCGGGGCCTGGAAACGGGTTTCGCCGAAGGGCGCTGGGGAGGGCGGGCCGGAAGCCGGACGGTATCCCCGAACTGCGCTGTGACATCCCGTCCGCTAGACCGTCGCGCGGTCTTTTGGAGGGTTCTGCGAACAGGTCTCCCACCGCGGCGCAGGCATAATAGCAGGCCACGCCACGGGCCACGCCAGCCACAATGCTCGCTCCGACAGCGGCGTAACGCCCGTACGTGGAGAGAGTCAGGGCGACGCTGACTCGACAGCGGATCGGAATCGGTTACGCCGCAACGCCCACCCGCCGCCGCACGCTCGTGCTGATCGGAATGAACTTCGCTTGCTTCGCGGCATTGGCCGGCTACACGATTTACGTACGAACCACAGCCAAAGACTGGCCCATAGCGCCACCTTTTGAATTCGGAAATCTGCTGATGGTTTTTGCCATGGCAATGGCTGCAGTCTGTGGCAGCACCACGATGGTCGCAGGAAGCCACAGTGCCGCCAAAGGCAATCCCGAAGAAGCGGTGCGCTGGATCGCCATTGCCATCTCCGCCTGGCTGGTCTTCCTGTTTCTGGAGTGCGTGGAATGGGCGAATCTGATGTATCTTAAGGATCTCGGACCTGAGACCCCGTTCTCCAGTTCGTTTCTGCTGATGACTGGTACGCACTGGCTGGCAGTGATCGCATGCACCATCTGGTTCACTTTCGCCATCGCAGATGTACGACGTCGGGATATCCTCGCGGCTGCTCTCTACTCGCATTTCCTCGTCATCTGGTGGATCGTGATCGTTATCCTGCTTTATCTGCCCAACATGAATCCGCTGGAAGATCTGTGAGTGTATCAAGGTGGCGTGAGCTTCCTGACCGCCATCGGCGCCCGCTGGATACACTGCTGGAAAGCGCTTCGAATCTGTTTTCTCATTTCCTGCGGCCAGCTTTTCGGCTGTTGGCCAACCATCCGCACTTGCAACCTTCAGGCAGCAAATCACGTGAACACCAAAAAGGAGATATCGATGAGAACAAGTGAGACAAGGGATAAGAGACTTCACCTGGGTGCGTCAGCGGCGATGTTTGCTGCGATTATTTTTGCGGGGCTTCTCGCACAAATCTCCCGTGGTCAAACGAGATCGGATCCCGCACCTCCTTCTGAGAGCGTGACTGCCCCGGTTCAGTTTGATGTTGTCTCGGTGAAAATGCACAGCCCGGAGAATCGGGATAGCCGGATGCAATTGCTGCCAGATGGAGTCCGGCTATCGAATTTGGCATTGCAGGACTTGATTGTTCAGGAGTACGGCCTTGTCTTGAGCGACCAGATTGCAGGGCTTCCGAACTGGGCGAATTCCGAGCGCTTTGATATAGAAGCGAAGGTTGCGGGCGCCGATGTTGCGGCATTTAAGAAACTTACTCTCGATCAGGTGCGCGCGATGGGGCGGCCGATCCTTGCCGACCGCTTTAAGTTCGCGAGCCACGAGGAGAAAGATGTTCGTCCGCTATACGCATTGGTCGTTGCAAAGGGCGGATCTAAGCTGCAGCTTTCGACTTTGAGTAGTGACGACCGGGACGCACGGACCGGCCTGATTGGAATGGGTCACGCATCGAGCTCCAATGGAGCAGGCATGAATGAGCTTACTGCGCGTGGAGTCGCCATGGACCGATTGGCAAGGGTTCTCTCGCAACAAGGGTTGGGCCGCGTGGTTCTCGACAACACCGGCCTCACCGGTCGGTACGATTTCAAACTGACGTGGGCACCGGACAGCGTTGCAGCAGACCCCAACCCGACGGACACTTCCGTCCCTTCAATCTTTACCGCGGTGTCGGAACAACTGGGCCTCAAGCTTGAGCCACAAAAGGGGCCTCTCCCGGTTCTGGTTGTCGATCATATCGAAGCGCCTTCACCCAACTAAGAGGGGTGCATTTCGCAACATGTCCAGGAAATAAGTGGACCGGTGCGTGACCCGGAAGGCCGCATAAAAGGCGGTTGCAGCCACGATTGGCAGCCCCACAATTCGGCCGGTTATTTCGTGGACGGGACACCAGGGTAGTGCGCGAGCCAGTCGGCCGAATTGACATGGCAATCCACCCCCCTCGGTGATAGAGTTGAAGCCATGTTTCAGGTTCAGCGTTCCCCCGCGGTTCACGATGTTGTCGTCATCGGCTCCGGCGCCGGCGGCGGCACCACCGTCAAAGTCCTCACCGATCTCGGCATCAACGTCACCCTCCTCGAAGCCGGCCCCATGCTCGATCCCCAGAAAGATTTCAAGGAGCACGTCTGGCCCTGGCAAGTCGACCACCGCGGTTCCGGCCCCAACGCCGAATCCTACTTCGGCAAGCAGCAGTGGGGCTACTGGAACGCCCCCAACGGCTATTGGGACGTCCCCGGCGAACCCTACTCCATCGCGCCCGGCGACGAATTCAAATGGTTCCGTTCCCGCATTCTCGGCGGCCGCACCAATCACTACGGCCGCATCTCCCTGCGCTTTTCGGATTACGACTTCAAGCCCCAGGAATTCGACGGCCTCGGTTTCGACTGGCCCGTCACCTACGAAGAAATGTCGCCCTGGTACGACAAGGCGGAAGAATTCATCGGCGTCACCGGCACTCACGAAGGCATCCGTTCCGCGCCCGATGGCAGGTTCCTCCCGCCCATCGCCCCGCGCGTCCACGAAATGCTGGTCCAGCGCGCAGGCAAGAAGCTCAACATCCCGGTCATCCCCTCCCGCATGGCCATGCTGACGAAGAGCATCCATGGCCGCGCCGCCTGCCACTACTGCGGACAATGCGGACGCGGTTGCCGTGTCGCCGCCGCCTTCTCATCGAGCCAGGCCATGATCTTCCCGGCCTTGAAGACCGGCAAACTCACCATCGTCAACGGCGCCATGGCCCGCGAACTGTTGGTTGACGACGAAGGTCTGGTCAACGCCGTCTCTTATATCGATAAAGCCACCCGCACCGAGAAGCAGATCCGCGCCCGCGCCGTCGTCGTCGCCGCCAGCGCCTGCGAATCCGCCCGCCTGCTGCTGAACTCGAAGTCGACGAAGTTCCCCAACGGCCTTGCCAACGGCTCGGGCGTCGTCGGCCGCTATCTCACCGATACCGTCGGCTATTCGCTCGGCGGTTCCGTGCCCGCGCTCGAAAACATGCCGCGCCACAACTGCGATGGCATCGGCGGCATGCACGTCTACATCCCCTGGTGGGAGCTCGACAAGAAGAATAAGGATTTCCCTCGCGGCTATCACGTCGAAATCGGCGGCGGACTCGGCATGCCCCAGCTCGGCTCGTTCCGTGGCGCGGCGGCAACGGCTGGCTACGGCTCCTCGATCAAGGAGGCTGCCCGCCGCCAGTACGGCACCAACGTCAGCTTCGCGGGCCGCGGCGAAATGATCCCCAACGAAAACTCGTACTGCGAAATCGACAACACGAAGGTCGATCGGTGGGGCATCCCCGTCCTGAAATTCCACTGGAAGTGGCAGCAGTACGAAATCAAAATGGTGCAACACATGCACGATACGTTCACGTCTTTAATTGAAGCGATGGGCGGCCGCGGGGCCAATCGCACTTTCGATCCCGTCGCGTCCATCTCGAAAGGCGGCGAAATCATTCACGAAGCCGGCACCGTCCGCATGGGCGACGATCCGAAGAAATCGGCGCTGAACAAGTGGTCGCAGGCGCACGAAGTAGCGAATCTGGTGGTGGCCGACGCCGCGCCTTTCAACGGCAATCCCGATAAGAACGTGACGCTCACCATCGTCGCCAACGCCTGGCGCGCCGCCGAACATCTGGCCGACGAGATGAAGAAAGGAAATGTCTGAAATGAACGAACCAAACGACGTCTCCCGCCGCGACCTGTTCCGCATCGTTGGCACCACGCTTCTTTCAGCCGAACTGATCACCGCACAGGACGCCAAAGACGCCCACGCCGGCATGTCGATGCCGATGTCGCCGAACGGCCCGAAGTCCCTCAATGGCGGCCCCAACTATATCCCGAAGCACTTCAACGCGAATCGCTTCAAAACGCTCCGTCATCTGGGCGATCTGATCATGCCCGCCGACGCCACATCTCCCGCCGCCTCCGAAGCCGGCGCCGCCGAATTCATCGACTTTCTCTGCAGCCGCAACGAAGACCTCGCCAACACCTTCGATGGCGGTCTCGCCTGGCTCGACGAGTACATGATCCACAAGCACGGCACGGATTTCCTCTCATCGAAACCAGCCGAACAAACAGCCGTGCTCGACCTCGCCTACGGTTCGCGCGGCGGATCGCCCGAGGTAGCCGCGGGCGGGCAATTCTTCACCTGGGCCCGCAACATGGTGGTCGACGCCTACTACACCAGCCCGGTGGGCGTGAAGGATATCGGATTTATGGGGAACACGATAGTACCGGCGCCATTCGGAGTCCCGCAGGAAGCCGTCGATTACGTGCTGAAACGCAGCCCCTTCGGCGCATGACAGTGCAGGGATCAGTCCACTGCCGAAAGCAGCGCCTGTTGGCTCACTACTTCCTGGCGAAGCGCAGACGATAAGCTGTCGGCGTGGTCCGGAATACTTGTCGAAAGTGGTGTCTCAGAGTGACTGCGGAGTGCATGCCTACCAGCTCCGCAATCCGATCCACCGGATGATCCGTGGTCTCCAGTAACTGTTGGGCCGCCGCGAGCCTTTGCCGCGTCAGCCACAAGTGGGGAGTTGTGCCGGTCTCTTCCCGAAAGCGCCGGGCGAAGTTGCGCGCCGACATCCTGGCTTGCCTGGCAAGCGCGCCAACGGTGAGTTCCCGGTCCATATGGCCGACGGCCCAGTCAAGCAGTTTTGAGAACCTGTCTTCGGAACCCATACCGCGCAGCGGCGCGGCGGCAACATACTGCGACTGGTCGCCATCGCGGTGCGGCGAAACCACAAGGCGTCTTGCTACCTGATTGCAAATCGCCGCGCCAAAGTCTTTTCTGACAATGTGAAGACACAAGTCGATACCCGCCGCGCTGCCCGCGGATGTCATCACCGTTCCTTCGTCGACATAGAGAACATCAGGATCGACCCGGATGAGCGGGTATTGCGCGGCGAGGCGGTCCGCATGTTGCCAGTGCGTCGTGGCGCGCTTTCCGTCGAGCAACCCGGCGGCAGCCAGTACAAAAACTCCGGAACAGATCGAAACGATGCGCGCGCCCCGTCTGTGCGCCCGCTGGATGGCTGTAACCAGCGCCGGGGGCACGGAGTTCTTCCATCCCGGGATGACAACTGTGTCGGCCCGGCGTAAGGCCGAGAGTCCGGCAAGCGTCTGGACGGTAATGCCGCCGAGAGCGCGGAGCGGTCCGGACTCCGGCGAACAGACCTGAAAGGTGTACCAGGAGTCTGTCGTCAGCTCCGGCCGCTTCAGCGCGAAGATCTCGGCCACAACTCCAAACTCGAAGGTGCAAAGGCCTTCACAGGCAACAGCCACAACCCGATGGTGTAAAGCGCTAGGCATTGGCAGTATTTTAACGCATGTTGGCATTTCTGCCTGTCACGGAAACCGGCCGCGTTGCCCTACACTGGACCTATGACAAGCCAATCAACGACAAAGTCGGCCGTCGCGGCAATTCCCGCGGCCGATCCTTCACAAGCCGAAGCTCACTTTGCCGGCCTGCTTGCCTTCGAGACCGATTGCTGGGATGTCCATCAGGCACTGGGAACAGGCGAGCCCGACTTCGTTCTTCTCGATGTCCGCGGTCCGGAGTTGTTCCGAAAGGGTCACATTCCGGGAGCGGTTAATCTTCCTCACGGAAAACTGGTGGAACGCAATCTGCGGCAGTATGTGCCGGAAACTCTGTTCGTCGTGTACTGCGGAGGCCCGCACTGCAATGGCGCCGACAGAGGTGCACGGCGCCTGGCATCCCTGGGCAGGTTCGTGAAGAAGATGATCGGCGGAATCGAAGGCTGGAAAGACGAAGGGTTTTCTCTGACGTCAGAGTGAACAGGTCGGGCCCCGCCACGTGCGGGCCAACGAATTTCCCGCTGTGCGAATGCTCCAACCCCGGGGACGCCCTCGCGCGACCGGGGAAGATCGGTGATACGAATCGCGCTGCGCCGGAGCACGTTGGCCGCAACCAGGGTCGGATAGTTGCACGCTCGGAGGATCACGATCCGTGCATCGTGTTCCTCTGTCATCAATTGTAGATCGCTGTTGCTGCGCTCGTTTCACTCGTCCCGCAGAATCTCCAGCGGCTTCTGCCCCAGCGTCCGGTAGCTCGCCAGCCAGCCCGTGGCCACCGCCAGCAGCGCCGTCCCCCCGATCGCCGAGAGCACAGGCACCACATCGACGCCCGTCTCCGCCTTCAGCAGCCGGTTCAGCAGAATCCAGCCGAATCCGCCCGCCAGCATTCCTCCCATCAGTCCCGCCACCGTGCCGATCACGAAGAACTCCACCGAGAAGATCTTTGCGATGCGCGCGCGGGTCGCGCCCAGCGTCTTCAGGATCACGACCTCGCGTATTCGCCGGAACCGCGTGCCGGCCACGCTCGACGCCAGAATCACCGCGCCCGCCAGCATCGAGAACCCCGAAATAAACCGCACCACCATCGAGATCTGGTCCACCACCGACTGGATGATCTCCAGAACGTCGGCCATATTGATCACCGTGATCGTCGGGTACTTGTCGTAGATCGCCTTCTGCATCCGGCCCACGCTTTCGGGCTTCATGCGCACGCCGCCGTAGTAGATGGCCGGCAGTCCGTCGAGCGCGCCCGGCGCGAAGAAGAATTCGATCCGCGCCGTCAGCCGCTCGTTCTGCGTTTTGTGAATGGCGGCGACCGTCGATGCGAACGTGCGCACCGGCGTCGTCCAGACGATTTTCGATCCCACGTGAACGTTCAGCAGCTTCGCCGCCTGCTCGGCAACCGAGACCGGCGCGTCTTGTCCGGACGCCACATGGGCGTTCTCGTCCCACCACTTCCCTTCGAGAACCTGCGTGAACTGCGGGACGGGACCTTCCGTCGCCATCGAAACGTTGCCCGCGTAGCGGCGTCCCATTCCGCGCTGATTACCGTCGCTGCGCATGGCGGCGCCGTCGATGGACGCGATCCGCGCCGTCACCGATCCGGTCATTTCCGGGGCGCCGAGCACGCCCGGCTGACGCCGAAGTATATCCATCACGCCGTCGCGATTCGATGCCGTGACGTCCAGCAAATAAACGTTGGGCAATCCGGGCGGGGCCGTGCGCATGATGTCGTGCAGCACGCCGCGCTGGATAATCCACACCGAAACGGTGAACATCACGCCGACTCCCAGCGCGATGACCGCCGCGCCCGCGTGATTTCCGGGCCGGTAGAGATTGGCAATCCCCTGCCGAAGTATGGGGCCGGCCGCGCGCGGTAAATGGCGGCCCGTCCAGCGCAGTCCGCGCAGCAGAAGCCAGGAGATCGCTGCCAGCACCGCCAGCCCGGCGGCGATACCCAGGGCGAAGTAGCGGCCGGTCTCGGCGCTGTCGCTCAGCCACGCGGCCAGCAATCCGACGAACGAAAGAATCAGAATACCGGAGAACAACGAGGCCGCCGCGCGTCCCCACCACTCCCTCAGCGTCAGTTTCGGCGCGGCCATTTCACGCCGGAAAATCACCGCGGGCCGTATGTTGCGAATGCCGAGCAGCGGCGGGACGGTGAAAAGCAGCACCGTCAGCACTCCCACCAGCAGACCCTGCAGCGCGGAAAGCGGACTGAATCGCGGCAGCGAGGTGAGGTGAAAATAGCCGGAGAGGAAGATCGGAAACATCGTCTGCACAAAGGTTCCGAATCCAATTCCCACCGCGCTTCCCGCCAGCCCCAGCCCGATCGTTTGTATCAGGTAGATCCGCAGGATCTGCGACGACCTCGCCCCCAGGCACTTCATGATCGCGATCGAATCCATTTTCTGCTGCAAGTGCGCCTGAATGGCCGTGGCCACGCCCAGGGCGCCGATCACCAGGGCCACCAGACTGACGAGCGAAAGGAAGATGGTCGATTGCCGCAGACCCTGTTCGATCAGCGGATGCGCCTGACTATAATCGGCGATCATGCTGCCGTTGCCGCGCCCACGCCCGGCGCCGCCCGGCTGGTACACCTTTTCCAGTTCGCTGCGCACGTCCCCAATCTTCATCGTGACCGGCACTTTGAACAGGAAGCGTTCCGACGCCCGGCTGCCTGGCACAAGCAAGCCAGTCCGCTCCAGGCCTTCGCGCGAGATCATGACGCGCGGACCCACGTTGATGCTGCCCGTCATCCGGTCGGGCTCGTTGGTGACTTCCGCCACGATGCGAAACGACTGGCCGCCGATCTTCACCGAGTCGCCGATACGCGCACCGAGGCGTAAAAGTACGCCGTCCGACACGACGACCGCATCCGGCGTCAGAGCGGTGCGCAGGTTCTGCGCGGGATTGAGTGTGACGGCGCCGTAAAACGGATACATCGCGGGGTCCACCGCTTTCACCGAGAGCAGCACGGGCACGGCGTCGTCGGGATTCGCGTTGGGCGGCAGCGCCATCGTCACTGTCTCCGTGATCTGCGTACGCCGGACGCCCCGGGCTGCGAGCGCGTCCATGGCGGCGACCTGCTGAGGCGACGGCAGTTCGAACGTGCGGACGGTCAGGTCGGCAGCCATGAAGGTGCGCGCGTCGCGCTGCAGCATGGTGTGGAACGACTGCGAGAATCCCCGAACTCCGCTCAGCGCCGCGACGCCGGCCGCGACGGCCAGGATCACGAACACGAATCTTCCGGTCGACGCGCGCGTTTCCCGCCAGGCGATCTTGGCGGCGGTGCGGTACGGACTCGGCTTGTGCAGGGCCGCGCTCACTGCCGGCCAACTTCACTGCCGACCCGCACATCGCTCACCACCAGGCCATCGCGTAAAGTAATCACCCGATCGGCATGCGCGGCCAGCGTGGGATCGTGGGTCACCAGAACCAGCGTGGCGCCTTCCTGGCGGTTGAGTTCCAGCAGAATCTCGAGTACCTGATGGCCGGTCTTGCCGTCGAGATTGCCGGTCGGCTCGTCGGCCAGCAGAATCGGCGGCTTCGTGATGAAGGCGCGGGCCAGCGCCACGCGTTGCTGCTCGCCGCCGGAAAGCTGCACCGGATAGTGGTCCATGCGATCCCCCAGCCCGACTCGAGTGAGCAGCTCACGCCCGCGCTTCACGATGTCGAAATCAGCTCCCGCCAGTTCGGCCGGCAACAGAACGTTTTCTTCCGCCGTCAACGTGGGAATCAGCTGAAACGACTGAAACACGAAACCGATCTTGCGTCCGCGCACTTCCGACATGCGGTCTTCCGAGAGTCCGGTAATGTCCTGGCCATCGAGAATAATGCTGCCGCCGGTGGCGCTGTCGAGGCCGGCCAGCAATCCGA
>Ga0302319_10015964_pt1 | contig 13867 bp, 10 predicted proteins | sample Bog_T0_2_FD_203319 | JGI IMG/M metagenome (GOLD analysis project Ga0302319, IMG submission 203319) | Peat permafrost microbial communities from Stordalen Mire near Abisko, Sweden - Bog_T0_2 | ecosystem: Environmental > Terrestrial > Soil > Wetlands > Peat | place: Sweden: Abisko, Stordalen Mire...
CCGCGCGGCCTCCTCTCGTACGCCAACCACGACAGCAACGCGCTGTTCCAGGTCGACGGCGTCCCGAACGTGCGCGGCGACGTCACGCCGCTCGCGCACGGCATGCGGGTCACGGCCGTGAACACCTTCGGCGGTCTCGAACGCGACAAGGCGCGCTTGCTCGGGCGCCTCGGCGCCTTTCTGCCGGTCGGCTTCTATTACAAGGCCTTTCACTCCAAGCGCTGGTTCCCGCGCTGGGAGCGCATGTTTCGCGTGCTCACCGGACTGGGTACGGTTTCACTCGCGGCGCCGCGATTGCAGACCCCGAAGCGCTATGCGCATTGCGACGTGCTCGTGATCGGCGCGGGTCCGAGCGGCCTTGCCGCCGCGCTCGAAGCGGCGCGGCAGGGCGCGCGAGTCGCGCTCGTCGACGAGGCAGCTCGGCCCGGCGGCGGCGCCTTCGGCCGTGTCGCGAGTGCTGCCGGTGAGCGCGAGGCACTCGCCGCACTCGCGAGGGAGTTGCGAGATACTCCACAGGTCGAATATCTGCCGGGGACCGTGGCGGTCGGCTATTACGCGGATCATTGGGTCGCGCTCGCGGAACCCACGCGGCTCACCAAGGTGCGCGCGCGCGCGGTCGTCTGCGCGACCGGCGTCATCGAGCAGCCCGCCGTTTTTCGCAACAACGACACGCCCGGCGTGATGCTCGCCTCGGGGGCGTTGCGCCTGATCGCGCGGCACGGCGTTGCCCCCGGCCGGCGCGTCGTGATCGTCGCCGCGAACGCCGAGGCCTACGAAGCCTGTCTTGAGCTCAAGGCGCGCGGCGTCGAGGTCGCGGCAATCGTCGATTTTCGTGCCCCCGCGGATGCGGCCGCCGCGGATGCGGCCGCAGGCGATGGCGCCGCCGCCTGTGCGGCGGCCGGCGTGCGGGTCGTGGCTGGACATGCGCCGTATGCCGCGGTGGCGGGCGCCGACGGCGCCCTGCGTGCGCTCGAGTACGTGCCGATCGACGTCCACGGTCGCATCGCTGCCGGCGCCGCGCAGCGCATCGACTGCGACGCCGTCCTGATGAGCGTGGGCTGGGCGGGTGCCGCGCAACTCGCGCTGCAGGCCGGCGCGACACTGCGCTACGCCCCTGAACTACAGCAATTCGTGCCGCAGGACCTACCCGCCGGCACCTTCGTCACGGGTCGCTTGAACGGCATCTACGAACTCGCCGGGCGCATCGCCGACGGGCGGCGCGGCGGCGCCGCGGCGGCGCGGTTTGCGGGTGCGAGCGGTGAGTTCCAGGGCGCATTCGACGCGGCTCCCGGCGCCGCCGCGCACGTCATGCGCTGTCCCTCGCACCCGTTTCCGATCGTCGATCATCCCCTCGGCAAGAACTTCGTCGATTTCGACGAGGACCTGCATATCAAGGATCTCGAGAACGCCGCGCGCGAGGGTTTCGATTCGAGCGAACTGCTCAAGCGCTTTAGCACGGTCGGCATGGGACCCTCGCAGGGTAAACACTCGAATCTCAACGCGCTGCGCATCCTGGCGCGCCATCTCGGCGTCACGGTCGGATCCTTGGGCCTCACGACGGCACGGCCCATGGTGCAGCCCGTGCCGCTCAAACTCATGGCCGGGCGCAGCTTCCAGCCCGAGCGCCGCACGCCGCTCGACGCCCTGCATGCGGCCGCGGGTGCGGCGTGGATGCCGGCGGGCAATTGGCGCCGGCCCGAGTACTACGCGCGCGCCGGCGAGACGCGAGCGGCGAGCATCGCGGCGGAAGTCGCTGCCGTGCGCCACGCCGTCGGTCTCATCGACGTAGGCACGCTCGGCAAGATCGAGATCTACGGCCCGGAGGCCGGGGAGTTTCTCGACCGGGTCTATGCGGGGAACTATGCGGACCTCGCCGTCGGGATGTCGCGCTATGCCCTGATGCTCGATGAGGCGGGCGTCATCATCGACGACGGCGTCGTCGCCCGACTTGCTCCCGACGCCTTTTATTTCTCCACGACCACGGGCGGATCGGCCACGGTGTTTCGCGAACTGCTGCGCTGGAACGCGCTCTGGGGTCTCGACTGCGCACTCGTGAACGTCACCGGACATCGCGCGGCGGTGAATTTCGCCGGACCGAAGAGCCGCGCCATCCTCGAGGGCCTGACCGACATCGATCTTGCGCCATCACGGTTTCCATTTCTCGGCGTTCGCGAGGGCCAAGTCGCGGGCATCTCCGCGCGCGTGCTGCGTGTCGGCTTCGTCGGTGAATGGGGCTACGAGATCCACGTGCCCGCGAGCGGCATCCCCGCGGTCTGGCGTGCCCTGCTCGCCGCCGGCGCCGCCCACGGCATCAGGCCCTTCGGCGTCGAGGCGCAGCGGGTGTTGCGGCTCGAGAAAGGACATTTGATCGTCGCTCAGGATACCGACGGACTGACCGATCCCATCCAGGCGAACGCGCTCTGGGCGGTCAGCGCGCGCAAGCGCTTCTTCGTCGGCGGCCGCAGTCTTGCGATCCTCCGGCAGCGACCGCCGCGGCAAGTCCTCGTCGGGATCGAGATCGATGCCGGCGCGACCGTTCCGAAGGAATGTCATTTGATCATCGAGCGCGGCGAGATCGCCGGCCGCGTCACGAGCATCACGACTTCGGCGACCCTCGGCAGGACGATCGGCCTCGCGCTGGTCGCGCCGGCGCTCGCGGCGCCCGGCAGCCGTCTCACGATTCGCGTCGACGGCGGGGCGATCGTCGCCGCACGCGTCGTGCCGACTCCGTTCTACGACCCGAAGAATATGCGCCAGCGCGCGGAGGCATCGTGAGCGCCGTCGCGGCAGCGGGCCGAACGGTCGCGTTCGAGCGGCGCCACGCCCTTGCGCTCGCGGGATTCAAGGGTCCGCGGGCAGCCGAGTGGGCCGGCTTGCAAGGCTTGCCGCTGCCGCCCGCCGCGAACCGTTTCGCGAGGAGCGCGGACGGGGGCCTGCTCGTCGCGCGGCTCGGCGCGGCGGAGTTCTTCATCGAGGCCGCGGCCGGCGGCGCACGCATCATTGCGCCGCTGCGCGCGGCACTCGCTGCGCGGCCGCCGGGCGTGTATCCCGTGCTGCGCGAGGACTGGGGGTTTCGGCTCGGGGGAGACGCCGTGCACGAGGTCCTTGCGCAGGTCTGCAACGTCGATTTCGCGGCGCTCACCCTGTCCTCCATGGGCGTCGTCATGACGCTCATGGTCGGCGTCGCGGTCATCGTGATCCCGGAGGCTGCCACAGCGGGCGGTCCGGACGAAGCGCGGGGCGGCGGCCGGTGTTACGGCATCTGGTGCGATCCGACGTTCGGAGCGTATCTCGGCGAGGCGCTCAAGACCGTCGTGGAGGGCGGCGGCGGAATCATCATCGGGGAGTCAAAATGAATCGCGAGCAGGCAAGAGAATTCATCGAACGACACAAGATCCGCTATTTGTTGGCGCAGTTCGTCGACATCCATGGCGCGGCGAAGGCCAAAGCCGTGCCCGTAGAGCATCTCGACATGGTGCTCACCGACGGCGCCGGCTTTGCCGGCTTCGCGCTCTGGGGCTTCGGCATGGGTCCCGAGGGGCCGGATTACATGGCGGTCGGCGACTTGTCGACGCTGCAGAACATCCCGTGGATGCCGGGTTACGCGCGCCTCATCTGCAACGGCACGGTCAAGGGCAAGCCCTATCCGTATTGCTCCCGCGTCGCGCTGCAGACACAGCTTGCGCGTCTCGCGGAGCGGGGGTTGACGCTCTACACGGGGATCGAGCCCGAATTCATGCTGCTCGCGCGCCGCGCCGACGGCACGATGGGACCGGCGGACCCGACCGACACGCTGGACAAACCCTGTTATGACTACAAGGGATTGTCGCGCACGCGGGAAGTGCTCGACACGATGGTCGATGCGCTGCGTTCGGTCGGCATCGACGTCTACCAGATCGATCACGAGGACGGCAACGGCCAGTTCGAGATCAATTTCACCTACGACACGGCGCTCAAATCCGCCGACAACTTCACGTTCGTGAAGATGGCGGCCAGCGAGATCGCAAACGCCCACGGCATGATCGCGACCTTCATGCCGAAACCGTTTTCCAACCGTACCGGCAGCGGCGCGCATTTCCACGTCTCGGTGGGTTCGGCGACGCAGAAAAACGCGTTTCACGATCCGGCCGACCCTAGCGGCATGGGGCTCTCGAAGCTCGCCTACCAGTTCCTCGCGGGCGTGCTCGCGCACGCGCGCGCCTTCAGCGCGATCGCGGCGCCGACCGTCAATTCCTACAAGCGACTCGTCGTCGGCCGTTCGCTCTCGGGAGCGACCTGGGCGCCGGCCTATATCGCCTACGGGGACAACAACCGCACGGCCTGCGTGCGCATCCCGCACGGGCGGCTCGAGGTGCGCCTGCCGGACGCCGGCTGCAATCCGTATCTCACGACGGCCGCGATGATCGCCGCGGGACTCGACGGCATCGACCGGAATCTCGATCCCGGTCCGGCCCAAAACATCAATCTCTACGAACTCTCGAGCGATGAACTGACGGCGAAGGGAATCAGGCTGTTGCCGCAGAATCTGCTCGAGGCCATCGAAGCGCTCGAGGCCGATCCGGTCATCCAGGCGGGTCTCGGCCAGGATCTCGCGCGCGAGTTCCTGCGCATCAAGCGCATGGAGTGGACCGAGTATGCGCGACACGTCTCCGATTGGGAGTCGCGGCGCTATCTCGAGTTCTTTTAGGCGGGTTTTTATTCAAGCTTGGGAGGTCGCGAGGCTATGTGTGGAATAGTGGGCTTGCTGGTGAAGAAGCCCGCGTGGCGCGAACGCCTCGGCGCCCTCATGGTGCCGATGCTCACGGGCATGACGGAGCGCGGGCCGGATTCGGCGGGGCTTGCGGTCTATACCGAGCCGGTCGCCGACGCGGACCATAAACTCAGCCTGTACCGCGGCGTTCATGCCGTCGACTGGGCGGCTCTCGTCGGAGATCTCGAGCGCGCGATCAGCGGCGAGCACCGTATGTTCGCAAACGGCAATCACGCGGTGCTCACGAGCACGGCGAATCCCGACGACATCGCCGCATGGTTGGGCAAGCACGCGCCGCTCGTTGCAGTGCTTGCGATCGGGCGCGCGATCGATCTGTACAAGGACGTCGGCGCGCCGGCCGAGATCGCCGAACGGTATCGCTTCAAGCACTTGCGCGGCTCCCATCTCGTCGGGCATACGCGCATGGCGACGGAATCGGCGGTCACTCCGGCGCATGCGCATCCATTCACGGCCGGACGGGATTTCTGCCTCGTGCACAACGGCTCGCTGTCCAATCCGCATCTCGTGCGCAAGAAGCTCGAACCGCTCGGGATCGCGTTCGAGACGGACAACGACACCGAGGCAGCCTGTCGTTTCTTCGAATGGCGGCTGCGCGAGGGCGACGACCTCGAGACCGCGGTACAACGGGGCTTCAGCGAACTCGACGGGTTCTACACGTTTCTCATGGGCACGGACCGCGAACTGCTGATCGTCCGCGACGCGTTCGCCTGCAAGCCGGCGGTCGTCGCCGAAACGGACGACTTTGTCGCGATCGCCTCCGAGTTTCGCTCGCTCGCGCATCTCCCCGATATCGCCCACGCGTCGCTATTCGAGCCCAAACCGGAGGAGATCTATTCATGGCACATCTGACGGCGACGGCAACCGCTGCGGTTCGGCACTTCGACCTCGCGAGTGAAACCCTGCGCGAACTGAACGCGTATCTGCACCGGGAGGCGCCCCTATCCGGCGTGCGCGAAGTGCACGTCGCGAATCCCGCCGGCGCGCACTCGGTCGCCTGCGGACTCGACTTTGGCGTCGACGTGCAGATCCACGGACACGTCGGCTACTACGTCGCCGGCATGAACAAGACGGCGACGGTGACCGTGCACGGCAATGCGGGGCCGGGCGCCGCCGAGAACATGATGTCGGGCCGCGTGCACATCAAGGGCTTCGCTTCGACTGCGGCGGGCGCCTCGGCGCACGGCGGATTGCTTGTGATCGACGGCGACGCTTCATTGCGCTGCGGCATCTCGCTCAAGGGCGCCGACATCGTGGTCGGGGGCAGCGTCGGCAGCTTCTCGGCATTCATGGCGCAGGCCGGGCGCATCGTCGTCTGCGGGGATGCGGAGGATGCGCTCGGCGATTCTCTCTATGAAGCCGTGATTTACGTGCGCGGCAGCGTTCGCTCGCTCGGCGCGGACGCGCGCTTCGAGCCGATGCAGGACGCCGATCACACCGCGCTCGCCGCGCTGCTGCGCGCCGCCGGCATGCCGCACCCGACCGCCGAGTTCAAGCGCGTCGCCTCGGCCAGGAGTCTCTATCACTGGAACGCCGACGCCGATCAGGAGTATTGACGCGATGACACTGCAAAAAGAGGAGTCGGCGGGCTTCGACCGCCAGACCATCGATTACATCCAGCGTGCGGCCGCGACGGGACTCTACGAAATCCGTGGCCTGGGCGCCAAGCGACGCGTGCCGAACTTCGACGACCTCCTGTTTCTCGCGGCCTCGCTGTCGCGCTACCCGCTCGAAGGATACCGCGAGCGTTGCAGCACCAGGACGGTGCTCGGCACCCGGCACGCATCCAGACCCATCGAACTCGCGATACCGATCACGATCGCAGGCATGAGCTTTGGCGCCTTGTCGGCGCGCGTCAAGGACGCTCTCGGCCGTGCCGCTACCGAGGTCGGCACGTCGACGACGACCGGCGACGGCGGCATGACCGAGGAGGAGCGCGCCTCCTCGAAGACGCTCATTTATCAATGCCTGCCTTCGCGCTACGGCTTCAATCCGGATGACGTACGGCGCGCCGATGCGATCGAGATCGTGATCGGCCAGGGCGCGAAACCGGGCGGCGGCGGAATGTTGCTCGGACAGAAGGTGGGTCCGCGCGTGGCGCACATGCGCACGCTGCCCGAGGGCGTCGATCAGCGCTCGGCGTCACGCCATCCGGATTGGACGGGTCCCGACGATCTCGTCATCAAGATTCACGAATTGCGCGAAATCACGGATTGGGAGAAGCCGATCTACGTGAAGGTCGGCGCGACGCGGACCTTCAACGACGTGAAACTCGCCGTGCATGCGGGCGCCGACGTCGTCGTCGTCGACGGCATGCAGGGGGGCACCGCGGCCACCCAGACGGTGTTCATCGAAAACGTGGGTATCCCGACGCTCGCGGCACTTCGTCAGGCGGTCGACGCGCTCGAGGACCTCAACATGCGCGGCAAGGTGCAACTCGTGATCTCGGGCGGCATCCGCAGCGGCGCCGATGTCGCCAAGGCGCTTGCGATGGGCGCCGACGCCGTCGCGATCGGACAGGGCGTGCTGTTCGCGCTGGGTTGCAACAGCGAGAGCTACGTCACGGGCGGTGCGCATCATTCGGCCGTGGAGGACTACGCGCGCCTCGGCACGGCGCCCGGCTATTGCCACCATTGCCACACCGGCAGATGCCCGGTCGGCGTGACCACGCAGGATGCCGCACTCGAATTGCGCCTCGAGCCCGAAGTCGGCGCGAGACGGCTGAAGAACTATCTGAAGACACTCACCATGGAGTTGACGACGATCGCGCGCGCCTGCGGCAAGCAGGACGTGCATCACCTCGAGAAGGAGGACCTCGTCGCACTGACGGTCGAGGCCGCGGCGATGGCCGGGGTTCCCATCGCGGGGACCGATTGGGTGCCGGGACGCTAGCCGCGCGGCCGCCGCTACAGGGCCGCGAGGAAGGCGACGAGATCGGCATGTTCCTGGCTCGTGAGTTGCATCGCGAAGCGACGATCGTAGAAATCGACGACCGCACTCACGTCGGGAGCTGCACCGTTGTGAAAGTACGGAGCCCGGCCCGCGAGTCCGCGCAATGCCGGGACTTTGAACTTGTTCACGTCGGCCCACTTACCGGTGGTGAGGGCGAGGCCGGGATCCGAAGTCTGTACGCTCGCGCCCGTCGTGCGATTGATCAGGGTCAACAGCGGGAGGTCAGGGCTTCGTAAAGCGGCATCGGATACGCCCGTATTGAACAGCACGGCGGTCGAGTGACTCCCGGCATTCGGCGTATTGTGACAGGTCCCGCAAGTGCCGTGGAGCTGTGACAGCGGCACGCCGTTCGGGCCGATCTGGTCATTGAGGCCGGCGATGCCGGTCAGCAAAATCGGGCGCGAGTTGAAGATCCGTTCGCCGCGTCCGATCGAGGCGCGCGCGCGGCTCTGTGGATCGCCGCCCGTCAAGGATTCCCAGGAACTGAACACGGCGAACACCGGCAGAGGCGGCAGGTCGGAGTTCGTTGCCGTGGACACGACCGGCAGATTGGCTGTGGGCGTGAAGGACTGCTTGGCGAGCAGCGCCGGACCGCCCGATGCGCCCGCGGCGTCGAGCGGCCCTGCCAGCGCGTCGACGCTCTGTGCCATGAACTGCGCGGTCTCGAAACCTGCAATCGCCTGCAGGACGACCGTCGGTGGCAGCGCCTTCGCCTGGGCGTGCGTCGTGAGGGCGTCGGCTGCTTGGTGCGCGAGGTCGGCCGGGATGCTCACGCCGGCTGGCGATTCGCGTCCGTCCCACATCACGGTCGACAAGAACGTGAGATTTGCGGTCGTCGGGATGCGCCGGTACACGGAGACCGGAGCGACGGCCGTGCAGTCGTAGGGGTTGGCGACCGCCGTGATCGCGAACTGCGCACCGGGGGGCGGAGTCAAGGAAATGCGGATCAAACCCTTCGTCAACAAGAGGCTCGAGGCGCTCGCGCGTTCGAGCGGCGTCGCGGTCCATGCGTCATTGGGGGCATGACAGGTCGCACAAGTGCGCGCATTGGTGCCGAGCGCAGCAAAGAACGGACCCGTAGGCTCACCCGCCGAATTGCTGAAATTCGACCACAGTCCCGCGGCATCGGTAAAACTACCGGGACCAGGTACCGGCGCCGGAGCGGGCGCCGGTGCAGGCGCCGGAGCGGTCGCGGGCGGCGGTGGAGGAGCAGGCGGCGGCGCGGCCGCCAGTGTCATGGCACACGACATCAAACAGCCACCAAGACCCAGGCTCAAACTCGCCGCAGCGAGATTCCAGGACCGACCGACATTCGACATAGTGTTGCGCTCGCTGTGACGGGGTGTCTACGGCGGCGGATCATAGAGACGTCCGCGATTCGCGCCAGCGCGCGAGCCGAGAATTGCAAACCGCTGCTCAGTTACCGCGCAATCGCGACCGGATATTGAAAAATCGCCGCCGATCATTGGCACATCGCGCGCCTGCGCACGGCGTGCCTCAGCGCAAATCGGGCATGCGTCGCGTGCGCTTGAGCAAGTGCCGGCGCTTGCTCGCAAACAAGAGTCCGAAGAAGGCCGCCCACGCGAGGCATGGCGGCAATAGGAGAAAATAGCCGCTCACGCAGGCGATCGCCGCGCCCGCGAGCGCCGCGGCGAGAGGCAGTCCGAAAGCGACGAACCAAAATCCCTGCGGCCAGGTTGCGCGCGCGAACCCGGCCCGCAGGTTCGTGTGCGCTTGGTAGCCCCGCGCGCCCAGGGCCGAGTAAAATGCCGCAACGACGAGCAAGAAGATCAAGGCGCGGCGCGAATCGGTGATGGGGTTCGATTGAGGGTCGGCCCAGAGTGCGCCCTCGTTGCGGGCGGTTGCGATCACGAGCGATGCAGCGAGCGCGAGATTACTGACGAGCGCGGCCGCGACGCCGACGAAGAACACCTGCCAGATCGAGCCGGGAGTGCGCAGGGCTCGCAGATCGCGGAGTCGGCCGAACAGTCCGTGGCGGAACAGGCCCGCACTCACGAGCGCGACCTCGAGGAGCACCATGCCATAGTCCTGGAGCAGGCGTTGCGGCGTTCCGGTGAGCGCCGCAGCCTTCGCGGGCGAGAGCAGCGCCGCAGGCAAAGGGGCCTCAGGGGGAGCGGCCGCAGGCGGAGCGGGCGCGGCAACGGCTGGCGCTGCGGCACTCGAGCGCGGCGGGTGATCAGGCGCCAATGCCGCACCCGCGGCGAGCAGCGCAACGCCCACGGCGGCACAGCCCAGTGTCAGCAGATCGAAGCGAACCCGCATGCCGGCATCGTAGCAGCCCGACTGATTGACCGGCTGCCCGCGCCATTGCGAGCTCGAGGGTTCGATCACCCATCCGCAGACCGGTCAGACGGCGCCGAGCGCGTAGTCCAGATCGGCAGTCAGATCGTCGATGTGCTCGAGTCCGATCGACAGTCGCACGGTATCCTCGCCGACCCCGGCGTGTTCCAGTTCCGCGGGCGACAGTTGGCGATGCGTCGTCGATGCCGGATGCGTCGCCAGCGATTTCACGTCGCCGATGTTCACGAGCCGCGTAAACAGTTGTAACGCGTCGAGAAACCGTGCGCCGCGAGCCCGTCCTTCGCCCGGGGGACCCTTGAGGCCGAAGGTCAGAATTCCCGAGGCCTTGCCCGAGAGATACTTCTTCACGAGCGCATGGTCGCGATGATTCTCGAGACCCGCGTAGTTGACCCACGCGACCTTGGCGTGGCCGCTCAGGTGTGTGGCGACCTTCCGTGCGCTCTCGCTGATCCGATCGATGCGCAGCGACAGCGTCTCGATACCCTGCAGGATCAGAAACGCATTGAACGGCGAGATCGCGGCGCCCGTATTGCGCAACGGAACGACGCGCGCGCGGCCGATATATGCGGCGGGCCCGAGCGCCTCCGTGTACACGACGCCGTGATAGCTCACATCGGGCTCATTGAGCCGCCGAAAGCGCTGTTTGTGTTCGGCCCAGGGGAATTTGCCGGAGTCGACGATTGCGCCGCCGACGCTCGTGCCGTGTCCGCCCAGATATTTGGTCAGCGAATGCACGACGATGTCGGCGCCGTGCTGGAACGGGCGACATAAATACGGGGTCGGCACGGTGTTGTCGACGATCAGCGGCACCCCATGGCGATGCGCGATCGCGGCAATGCCCTCGAAATCCGTGATATTGCCCTGCGGATTGCCCAGGGATTCGACGAACACGGCCTTCGTCTTGGCGTCGATCAAAGGCTCGAAACTCGTCGGATCGCGGTAGTCGGCAAAACGCGCCTCGATGCCGTACTGCGGCAGGGTGTGCGCGAAGAGGTTGTATGTGCCTCCGTAGAGTGCGCTCGAGGCGACGATGTTGTCGCCGGCCTCGGTGATCGTCAGGATCGCATACGTCACGGCGGCCTGCCCCGATGCAAGCGCGAGTGAGGCGATACCGCCCTCGAGGGCGGCGAGCCGCTGCTCGAGCACATCCTGGGTCGGATTCATGATGCGGCTGTAGATGTTGCCGGGAACCTTCAGATCGAATAGATCGGCGCCATGCTGCGCACTGTCGAACGCGTAGGCGACGGTTTGATAAATCGGAACGGCGACCGCCTTGGTCGTCGCTTCCGGCGAGTAGCCCGCGTGAACGGACAGGGTGTCGAATCGCCAGTGATCGCGGCCGGGTGGTGTTGACATGAGGCTTGCTCCGAATTATCCGTTCGTGAAGACGCGAGCCTAAGAGACCGGGGCTTACATTGCCTACTGCGCAATCGGCATGAGCTTATTCGCATTCGGTCGTAGCCCGGCTCTGCTAGGCTAGTCCGGTTGCAGTGCGGCAAGGTGTCGCCGCCGACGTCCACCCGGGGAGAGCCTGGCGAGTCATGAGTCACGGAGATTTGGAAGTCTTGTTGCGTTCGCGCGTGCCGATGATCGTGATCGAGTCGCGCGATGAGAGCCGCGTCTTGAAGCTCCTGCAGCGTGCCTGTCGACAGGCGCCTGGCGCATTGACCGCGGGTGGCCCGGTAACGACGCTGACCGGGAAGCCGGCTGCATCAGGCCTGCCCCTGTTCCAATGGACCGTCACCGATGGCCTGCGGCGGATCGATCTCGAGGGCGCGGCCAACCAGCGCATGCTCGCCGAACCGCTCGAGGTGCTGCGGCACATTCGCGCGACCAACCTGACGGCGGCCTATGCGCTGGTCGATTTTCACCCGTTCCTCAAAGACCCCGTGCATGTCCGCCTGCTCAAGGACATCTGCCTCGATTACGACCGCTGCGCGCGCACGCTCGTTCTCGTGAGCGCCGTGATCGGCATACCGGAGGAACTCGAAGATCTCGCCGCACGCTGCGATCTGGCGCTCCCGGACCGCGCCGAGCGCCGCCAGCTGGTCATCGACGTGGCGCGTGAATGGCGCACCGCGCATCCCGGGCGTCGACTCGAAACCGATGCACGAGCCCTCGACCTGCTCGTCGAGAACTTGAGCGGGCTCACCGCCGCCGACACCCAGCGACTCGCGCGCACGGCCATTTTCGACGACGGCGCGCTGCTGCGCTCCGACCTGCCGAACGTGATGCACGCGAAGTACGAACTGCTCAATCGGCGTGGCGTGCTGCGCTACGAGCACGACATCCCCGCCTTCAGCGATGTCGGCGGTTTGGCGCGCTTGAAGACTTGGCTCGAGCGCCGCCGGGCTGCCTTCGATGGCTCGGCGCCCGAACTCGAACCGCCGAAGGGCGTGCTGCTGCTCGGCGTGCAGGGCTGCGGCAAGAGCCTCGCCGCCCGGGCGGCCGCGTCGCTGTATGCCCTACCGCTGCTGCGCCTAGACTGTGCCGCACTGTTCGACAAATATGTCGGCGAAACCGAGCGCAATGTCCGCGACTCCCTCGCGACCGCCGAATTGATGGCGCCCTGCGTGCTGTGGATCGACGAGATCGAGAAGGGCTTCGCGAACGGCGACGCGGACGGCGGCACTTCGCGGCGGGTGATGGGCAGCTTTCTGACCTGGTTGGCCGAAAAGCGTGCGCGCGTGTTCGTGGTGGCGACCGCGAACGACATCACGAGTCTGCCCCCCGAACTCGTGCGCAAGGGGCGTTTCGACGAAATATTCTTCGTCGATTTACCCTCTGGCGAGTGCCGTGCGGCGATCTTCCGCATCCATCTCGGTAAGCGCGGCATCGCCTGCGACGCGGCCTCCCTCGACCGTCTGGTCGCTGCGAGCGAGGGTTTCTCGGGCGCGGAGATCGAACAGGCGGTCGTGGCCTCGCTCTACACCAGTCACGCCCAGCGCGTGGAGGTATCGGCACAGGGCATCGGGGTCGAACTTGCGGGCACCCGGCCGCTATCGATCGTCCTGGCGGAGTCACTGGCGGCACTGCGAACGTGGGCCGCCGATCGCACGGTCCCGGCGAGCTGAACGCCGATCGCTCACCGATCGCCGTGACGTTCTAAGGGGTGCCGGGTTCCACGTAGATCGCGACGCCGTTGCCGCTTTTCTGGAACACGGTGCCCGTCGTGGATACGCCGACGCCCACGGAAGCATGACCGCCGCCGGCACCCGTCACGACGCCGGTGCCCACGGATCCGACCGCCTGATCGCCCACATTGTTGAGCAGGATGCCGTTCGCGCCGAGCTTCGCGGCCTCCGATTTCAGGCGGTCGATGACGGCATCGGTCTTGCCTTGGGCCGTGATGGAAAAAGAGTGCTTGCTGGACGTATCGAGGATCGCGATTTCCTCGTACTTGCCGCTGGGTGGATGCAGATAAAGCTGGACTTGAGACGGAGAAATCGCCGGCCGGACCTTGCCCACGATCACGTGCGACGTCACGCAACCGCCGAGCGCGAGGCAGGAGAGGGCCCATGCCATGAAGGGCCGGCGACTGCGTTGGTGCAGTGCGCCAGGACAGGTCAGCGAGGGAATCGATGCACGGTTTCCATGAAACGGGTCGGCGGTGCGAGGGAGTGTGGCGAACATGGCGCGGTCCTGGGGGTTGTTGCAGTGCCCAGTGTAGCGCATGCCGCGCGCACTGCGCGCGCGCAATTCCGCGTCGGAACCAACACGCCCCGACGCCAAACCCGCGCGCGAACTAGCCGCCGACCTCGACCTCGGGCCGGTCGTCGCCCGCCGACTCCTCGTTGTGCCAGCGGCCGGATTTATCCTCGTACG
>Ga0302319_10015965_pt1 | contig 13866 bp, 8 predicted proteins | sample Bog_T0_2_FD_203319 | JGI IMG/M metagenome (GOLD analysis project Ga0302319, IMG submission 203319) | Peat permafrost microbial communities from Stordalen Mire near Abisko, Sweden - Bog_T0_2 | ecosystem: Environmental > Terrestrial > Soil > Wetlands > Peat | place: Sweden: Abisko, Stordalen Mire...
ATCATCGAGAACCACATGGTCTAGGCCGCCCACAAGGGCGCCACCACGATGGCGGGCGCCGGTGCCAGGCGGAACGGGGCACTCGGGCTACCCAACTGAGGGCTCCCGAGCCACCGAACGCTTACGGTCGAATGAATCCCTTGAGCATAAAGCGGTCCCAGCCGCTGATGCAGGCCACTATGGCGTGCCCGAGCCGAGCGATAAGATTACCCACGCGTTGCCCCTTCTTGGTTGATGTGTTAGCACCAACAATCTTGAAGTGTGGCAACGCATTGTCATTCCCTCAGGTCCAGGGGCTGAGCCCCTGGCTGGGGTGTCGGGGACTGGTCCCCGACTGGGGTGCGGGGCTGGCCCCGCTTGGGTTGTGGGCGAAGCTCACATTGGATTGAACAACGGCGAACCCGTTATCGAATGCAGATCATTTCAGTTTCGTGATGAATTTATATCGAATCGATATCATGAGAAGCTCTCTGAAACGAAACGCAGATCGCGCTATGCATTCTACTGCGGCACAAGGGAACAGCCACGTTCTGCAGCCATTTTCCTAAGGCTGGCTTGCTTCCTGTCTTGGTTCCGCTGCTCAGGATCCTGAATGGACTGTGAGAGATACGCCGCTCCCCTGGTAACCATGGCGTAGATGTAGCGTGCCAGGCGATGAGCCAAGGCAGCGACACATTCTTCTTTCGGTGCCGAGGCGTCGCATGAGCCCTCGAGCAACGTCTCCCAAGGCCGACTTTGAATGACGGAGTGCAGACGCCGCCAGCCGCAATGCCTGATTGGCTCGATTGTGATTCGGCTGTACGTGTGACGATAGCGGCTTCCCGCCGGTGATGCGCTTATTGGGTGCGAGATCCAGCCATGCTGAGAATGCGCTGCTGGTGGGAAAGCGACTGTAATCCGTTCTGATCTCAGTCAGGATGGTCGTGCCGGTGCTTGACCCGATGCCTTCAATGGCGGTCAGATCAACGCCGATCCTTTGATGTCCAACTGTCCGAGCATCGAAATTCATTCCGCTCTTGTCCTGCTTCTTTGCCTCCAGCATGGAGGTGTCGGAACCGGCAATCACGACCGATCGCGAGCGATCATCACGGCGGCTGGATTCGAGGCGGTTCATGCCGCAGTACGCATAGAGTCCGGTGATCTGCATTGGATCGGACGTCACAATCCCTCAGCATTTTCCGTGCGCGATGCACACCGGTGCCGTGAAGCTCATCCACGGCCCTAGCCATTGAATGCCGAGTGCGAAGATCACGGCCCGCTTCTTCTTCGAATGGTACCGGGGTGTGACGAGTCTGGTGGTCGAGCACGACGGCAAGCGGGAGAAGAACATATTCGGCATGAATATCTGGACGACCATGGGATTGAAGGCCATGGGCGCATCAGATCGATGCCTACAAGGCTGTTCTTGACCAGAGCCACAAATAATTCACCAACCTTTTCACGGAGTTCTGTCGAAGTACGCCGAGAGTGAGTGCGGACCCCATTGGCGCATGTATACGAAGGGATAATCGGGATTATCGATGTGGTGGTAACGGAAGGTGAGGCATTCGGGAGCTTGAAAGAGCATGGGCCTTGGGCACGACAATTTTCAACACATTATCAGGTGGCAATTTACGAACGAAATGGATTTGAGCGGTTTTGTATCGTATCCTTTCCCCATGGCCAAGCTGCGCATCATCTCGACGCCGCCCGGACAGGCTCCAGAGTACATCCGACGAGCCTGGCTTGGGCTTGAACTGCCGTTGGCTGTGTCAAAGCCCAAAGCGGTTCACTCCGCCGGAGTGGTGAGCGGACGAGGGTCGTTGGGCGTGTGGCTCGGTCTCCTCACCGGTGCGGTGAAGGAAAACAGCGGCTGGGTGGTGCCCGCCGAAGGTGCGCTGGCGGTGCTCGAAGTCTCACGACCCGACGCTGCCCAGTGGTGGCGGGTCAACCTTCCCCACCTGTTCACCCCAGGGCGTAAACTGGTTTTCGCCACTGCCTGCGGCGAAGCGGTGGCAGAACCCGGCGATCCGCCCGTGCCCGCTAACAGTTCCGATCCGAATCCCACCCCGCTGGTCCTGCTGCTGCTGATCGAGATCGGCTGCGCCCTGGGTATCGCCGCGATCATAGCCGGGTGGACGACGGGCTGGCTGAATATGACCTGGATACGCCTGTGGTTGCTTCTGGTCTTTCTGATGGCGACCTTGGGCAAGGTCCTGCTGCTGATCATCGCGCGTGTGCGCAGGTTGAGTGGGATGAACCGCGAGGATCCACGGAACATGCTCTGAGATCCGGACCGCCCATGTGCCTTTTTCGGACTACGGAAACCTGTCAGGCCACCGTGTTTCGGATCCATGGGCTTCCCTGATCGTCAATAATCGGAGATTCCCCTCACTGACCGCCTTGGCTTGGGCGGCGCTGTCGCCAACAGGCGCGAGCAAAGGAAGGCCGCCCTGCAGGGAAACCGAGCTCGTAGCAGGGAGTCTTTCGGGTCCTGCCTGGTCATCGACCAGGTCTTGAGGTGGCGGCCTTGAGGCTGGAGCACTGACCGTCAGCATTTTGGGTGAAAGTGGAGGTCAGCGCACGGGAATGGGCGGCGCCGGTCGCCCACCCCATTGTCGTGATGCCTGACCGTTAAGCCCGCTTCCCGTCACCATGACCATCGTGGCCCTTCTTGCACCAATTGGAACATTGCGGGATATACGGTGCCATCATCCAAGTCGGGGTCATGGTCATGAGTAGGCACCGCACCTGCGATCACATTGGATGAATACGATGGCTTCATGCGCCGACATGGGTGGAGAATGCGATGCACACGACCATGTTGGATAATGGCAATGACTAGCTTGATAGGCTGCAGCGATACCGACCAGCACGTGATCATGTTCCACGGGAACCGTACACCTCATTCGCCTGGTAGATTATCCACTGTTCTCGCGGCGATAGTCCTCATGGCCCAGGCAGCGATTGCCGAAGCGGCGTCGGAGACGCGGTCGATCCCCAACCCGCTTCATCAGGACTGGCCCTGGGAGCTGGTGTCGATCGATTGCCCGCCGGGGACGGTTGCACCCGGCTGGGTCGCCACGATTGCCGGGATCGACGGGCCCCGGCCGATCCAGATCGAGCGGGTCCAGGTCGATGGGAAGCCGACCGATCGCTGCTGGTTCATCGCCACCGTCGCGGCCAGCAGGGATGCGGCGACCGTGACGGTCGCACCCGGAACAGCGGCGTCGCCCCTGTCGGTCCATCGCGATGGTGGCATGACCGTGGTGGAGACCGGGGTCGCCGAGCTGCGTCTGCGCCTGGAGGGCGTTGCCCCAGGGACGCCCTTGGCCCGAGTACCGCACTGGATGGCAGGCATCCGGGTCGACGGTCAGACGGCGTGGGATGGGCGGGCCTGGTTCGAGGGCACATCGCCGGTTTCCGCGCTTACAGTCGAGCAGGTCGCCAATGGGCCGGTGTTCGCCGAATGGCACCTCTCCTATGCGTTCGCCGATGCCGCGGTGACGGGCGTCGTCGATGCCGTGCCTCTGATGCTCGGCAAGCAGAGCTTCCGCTTCCAGCCCAATAGCGTGCCGAGCGAGCGCATCTCCAAGCGCGAGCGCCACTATGAGGTGGCGATACGTGCGGTCATGGGCGATCCCTGGATCGAGGTGGTCGAGCGCTACCGCCTCCCGCGCGATCCTGCGGGCGGTGGGTTCGGCATCCATCAGTACACCCTGGCGTTCGGCGCGACGACCGCGACGAGCGGGGCGGTTCCCGGATTCGCTCCGGGCGGCATGCCGCTGGACACCGTGCTATGGACGCGCTGGTTCGAATACGATGTCTTCGGCGGCAACAACCAGCAGCTGGCCATGCCGGCGGTGCCCCGCCCGGTCCAGAGGGGAAGGCCCTTCGCGCAATTGCGTGCGCGCTGGTCGCAGAGTCCCGGTGGCGCGCAGGACTGCCTGTTCACCAGCGGTGGCATGAAGGCGGATGCTGGTGCCGACCAGGCCCCGGCCATCGGCGTGATCGCGGCCTACCCCAGCAAGTGGGTGGGGCCCTACGATGCCACCATCGTGGTCCAGGCCCAGGATGGCAATCGGGGCAGCTTCCGCTTCCCCCTCACCGATGGCGGCACCGATCAGGGCACCGGCGAGCCGCTGTGGTATGGCGGCCGCTGCTGGGCGCTGGTGGCGGCGCCGCGCCGGCTGGTCCAGGGTGGGGTGGACGCCCTCATCCGCCGCCATAGCGACTGGACGCTGACGGCGCTGATCAACCGCTATCGGCTCAGCTGGCCGGGCATGGGCGCCGGCACCGCCGGCCCCAACCCGTCGCAGTACCTCGATCGCCGCTACCAGTGCGATGATGTGAATCCCACCAACTACGGCAACCGCCGCCTGGTGAATGATCTCTTCGAGAAGAGCCTGGATCGCCGCCGCGACTATGGACCGCTCGCAGCCGCCACCGCCTATATCTCCACCGATCTGGATGCCTGGCCGGGCTGGCACAACGGCTGGGGGCCGGGCAATCCCAATTTCCATACCGACAAGTACCTGGCGAGCATCTATGCCGCGGTGGGTCTGCGCGAGCATCCGCACGCCCCGGAATGGCTCGCCTTCGGCCGCTCCTGCCTGACCGATGATCTCGCCAAGGTGGTGACCGCCCCGGACGGGGTCGGCTCAGAGTGTCCGGGATATGCCGGCTATTCCCTGGGCCTGCAGGCCAAGGTCGCCCGCACCCTCCTCGATGCCGGACTGGGCAACGCATTCGCGGAGGACCCGCTCGTCGCCAAGTCGCTCACCTGGCATCGCAAGCTCCTGACCCCCTTCGATCGCCGGCTCGGACTCCGCCATGAGGCGCCGATCGGGGACACCCACCGCTGGACCAGCGGGGCGAAATTCGCCGATTTCCTGCCATTCTACCTCACCGCCGATCCGCCGTTCGCGGCGGAGCTTCGTCTCGCGGATGCCCTCATCCATGCCAGCGGTCCGGGCCCGGCAGGGGCCCAGGGGCTTGACTGGTCCAGCCAGGCCTTCGCGGGCTTCGGCGCGGTCCTGCGTGACCGCTTCGGCAGCGATCAGGAGTCCTTCTTGAGCTTCAAGTCCGGACCGGTGAGCGGCCATTACCACAACGATGACCAATCCTTCCACTGGTACCAGCGCGGCACGCCCATCGCCCTGAACTACAACTGCAGTTACCATCCACGCGGCGATCATGCCGCGCTGCATAACACCATCACCCTCGGCAATGCGGGTCAGGTCAGGCATAATGCCCGCGCGGTCGATGTCCCCGCCTTGGAACAGCCTTTCGGTCCTGCGGCGGTGAGCCGCTTCGCCACGAGCACGGTGGCGGATGTGGTGGTTGCCGATCGCCGCATCAACTCCCTCGTGATGTCGCCGGTCGAACCGCATGATGCCGAGTTCAACCGCGAATATCCGGGCAGGCCGGTCGATGCCGATCACCGGCGCCTCCTCCTGCTCAGCAAGCATGGACCCGCCTCCCCTTTCAGCGACTACCTCGTGGTGCGCGATGAGATCCGCACCAGCGAGGCGCAGCAGGTCAACCTCCACCTCCTGGCGCGCGACGCGCGGATCGATGGCGATCGGGTACTCCTCACCGGACAGTGGGACCAGGACATCCTGGTCCAGGTGGTCGAGGCGACCAATGCCGTGATCGAATCGCGCCGCTGGGCTTACGCCGACGAGAACATGGCGCCGCCGATGGAATTCCTGCCCAAGCCCGGCGAATCGCCGGCCGCGTGGGATGCGAGGCTCCCCGTCCAAAGGCCCATGGACGGGTGGAAGCCGACCTACCTCAAGGATGACACCGCCGCTAACCTCAAGCGCTGGGACGACCTCATCGCCGCGACCGACGGGGCGGCACTGATGCCACCGCCGGGCTGGACCTCCACCTGGACCTATGGCGAATGCCAGCGCTGGCTGCGCGTCTCCAGCACGCCCGGGACGCCGGTGACCATGGTCATCTATCCCTATCCGCGCGGGCAGACCCCTCCGCAGATCTCCCGCGACCATGACGCCATCATCATCACCGCCGGCGGGACGACCGAGCGCGTCATCCTGGGCACGGCGGCTGGCGCAGCACTGGGCGGCACGGTCCTGCTCGGACCCGGACTCGCCAAACCATGATCTCGCCATGCCCTACCTGGTCAGGTGAACCAGCTGATTCACGATCATCGCCACTCCCGCAGGAATGACTACCATGCGCATTGCCATCCTCCTGGCCATGATGGTGGCCATCGCGACGGGCGATGATCTCGATGTCCTGTGCGCCACCGCCAAGCCGCCACCGCTGTTCCAGAATCACGTCCCGGCCTTCACCGTCGCGCAGGAGCGCTTCACCCAGGCCACCGCCCAGGGGGAGGAGCTCAAGCCGTACTGGGTGGTGCGCGATGGCGGGAAGGCGGTCGCGGTCCTCGACGAGGGCAATTGCCAGCTCGATTGGATCGGCCCGCGACCCGAGCAGGCCCTCGATCCGCTCGTGCTGCCGCGCATCTACTCCTGGGCCAGCCTGCTCGGATGCCGCATTTCGACGGTCGCCTGGATCGATGGCCAGGGGGCATCGGGCGATACCCGCACGCATGCGTTCGAGGGCGGCGGAGCGACCATCACGCTCGTGGTCACCGAGACCTGGACAACCAAACGGCATGGCGAGAGCTGCTATCGGTTCACGCTGGGCTTCGACCCGCAGCTGGGCTATGGCTGGGACATCCGTACGCACATCGCCGTCGATGGGCTCGCGCAGCGGGATGGAAAGGCGGCACGCGATGTCGAGCTCCTCAACGTCCAGCCCGGCCACCTCTCCGATCCGTGGCCGGATCGCTGGCGCTTCGACCGCACGGTGATCAGCCTGCCGAGCGGGGACGGCTTCGTCGCATGGTACAACAACCTGGTGGCAGGGGATCGCAGCGACAACTCCGACAGCCTGAATCCGCGTGATGGCGGCCTGACCGCCTTCCTGTCCGATCCTGCAGGCTGGGGCCTGGCGCTGGTGCGAGTGGACCGCGGTGGCGCGGAGAGGGAGACCAATCGCACCTGCAATGTCTGGATGGATCAGCATAACCGCCTGCGCTTTCCCGCCCAGCCTGACGCCGACGGGCGGCACGTCATCGATGCGCGCTGGCGCTGGGTCGGTCTGCCGCCACCGGTGGTCGCGGCGATGGAGAGGAAGATCACGCTCATGCAATTCAATGAGAAGTCGGTCATGCTCCGCCTCGGCATCGACGAGACCTTCGACGACCAGCCGCTGGCACTCGATACGCCCGCCCGCGGCCTGTGGACCTGGGGTCTGGCGGTGGACGGGACCCATGCGCGCAGCGGCAGCAAGGCGCTCCTTATCACCGGCGTGGAGAAGCCGGACGGCAATACCGGACGCTTCATCGCGCCATTCGTCCCGCTCGACAGCACCGCGGCCTACCGCCTCCAGGCGTGGGTCTGGGTCGAGGGGGGCGGCGATGCCCGCTTCTTCATGTGCTCCGGCGAGGCCAAGCTCGAGGAGGGGGCGATGCGCGGCCGCTCAACCAATCGCGTCGGCGCCAAAGAGGAGTGGCAGCTGGTGTCCTGGGACATCAGCAAGCGCAGTAATGTGGATCTGCGCCTCATCCTCATCGGCAAAGGGGCCAAGGCATGGATGGACGACTTCTCCTTCAAGAGGATCCAGTAGCAAGATTTGTCGTCGACATCGCCATTGACGACTGCTCTTCAAGGGCCGAAGCCTGAGAAGGTGCAAATTATACGAGTCGACGGCACCGGCACTGATCTGATAGGCGTCGGAAGCACGGCAGCTGCCCGGTCATGGGAATGCGCAACGCCGAGGTCGTGAAACCATCGGATATCCCAAAATGATCGTATTACCCCCGATCAGCGGCATTGGACAGGAATGTGCGTGACAGGGGAGGCCGATGATTACGGCTGAACACGACGCCGATCGAATACGCACAACTTGCTATAGAATGTCCCTTCGTGACGCGCGGGACTTTGCCAGAGCAACCAGCGAAATTTGCCAAGAGAACCATTCGGACTCGTTACGCTGCTGCCTTGCTTGCCGCCCTCCATGAGGCTGGTGGTATCGACGTGGGCAATGCGGACCCATTTCTCGGCCAGATCATCAAGACCGGCATTGGGCATCGCTTCACCTTCTGCACCCCACAGCGTGAACAATTGCATGGCACGATTGGACTTATGCCAGGAATAGGTAGCGACGCGCGATACCTCGATGGGCTTCTTGAGATCGACCACGATGCGAGATTCTGGCCCATCAAACCAGACATTCCGGGCAATATCGTCATTGCTCGTGGGCAGGCTCAGATCGACCAGCTGAGGAAGCTGGCGACCGACGGCGTTGCCGTTCATGAACGGCGGGCAGAATCCTTCGACCCAGCTGGCGGCGGCCCCATGGGTTTCGCTGCTATCGCACGCTTCGCCGATTACGGGAGGTCCTATAGGCAGATCAGTCCATTCCCCGTCCGTGCGCGACACGGCTACCTGCGCTGCTTGCGATGCTGGCTGACCACTGCTCGCGCGAAGGGGGTTCGAAGTCGATGCAAGAGTACCGCCCTTCACCTGGTCGAACGGTGCAGCGATGATGGGCGTGTGGACGTCCTGTGTCGATGAGGGAAATGGCGGAGAAGGGGATTGCACGGGCGCTGATGATCCATCCTTGCCCAGATCCTTGAGGGCAGGCTCAGAACTAGGTTTGCTGGTAGGTGGAGCGACGGCGGTGGATGTCAGTGCGTAGACAACGACAAGGCAGACCACCAGCAGGGCCCCGCCAATACCAAAGTGGAGATGCGAAGGACTGTAGCCGCTCGTTCGCCGATGGCCTCCTCCTTCCGCATCAGCGGGCGGACCTCTCACCGCGGTTCGGGGTTCCGCCGGGGGATGAAGAGCGGAAGATGCTGGCGTGGTTCCGCCATTCGGCAGGTTGCGTTCGGACGGTCTGCGAATCGCGGGTGGTTGCGTCAACCGGCTAATCAGCCTTCGCGCATCATCGCTACCAGCGCTGCCAAGAAGTGCGGACAGGAGCATGTCGATGCGGATTTGGCGTCCGAATTGCGTCGCTCGGATGCGATCGTGCTCGGTCATTGTCCATAGCTTCTCGCGCGACTCCGCGGAGATGGATCCGGAGAGATATTCCTCGAGGAGCGAGACAAACCTCCCATCGGCATTGGCGAATGAAACCTGATCGCCGTCCCGCCAGTCGATCTTCTCGCGAGCGAGGAAGAACATGCGTGCAACTGATGCCACGGTCGCCCCGTCGCCAAGTTCTGACGCGCACCTCTCCAGCGAGAATCCTTGCGCGTAATGCAGCGTAAGCTGATCCCGTACAGCGGGGTCCAGCTTCTGGAATTTCTCATGGACCTTGTTGCCCTGCGCATTGCTCGGGGTGGGCGACACATTGAATTGCTCGATGGCGCTTGGGATGATGAGGAGCTTGAGGCTGTCATTCCGACGGCGCTCCTGATCCAGTTCGGTCTCGAGGCGGCGGACGAGATGCTTGCTGGCCGTGACGCGCAGCCAGGAGATGGCCGCCATGGAGGCAGGGCATTGGTCGATATTATTTCGGCAGTCAGACCACGTTTCCACGATGACGCTGTCGACCATGGAGGGAGAGGATGCGAAGGATGCGATCAGGACGCGAAGGTCACGCTGCAGGTATGCCACCAAGGCAACGAATGCTTCGGCATCGCCCGATTGCGCATTTTTAATCGCGTTCTTCAGATCCTGCGGGGACATGGAGGTTCATCCATCCAGCTGATGGGGCACTGACTTATACCTCACCATGCGCTTGTGGGCAAGGACCGGTTTCATGTGGTTTTGGCGTTCCCATGCGCATTCCAAGGCCTTTTCACCCTGAGTCATCCGTGGGGATGGGCCACGGTCGTGCGCTGGGCAGCCGGCCATCGCCCGCATCCGAGATGCCAGCAACTGACATTCTGATCGCATCCTGCCGCCTCCCATCATACCCGCGAGGTGCGTCGGTATGCAGCCGGCGGCTGGCCCATGCGACGGACGAACATGCGGGAGAAGTAGAAACGGTCAGGGAAGCCGCAGACCTCGGCGATGCGTTCGATGCTGTCCTCGGAGAAGCTCAATCGCTCTGCGGCGAAGGTGATGCGACGTTCAAGCACGTATTGCGCTGGAGTCTGGCCGATTTGGAGCCGGAAGAGGCGTGCAAAATGGCTCTCCGCAAAGCCGCATTGCTGGGCAAGCAGGTGATTGGTCATGGGCTCGCCAAGGTGCTCGTCGATGAAATGCAGGGCCTGAGCCACCGGATTGTGGCCATGGGCAAAGTGAACCAGGTTCGCCGAACGTTCCGACCCCAAGCCGGACATCAGCCTCGCCAGGCAACCGAACAGGACTGCCTTCACCTCGCAGGCCGCGGCCATATCGCTGGCGCCATTACCGCTTCCCAGAAGCTGACGCAGCGACTCGCAGTTCCGTTCCAGGCGCTCGTCCGCCGGCAGCGTCACTGGCCCTGGGAAGCAGCGGCGCACCACGGCCCCAGGGAGGCCGACCAGATCGAAGTGGGCGTAGAGGTGCTCGATCGACTGCGTATTGCGACAGCTCCAGCGGACCCAGGCGGGGATGAAGTGAATGCGTCTGGCAATGAGCGGATAGACCTCGCCGCCAGCCACCACAGCGCTCGCGCCATGGTGCGAATTGACATAAAATCTCCAGTAGGTGCTGCACACCTCTTCCGCGTCCCAGCGATGATCGATCAAGACATTGGCGGCAATATAGAGGCGGATATGCAGATGGTCGACTTCACGAAGCGGCTTCTCGACATGCTTCATGCCGATAAAATAGCAGAAAAGGATATAAGTACAGCGCCATTTGATATGTCCAGCACCGTCACGTGCGTATAGTACCGGAACATCATGCAATCAGACGCCGTACCCCTTATCCGTCAGATTCCTCCAACGCCTTCTCGCATGCCGCCCACCGCTGGAGCGTGCCGAGGCTGATTCCACGTCCAAGGCCGCATTGCCCAGAGTTCCGCTGGACCCCGTGCTTTGAATACGCCAATTGGCCAGGTGGAGGGCATGGTCAACGGATGCTTGGAGATAGCTGCCAGCTGCTTCCGACATCCGATCACTCGCCTGGAGAACGCTTCGTGAGCTACGCCAAACCCTTGCTGGCCATCTTGTTCGCCCTCGCCAGCTCTGATGCCCTGCTCGGGGACGAACTTCGCGTTTCCGCCATGGACCTCAGTTCGATCACGCAAGGCTGGGGCGATCCTGGCATCAATACCTCTGTCGGGAAAAAGCCGCTGACCATCGCCGGCACCACTTTCCCGTTCGGCGTCGGAACGCATGCTGTATCGACGCTGAACCTGGATCTCAAGGGCGGTGCCAGCCGATTCACCTCTCAGGTGGGAGTGGATGACGAGACCGATGGACAGGGCAGCATCGAATTCAAGCTCATCGGCGACAGCAGGGAATTATGGACCAGCGGCCTGATGAAGGGCAAGGAGAAGGCCAAACCAGTTGATGTGGACCTCACGGGAGTCAGGAAGCTGACTATGCTGGTTACCGATGGAGGCGACGGCGTCATCGCCGACCATGCGGACTGGGCCATGGCGGCAATCAGGTATTCCGGCGCCAAACCCGAACCGCTGGTGATCGACGAACCTGCCGTGATACTGACCCCCAAGGCACCCCCGCAACCACGCATCAACGGCGCCAAGGTCGTCGGCGTGCGCCCTGGCAATCCATTCCTGTTCGCCATCCCGGCCACCGGAACCCGGCCAATGACCTACCATGCCACCGGCCTGCCGACGGGTTTGATCCTGGATAGCGCCACCGGGATCATCACGGGCTCCACTGCGGCCACGGGCAGGCACGACGTCACCGTCACGGTCAGCAACAGCCTCGGCATGGCCAGCCGTACGCTACGCATCATGGTGGGCGATATGCTGGCCCTCACTCCGCCCATGGGATGGAATTCCTGGAACTGCTTTGCCAACACGGTGACCGAGCATCATGTGCTCGATGCCGCCGATGACCTGGTCAAGTCTGGTTTGCGGGATCATGGCTGGACCTACATCAATATCGACGATTGCTGGATGCCCAAGAACAGCGATCCGGATGCGACCATGCATGGTCCTGAACGGGACGCGGCCGGAAAGATCAATTCCAACCCGCGTTTTCCCGACATGAAGCGGATGACCGATCATATCCACGCCCTTGGCCTCAAGGCAGGCATCTATTCTTCACCCGGACCAACGACCTGTGGGGAGTGCGTGGCAAGCTATAAGCACGAGAAGCAGGACGCGGAGCGCTGGGCCGAATGGGGATTCGATTACCTCAAGTACGATTGGTGCAGCTACAGTCAGGTGGAAAAGGGTTCCGGCCGCGATTACTTCAAGAAGCCGTACGCGCTGATGGGCGGCATGCTCAAGGCACAGAAGCGCGACATCGTCTTCAGCTTGTGCCAATACGGCATGGAGAATGTGGGGGAATGGGGCGCGTCGGTGAATGGCAACAGCTGGCGCACCACGCTCGACATCTATGATAATTGGGGTAAGCTGCTGAGCATCGGCTTCAATCAGGCGGAATTCGCGCAGTTCACCGGACCCGGACATTGGAACGATCCCGATATGCTCGTGGTCGGCTGGGTTGGCTGGGGCTCGAACCTCCATCCGACCCACCTGACCCCTAACGAACAGTATTCCCACGTCAGTCTCTGGTGCCTCCTCTCAGCCCCCTTGCTGCTGGGCTGCGATCTCGCCAAGCTGGACGATTTCACCTTGAACCTGCTGACCAATGATGAAGTCCTGGCAGTCAACCAGGATCCACTCGGCCATGGCGCCCACCGGGTCCTGAAGCGCGCCGACCAGGAGATCTACACCAAGCTCCTTGAGGACGGATCCCTGGCCATTGGCCTGTTCAACCTCTATGAAGATGAAGAGACGGTATCCATCCACTGGAGCGATCTGGGACTGACGGGATCCCAGCAAGTGCGCGACTTGTGGCGGCAGCACGATTTGGGTTTGTTGCCTGATGGACTATCAGCTCGCGTTCCCCGCCATGGCTGCGTGCTCGTGACCGTAACACCGAGCAGGAAGTAGCAGCGAGCATCAGAAATCTGCCTTCCACTCCCGCATGGCAGCCACCGCAAGGCGGTTCGCGAGAGACCATGCAAGTCGGTTATGCCAGTCCCTGTCATAATGGCCCACGCGACCCTCCACGTGCATTCCCCGCTGAATGTTCTGGGATGCACCATGCCGTGTGATCATGTGCGCTTCCATCTTGCGCTCTTGCCCTTTAGCCATGCGACCAGCATGGGATGGGTGTCATGCACAAGGACGCATCACGATCGCCTCGTGAACATCACGGGCAACCCGATGAGCGGTGCGAGCGCGGCTGATGGCTGAGATGCCGAGTCACCCCTGCTCGGCTCGCTGCTTCAGGGCTTGGTTCATGCGCTCGAATCCGCATTGCGTCTCTGGGCCCATGCTCCCCCACACCAGCGGCACCAGGAATCCCGTAAATCGCTCGCTGTGCGTTAGCCGCACCTGCTGAGACCCTAGGTCCTGGAAACTGAACCCATGCTCTCCATCGAAGATCCCGCGCACGAGCAACGATCCGCGCCAGCGCAGTTCGCGATTCGGTTCGACCGTGAGCAGGGTGGGCTTGAATGACATGCGCCGTGTTGGCGATGGTTGAACGGAAATGGTCAACTTCCGGCCGACGGTCAGCTCGCCAGACGCCGAGATGATGAAGGGATTCCATTGGGGATATGCCGCGAAATCAGTGAGTATAGATCTATTCAAAAGTTCTGCAACATTTATTGTTGCATAATTCCTGCCGATGGATATGTTCCGTGTCCATGGATCATAAGATCTATTCGACAATTGATGTCCGTATAAGAGCTGTCAGGGCAG